>JABEBW010002991.1_pt1 | contig 13767 bp, 12 predicted proteins | sample 7245961 | NCBI WGS metagenome assembly JABEBW01 (sample SAMN14506364, study PRJNA622280) | hot springs metagenome | biome: hot spring [ENVO:00000051]|acidic hot spring [ENVO:00002120]; feature: spring [ENVO:00000027]|sediment [ENVO:00002007]; material: sediment environment [ENVO:01001048]...
GAAATCTTCTCCTATATCTTCGGCAAGGACTATTTGGATATCTGAAAACCCCATTGACTCAACAAAAATCTTCGCGGTTTCGCGAGCCTTTGCACCTGCAGGTATTGGAAGCGTGAAAGACAGTTGAATCACACCATCATTGGTTTGATCTCCATAAGGTTTGATGTTTTTAAGGTCTAAATTTGGTATCATGCTTTATCACCCCTTAAAATTTCCTCCATTTTATCTACAATGGGATTGTAGTAATCTTCTCCCTTGACAAATGTACCATCCGCGCCCTTTCCTTCATCTCTCTTCCTTGAAATATCCCCAAACGTGCCTTCTTCTATCGAAGCCATTAGTCCCCCTTCTTTCACATGTTCAAGCAAAGAAACGGCATTTTCAAGCACCCTGTTGGCCTCTTTTTGTATAAAACCATCTTTTTTAAATTCCACTTCTTCTCCAAGAGATTTCGCATTTTTAAAGACGTACTTTGCGTTTGATATGGCAAGATACCTATCTTGAACGAGTGGTGTATGAATTGCTTCAGTCAACATTCCAAGCAGGTGTATTGACTGACCTGTCATAACAGAAACGAGATTGTACAACGTATTTTGTGCGTACCCTTTGAATATGTTGCCTGTCATGTAACGTGTCGGTGGCATGTACTTCGGGGTTGCTTGGGGGAAAAGTTCCCTTGTCAAAAGTGCGTGCGCAATTTCGTAAAGCAATCCGTTTTCCACATCCGGATCTATCTCAAATGCATGGCCTATTCCCATGTATTCGGGTTTCATTCCGGCTTTAAGGGCAAATTGTTCGTTTATGAGTTGGGATGTCGTGACGGTGTGGGCACGATCTATGGGATCAGACGTTTTTATGTAATTGTCCTCTCCTGTATTTATAGTTATATGAGAAAAAGCACATATGAGCCTTGAGGTGTATTGATCGACAAAGGTTCTCATCATGTTTATGTTCCTGAACAAAATACCGTACATCGAATCGTTAAGCAGCATATCCAAACCTTCCAAAGATGCTATGGCGCTTATTTCTGGCATGCAAAGCCCTGAAGCGTAATTCGTGAGCCTGATGTACCTTCCAACCTTTGCTGCCATTTCGTCTAAAGCCTTTCTCATAATCCTGAAATTTGCCTGCGTTGCGTAAGTTCCGCCATATCCTTCAGTCGTTGGTCCAAAGGGAATGAAATCCAACAAAGATTGGGCCGTTGATCTTATAACGGCAATTATATCCGCTCCCTCGATGACGGCCGCTCTTGCTTGAATTACATCTTCGTATATGTTGCCAGTTGCAACTATCACGTAAATGTAAGGTTGTCTTGGATTTCCAAGTTCTTGAAGCATAGAATCTCTTTCATCTCTAATTTTTTCCAATTTTTTTATGGATGCTTCGGTCAATTCATCGATTTTTGCCGCAACGATGCTTTCTTTCTGAGGGCTGATTTCCACCAAAGAGAATTCTCTTTTACCAACAGACTCGGCGACTTCTTGTGGGGTCATGGATTTTGCCACGCAAGCATTTGCGATCCAATATGCTATTCCCCTGTTAAGACCCCCATGCCTTTTGACGTCTTCGATCACCACATTTGGAAGTGGGACTCCATCAGCATCAACGCCGTCAATTCCATAAAACCTTGCCACCGTTCTTTCAACTGAATCGGTACTTCTTAAATCTATAAACCTTTGAACGTCATCTGTAACTGCCTTAGCCAGTTCTCTTGCTTTCCTCACCAAATTTTCATCGAGATCAAGACGCAAGATGATCTCCTCCTCTATCTTTATATTTATACTGATTCAACTTTAAAAGCCAAATGCTCATTCAGTTCCAGCATCATGCTCTCCGCCTTACCGATCACTAATCCCTAATCTCTAATCTCTAATGTCTATTCCCTGTCTTTGCCATTTGCCATACGCTATCATTTTCCTTTGAAGCATGAGAAAATTGGCCTTTGAGATTTCTTCCCATAACATCGACATCAACCTTAAAGTAATTTGAAAGCGCGTTGGCAACTTTCAAAGCCTCGATTTTTTGCTCTTCATCTACTGATATGACATAGATATCCAAACCTTCAGTTTTGGGAATTTTTCCTTCTTCGTTGAGTGCAAGAATTAACCTTTCAATTCCAAAGGCAAAGCCTATTGCCGGGGTCTTTGATCCTCCCAATTCTTCTATAAGTCCATCGTAGCGACCTCCGCCGCCTATCGCATCTTGTGCTCCAAGTGAAGGGTATTTGAACTCGAAGACCGTTCGTGTGTAATAATCAAGTCCTCTTACGATCGAAGGATCGACTTCATATTCTATTTCCATATCATCAAGGTACTTTCTGAGTCTATCAAAATGCGCTTTACAATCATCGCACAGATAATCAGTTATTTTGGGTGCATTTTCTGCATATTTTGCGTCCCTTTTGCAGTCAAGAAGTCTCAATACATTCCTATCATATCTCACCTTGCAATCATCGCACAAATCGTTGAGGAAAGGCTTGTAATATGCCTTCAGCGCTTCAACGTAAGTGGGTCTGCACTTTTCATCTCCAGTCGAATTTATCTTGAGTTTGAACTTGTTCAGACCTATCGATTTGAGCATTTCAACCGCAATAAGGATTATCATGGCATCAGAGATTGGCAATGGCGAGCCTATGAGTTCAACTCCAAATTGGTGAAATTGCCTCATTCTTCCGGCCTGAGGGCGTTCATACCTAAACATTGGGCCATAATAGAAAAATTTTTGAGGCAGGCCCTTTGAAAATAAATTATTTTCTATGAAAGCACGCATAACTGGGGCTGTCCCTTCTGGCCTGAGGGTTATGGATCTGCCACCCTTGTCTTCGAAGGTGTACATCTCCTTTTGGACTATGTCAGTCTCATTTCCAACGCTCCTGTCAAACAATTCAGTTGCCTCAAAAATGGGGGTTCTTATCTCAACAAAGCCAAAATTTAGAACAACTTTTTTTAGACTTTCCTCCAGCCATTCCCATACTTTTGAATCTTCAATTATGTCATTCGTGCCCTTTATTCTTGATATCACATCATTCCTCCTTCAAAGATTCGTACGTACTTACACGCCTTCTGACATTATTTCATCGTATGTCTTTTTCAAAACCCTTATATCATCCCAAGTTAAAGCCTTTGGAGAGCCTGGCTCTTTAGACTGATTTCTCAAAAGATAACTTGGATGAAACATGGGAAAGATTCTTATGTTTCCCTTCCATTCAAAAAATTTCCCGCGAGATTCCGTTATGGATCCGCTCATAAAAAAGTTAAGTGCAGTCGCTCCAAGTGGAACTATTATTTTGGGATCTATTATGGCAATCTGGGCCATTAAAAAATGTGAGCACGCAAGGATCTCTTCTGAAGATGGTACCCTGTTTTGTGGCGGTCTGCATTTCACAACGTTTGTTATGTAAAGTTCTTTTCTTACAAAACCAGCAGATTCAAGAATTTTATCGAAAAGTTGGCCAGCTTTACCCACAAAAGGTCTTCCCGAAAGGTCTTCTTCCTCTCCAGGTCCTTCCCCGACAAAGATTATCGGTGAATGAATATTGCCTTCTCCGGGCACAACTTTTGTTCTTGTTTGACTCAACGGACACGCGGTACAAATCGAAATTTTTTCTTCAACAACTTTCATCAATTTTTCGTCTTTTTTGTCGTCTCTCATTTTAACCTCCCACTCAAAATTTTACCATAATGTATGATATAATTTAAAAGAGATGATACAAATGAAATTGCTTTTTTTCATTTTGATGTTGGTAGGGAGTGCTTTTATGGCCTTTTCATCTCCATGGGCTTTGGTTCTAACCGGTGGTGGAGCGCGAGGAGCTTACGAAGCCGGAGCTCTCAAAGCAATAACCCAATTAGGCCTTGACGTAAAAGGTGTTTATGGTACCTCGGTGGGAGCCTTAAATGGAGTCTTTTACTGTCAAGGGGAAACCGAAAAACTTTACAAGATATGGCAGGATCTTTCTTTCTCAGACGTTATGACGGTAAATGCTTCCTCCACTAATACCACCAGAGTGTATCTTCACGTGGCGCGCGAGATACTTTCATTTCATCTTTTAAATGTAAAACCTTTGACTGAAATGGTAAAAGAGAATCTTGATGAGAATAAGATCAGAGAGAGCGGGATAGATTTTGGCCTTGTAACTTACGATCTTTCAAAGTTTTCTCCGGTCGAATTGTACCTTTCTCAAATTCCAAAGGGAGAGCTTTTGGATTACGTGCTCGCAAGTGCGAATTATCCGATCTTTCAAAGACAGGTTATAAACGGTCAGACTTACATAGATGGCGGAGTTTACAACAACGCGCCGGTGAACATGGCTCTCGAAAAAGGGTTCAAGAAAATTTTACTCATAGATGTTTCCGATATCCCCTTTTTCCTTCCACCAATACCAAAAGATGTTGAACTAAAGACGATAACGCCCTCTGGGACGATAGGAAATGCCATGGATTTCAATCCCGTTGATGAACGTCGATGGGAAGAGATGGGATATCTTGACACGCTAAAGGCCTTTGGAAAATTCGTTGGACAGAATTATTACATATATCCACCCAAATCGCCGATACTCATTGATGCTTTACTTTCAATGGATGCGACAGAACTTTCTAAAGTCGCAGAAATTCTTGATTTAAATGTCGAAGGGTATTCACACGACTTTGCCGTTTACGGAATCTTACTTCCCAAGATTCTTCAGACAGTCAAGGCCACATCTTTCGATACGTTAAACATAAAATTACTCGAAATGGCTGCAAGTACACTCGAGGTGAATAGACTGGTCCCTTACACTCAGCGCGAACTTGTAAAGGCGATAGCAGAAAAGAATCAAAAATTAAGAACAAGTTTTTTATTCTTTCAAATAAACGAAAATGCCGTCGTTGAAAGTGTAAGAGAGATATGTAGATTCGTGATATCGAGTGGAATGAGGTGTTAAAGGGAGAGCGATGTGAATGTTTAAAATTTACATGGGATCCATTCTTTCGTCTACCGAATTCACAAAGTTCGATCTCGGTATAACTTCGGATCTTACGCTCTCGACGATCGGTAGATGGCTAAAGGTAGATAACAATGGAATTGTTTTTGACGATTCAAATTTCACCATTTTTCAAAGAAGATGGCGTGTTCCAGTGACATTGGACGAACTTGTTTTTGAAACATCAACTTTGAAGGTCGGAGCGCTTTACAATGACGAACTCAGAATGCGTGCCCTTCTCTTGAAAATTGCTGAGATGAAAATAGATCTAATCGTTGGATATCTTAAAAGTCAAAGTTACAATCCCTACGAACTCATAGCAAGCGGATGGGGATGCGCCCAAACTACCGGGATTCCAACGATTATCGTGAATGTAACGCCACCAAGTAACGTTAATTATTCTTTTTTCCTGAAGATGAGCGAATTTAACGATGGCATGATAGTGCTTTCTGATAGATACACAATGGTCAATCTTTCGATGGAAAAAAAGGAATACACTCAAAATAACAAGGGACAGGCAGAAAAATGATCTTGGGAAGGATTCTAAATTTTTTTAGATCTTTATTCTTCAAGAAAAAAACAAATGCTTTTTTTAACCGCACAATTCAGATCGAATCGAACGCTTTTGAATACGTTGGGGTTGTACAGTTTCAGCACCAAAACTTCAAAAATGCCAAAGATTTTCATGCCAAAGTTTTATCAAATGTGGAAATCGCAAAAATGGAAGGAGCCCAACTCGTGCTTTTTCCCGCTGGAATGAATATAGAACTTTATTCTTTACCAGAAGAAAATCTTTCCGAAAATCAAATATCAAAAATAGAAGATGAGTGTTTAAAGATATTTTCCAGCGTTGCTTCAACTGAAAAGATATACTTAGGATACGCCGATTTAGTTAAAGGTAGGAAGATATGCCATCTTTTAAACAGCAATGGTAAATTACTGGATGGAAATATCTTCACGATTTACAACGTGAAGGTTGCTTTCATGGACGATGATATCAATGAAGACGTCGATCTCATCTTAAACCCATGCATTGTAAAGAAATGGATTGGAGATTATGAGTCATTCGGCCATGCGTGGCTTTATTCGCAACAAGAATACGTTTATTCCATGGAAAGTTACATGGTCGGAGATCATTTCATTGGGCAAAGCGGAATTTATGCGCCGATAGAGGCAACGGAATCCATGAGCGGTATAATAAGACAAGCACAAAGCAAACTTCTTGAAGAAATTCTTGTTTCTAAAATAGATTTTTCTGATCTTGAGATCGCAAAAAGCAGAAAAAACGCCAATAAAAGTGAATACGCAAGATTGATCGAAAACAAATGAATCTGGAGGTGTATTAGATGAAAAAGAGATTTTCCTACGAAAAATTACCAGAAGAGGAGATAAAAAGGCTAAAAATGCTTGGAAAAATTTGCCGCGGAGACATAATAAAAATGACGACAGTTGCAGATTCAGGTCATCCCGGAGGATCGATGAGTTCGATAGACATATACCTTACAGTCTTTTCAAATGCAAATATAGATCCAAAGGATCCGTGGAATCCTTTAAGGGACAGGATTATCATAAGTCATGGTCACACCTCTCCCGGAGTTTATTCAGCACTTGGAGAACTTGGATTTTTCAACATTGAAGATGCCATAACGGGTTTCAGATACTATGATTCTCCATTCGAAGGCCACGTGACAAGGGGCATACCAGGTGTCGAATGGACAACCGGAAACCTTGGCCAAGGATTGAGCGCTGCATGCGGTATGGCACTCGCCGCGAAGATACAAAACCTTGATTATCACGTTTTTGCCCTCATGAGCGATGCAGAACAGGCCAAGGGTCAGGTGGCAGAGGCGAGGAGATTTGCAAAAAAATTCGGCCTTTCAAATTTAACGGTTGTGATAGATTACAACGATGCACAGATAAGCGGGCATGCACGCAACGTCATGTTTGTTGATATAAAAGCCGGTTACGAATCTGATGGTTGGAGAACCATCGAAGTTGATGGTCACGATTACGTTCAACTTTACGATGCCATAAAATACGCGATTGAGAACCAGGATAAGCCAACTGCGATTATAGGTAGAACGATCATGGGAAAGGGAGTTTCTTTCATGGAGGACAACGTTGAATACCACGGAAAAGCGCTTTCCCTTGAACAGGCAGACAAGGCTTTGAAAGAACTTGGCGTTGAAAATGACATTCAAAAGTACATCGAAAGGCGTAAGACCTTTTCGATGCCGCATTTTGATGTAAAGCCCTACACTGTTAAGATCGATACTGGCGAAAAGAGAGTTTACAAATCAGGTGAATCTGTGGCAAATCGCGATGCTTTTGGTCGTGCCCTCGCTGACATAGGACTCGCAAATTCCAAATCGCCGATCAACACGCCCATAGCCGTTATAGATTGCGACCTCAAGCCTTCCACAAAAACAGATCTTTTCGAACACGTCGCACCAGATCTTTTCTTTCAGGCTGGTGTTCAAGAACACAATGCCGCAACGGTTGCAGGATCTCTTTCAAGCCAGGGCGTAGTAACATTCTTCGGAGATTTTGGTGTCTTTGGCATAGATGAAACTTACAATCAGCAAAGGTTAAATGACATAAACCACACCAATTTAAAATTGATAGTCACACACGTTGGAACAGACGTTGGAGAAGACGGTAAAACCCATCATTGCGTTGATTACATTGGTGGCTTGAGAAACATATACAATTTCAAACTTATCGTGCCTCAAGATGGAAATCAAACTGATAGGGCCGTAAGATTCATGGCAAAAGCCTGGGGAAATTACGCCATGGCAGTTGGCAGATCGAAAATCCCCATCATAACTAAGGTTAACGGTGAGCCATTCTTCGACGAAAAATACGAATTTATCTACGGTGAATGCGATCTTTTTAGAAAAGGTGAAGATGTAACGATCTTCTCGACGGGGCAAACGTCTTACATCGCCGTCAAAGCTGCCGATGAACTTCTCAAAGAGGGAATTAAAGTGACGGTTATTGGTGTACCGACTCCATTTGAATTGCCAAAATGGATCTCTTCTTACATATCTTCAAAGCATGTCTTAACCTTTGAAGATCACAACGCTAAGACGGGACTGGGAAGTGTAATCTCTGAATTTGCCATTGACAATCGTGCTTATCCAAAAAGTTTCACGAAAATAGGACTTTTCGATTACACAAGATCTGGTCTCGCAAAAGATCTTTACAGGATAGAAGGTTTGGACGCCGATTCTCTCAAATCAAAGATAAAGGAGATTCTCAAATGAAGATCTTGCTTCACATCTGCTGTGCGCCAGATGCCACCACGGCATACAAAAGGCTTTCTAAATCTGACGAAGTGGTTGGGTATTTTTTCAACCCCAACATTCATCCTTACGAAGAATATTTGAAAAGGCGTAAGGCAGTTGAAAAACTTTCAAACCTTTGGAATTTTGATGTCATCTACCCAGAATACGATCCCGAAAAATGGTTTAAAAGCGTCAGAAGCCTTGAAGATCTTCCCGAAGGATCCATGAGATGCAAAGCATGCATAGCCTTAAGGTTAAGGCAAACGGCCATCTTTGCCAAAGAAAATGGTTTCGATGCCTTCACCACATCTCTTACAACAAGCCCGCACAAGGATGTGAATTTCATAAATGAAATAGGGGAAAAACTTTCCAAAAAAGTTGGTACCGTGTACATCAAAAGTGCTTTCAGAAAAGAAAATGGTTTTTTGGAAAGCGTAAACTATTGCAAAACTTTGGGAATTTACAGGCAAAATTATTGTGGCTGTGTTTTCAGCCTTCCAAAGGTCAAGGTGTGATATGGAAATATGGAATGAGATCGGAACAAGGCTGCTTGATCTTTTCAACGGAGACGTTATTTGCACCGACAAAGAAGGTGTTCCAAAATTCTCCACAATGGGCCTTTCCTCCGATCTTTCTCAAGCCGTTTCAGTTGCAATAAAGACAGGCGTAAGGGTGGGCCTTACGCACGATCAAAAGCATGTGCTGGTTATCCCTTTTAATTTTCCCAACTTTAAAGGATGCGTACTTTTGATTGGATATGAATTTTCCGAAGAAACGTTGGCCATCTTCGTTCAAAATATTTTAGAGGAATTTGCAAAAACAACAGATGGTTATCAAGAAGAATCGATTCCAATAGAGATAAAAAACGCTTTTAACGGCTTAAGCAAGCCTGTTTTGTGTGCTGCAAAACCTGATCAAATTGACAGCATTCAATTAAGGGGAGAAATGGCCAAATTGGGTGGTAGGTTTGTGAAGCATCTGGAATCGGGAGAAGATTTTTTCGTGTTTGATGGAATTCCAGAAAAGGCACCAAAGGGCTGCAAAATAGGTCTTTCCGTTGATCCAACGCCGGAAATAGCGTATCATCAATCGATAGTGGCACTACATTACGGATCTGATCCATCCGGCTTATCTGACTATTCAAAGCTTTCCCCAGCCCTTTTAATTAGAGATGTCATAGAAAATAAAGAGATTAAAAAGGCCGTGATGGAAAAGCTCGAAAGATATCCTGAACTTTTGCAGACTTTGAAAATTTTCTTTGAAAATGACGCAAGCCCAGTAAAAACTTCAAAGGTTATGAAAATACACCGGAATACCATTCTCAACAGGCTCAACAAAATAAGGGACATAACGTATCTTGATCCAAAAGTTTTCAAAGATAGCATCATACTTTATTTGATGGTCATGAATTCGGAGGAAAATTTCCTTGAATGAAAAAATCGTGCATGTAGTAGGTGGCGGGCTTGCCGGTAGTGAGGCGGCCTATCAAATAGCGCAAGGTGGTTATAGAGTTATCATCCATGAGATGAGGCCTTTTGTTGAAACGGGCGTACACAAAACTGACAAATTTGCCGAACTTGTCTGTTCAAATTCTTTGAAATCGGTCGATCTTAAAAATGCCTCTGGACTTCTCAAAAAAGAACTAATAGATCTTGATTCTTTTGTTTTGAAAACGGCATACAAACACGCTATACCCGGTGGAAAAGCACTCGTCGTTGATAGAGAAAGTTTTTCCGAAGAGATAACTTCTGTCATTGAGACGCACTCTAAAATAGAAGTTAGAAGGGAAGAGATCGCCGAAATTCCAGAGAATGATCTTTGGATCATCGCCACTGGACCAGCCACTTCGGATAAACTCTACAAATGGATAACGGACAAATTCAAAACGGGAGCACATTTTTTTGATGCCGTTGCACCGATTGTCGAGGCCGAAAGTTTGGACATGTCAAAGATCTTTTTCGCGAATAGATACGAAGAAGGTGGAAAAGATTACCTTAATTCTCCAATGACCAAAGATGAATATCTTAACTTCAGAGAACAATTGATCAGCGCAGAAGTTTTACCAATACAAGGTTTCGACAAGAAGTTGCTTTTTTCAAGATGCCAACCGATTGAAGAAATAGCAAGATCCGGAGTAGACGCAATGAGATATGGCCCTTTAAGGCCTGTTGGGCTTAAAAAAGATGGCCTGAGACCGTATGCCGTTGTTCAGTTAAGGCGAGACAACTACGAGGGAACGCTTTTTAACATCGTAGGTTTTCAGACAAGACTTAAATGGCCAGAACAAGAGAGAGTCTTCAGAATGATTCCAGGACTTGAAAATGTTAAAATCGTAAGGTATGGCGTAATGCATGCCAACGTCTACATAGAACCCTTCAAAGTTACAGATGAATTTTTCAGATCGAAATCTATGCCAAACCTTTTCTTTGCCGGTCAAATAACTGGCGTTGAAGGGTACGTTGAATCGATTGCAACAGGTCTTTACGTCGGCAGAAACGTTGTTAGAATCTTAAATGGTTTGGCACCTGAAAGATTTTCTCGCAACACGATGATCGGCGCGTTGATAGATTACGTAACAAAAAGTGAGGATTTACAACCGATGTATGCCAATTTCGGCATATTGAAGGACAAAATATACTGATTCAACTTTAAAAGTCGGATGTTCATTCATCTCTCGCTGCTCCAGCATGCGCCCCGTCGGAATCTGTCCTCGCTAGCGCTGCGAAGGATTCCTCTGGGGCATCATGCTCTCCGCTAAGAGTCGGAATTTAAAGTTGGTTTAGTATATCTTGCCGCTCCAGCATGCGCCCCGAATCTGTCCTCGCAAGGAGCCGGATTCCTCTGGGGCATTATGATCTCTGATAAGATTCAGAATTTAAATTTGGTTTAGTATAAATGACAAGTGATGTAAGCATAGGGAGGGAAAATGAACGAAATTCCAGAAGAAATAAAGAAGCGTGCTGAAAAACTTAGAAAAGAAATAGAGTATCACAATTACAGATATTACACCCTTGATGATCCGGTAATCACAGATTACGAATACGACATGCTTTTGAAAGAACTTATAGATCTTGAGAACAAATATCCTGCACTTAAAACGCCCAACTCTCCAACGCAAAGAATAGGCGCAAAAATTCTCGACGGATTTTCACCCGTGAGGCATCCTTCCTTGATGTACAGCCTTGACAACATATATTCCTTTGAAGAATTGAAAGAATTTGACGAGAGAATAAAAAAGTTGATCGGACGCGATGAATTGGAATACGTGTGCGAGATGAAAATAGACGGCCTATCCATTCGACTTAAGTATGAAAAAGGTGAACTTGTTATGGCTGCAACGCGGGGCGACGGGGAAGTGGGAGAGAATGTCACCGACAACGCAAGAACGGTAAGAACTATTCCCTTGTTGCTCAACGAACCTATAGATGTTGAGGTACGTGGTGAGATATACATGTCCTTTACAGAGTTTAAAAAACTCAACCTTATAAGACAACACCAAGAACTGCCACTCTTTGCAAATCCTCGGAATGCCGCTGCTGGCACACTAAGGCAACTTGACACGTCAGAGGTTGCAAGAAGACACCTTGATTCATTCATATACACACTTGAAAACCCACGAAAATACGGGATTACAACACAATGGGATGCTCTGCAATTCATGAAAAAAATTGGGTTTAAAGTCAATGGCGAATCAAGAATTGCAAAAAATCTGGAAGAGGTAAAGGCATATCTCGAATGGTGCAACAAAAGAAGAGAAGAGATAGATTATCCAATAGACGGAGTCGTTTTAAAGGTTAATTCTTTTGAATTGCAAGAAAACCTTGGTTTTACGGCCAAAGCGCCACGATGGGCCATAGCGTACAAATTTCAAGCCGAACAGGTTAGAACGAAAATACTAAAAGTCACAGTGCAAGTTGGAAGAACTGGAACCTTAACGCCTGTGGCAGAATTAGAGCCTGTAAGGCTTGCCGGTACAACCGTAAAACGTGCTTCTTTACACAATTTTGATTACGTAAAAGAAAGAGATATCAGGGTTGGAGACACGGTTATAATAGAAAAAGCGGGAGAGATCATACCTCAAGTGGTCAAACCCATCGTTGAAGAGCGCAAAGGCGATGAAAAAAAGATAGAACCGCCATCGACATGTCCAATATGCGGCGGGCCAGTGGGAAAGATCGAGCCACAGGATGTAGCGTTAAGGTGTTTAAACCCTTACTGCCCTGCCAAGTTAGAAGCATGGATCGAAAATTTTGCATCAAGGAAAGCGATGGATATCCATGGGCTTGGGACTAAATTGATAAAGAAATTGATAGAAAGTGGCAGAATTAAAGATCCAGCAGATATTTACGGTTTAGACAAAGAATTCATCTCAAAGTTGGAAAAAATGGGCGAAAAATCGGCTCAAAATCTCATCGAAGAGATAGAAAAATCAAAAAGTCTTCCCTTTTACAGACTCATAACGGCAATAGGCATTCCGATGGTCGGAGAAACAACTGCAAGGCTTCTTGAAAAACGTTATCATAACATAGAAGAACTTCAAAATGCAAAAAAAGAAGACCTCATAAAGATAAATGGAATTGGAGAAAAAGTTGCCACTTCCATCGTTCAGTTCTTCTCACTCGACAGGACGAAAGAGATGATAGAAAAACTTAAATCTCATGGCGTAGGGACTGGAAGTGCGCCCTCAACTTCTAAGATACTTTCTGCACTTTCTGGAAAACGCTTTGTCATAACTGGAACACTTTCAAAGCCAAGAGAAGAGATAAAACAACGCCTCCTTGAACTTGGAGGCATTGTTGGAGAAGATGTTTCGTCTAAAACCGATTACCTCGTTGTGGGTGAAAATCCAGGATCTAAACTCGACAAAGCAAAAAAATTGGGAATTAAGATCATCGATGAAAAACAGTTAGAAGAGATAATTTCTCAATCGTTAAAGACGAGTTCGTAAGTAATTTCGGCCGATTTTCTAAGCATGGCCGATGCACTGCAATACTTTGTTTGAGACAAATTTACGGCCTTTTCGGCATTTTCTTTTGGTACATTTCCGAAAAAAATGTATTTCAAATGGATGGATGTGTAAACTTTTGGATGCTCTTTAGCCTTTGTATAATCGATATCGATTTTGAAATCCCTCGGAGGAGTTTTCATCTTCTCCAAAATTGATACGACATCCATCGCCGTGCATCCTGCAAGCGCCGCAAGAAGTACCTCCATAGGCCTTGCCGCCGTATCTTCTCCGCCAACATCTGGGGAGGAATCCATCACAACCTCATGATTTGACTCGGTATGTGCTGTGAATTTCATCTTTTTATTCCAGTTTAGAGTTAGCATTCTAAAACCTCCTGTGATTTATGATTGACAACATTTTTTATTATATAATAAACTACTTTCAAAGCGCTATTTGCCATAGGTCATATGCTCTCCGCCATTACTTGCCACCCACTAATCCCTAATCTCTAATCTCTATTCCCTAATCTCTATGTGCTCCGGCAGGTACCCTCTCGATGTCTGGTCCTCGCT
>JABEBW010003387.1_pt1 | contig 13694 bp, 21 predicted proteins | sample 7245961 | NCBI WGS metagenome assembly JABEBW01 (sample SAMN14506364, study PRJNA622280) | hot springs metagenome | biome: hot spring [ENVO:00000051]|acidic hot spring [ENVO:00002120]; feature: spring [ENVO:00000027]|sediment [ENVO:00002007]; material: sediment environment [ENVO:01001048]...
GCCTCTGAGTTGCTCATAACTCCATTCGTAGTAGATATTACTATAAGACCTATATCCTGTCCTGGCAGGTATCTGGATTCCCATCTCTCCATTTCATCCCTCTTTATAGAAAATCTAGGTTTTATTACGCCGCAGTTGTTTATTGTTTTAGCTACCTTTACTTTGAATAGACCACCTCTGCCGTTTTCTAAATATTCGAACTCATCGATATAACCGTATTTCTGAAATACCTTGAGAACCCTTCCTACTAGGTTCGACGCTTTGACTTCTACCTCATCCCTTCCAAGCCGGGAAGCATTTCTGATTGTAATTAATGCCTCATTTAAAGTATCTCCCATTTTTTTCACCTCAGGAAAATTTCTTGAACCCCAGTTCAGGCGCAATTTCTCTAAAACACTGCCTGCAAAGCCTGAGTCCATACCTTCTAATTAATCCTCTTTTTCTCCCGCACCTTTCGCAACCATGATTTCTACCGTAATCTTTCTTCGGCCTTAATTTCGGCTGTGCCATTTAATCGCCTCCTATAATCTCTAAATTATAGTTTTTCTTCATATATTCCATCATCTCTTCCCGCCTGATCTTAATGTGCTCTGGTAGCTTCCTTGGTCTGATTCTTCTTTTGGAAATCCTGAAACCCCCTCTCCTTTTAAAGGTGACCACGATATCCATTCCGAATATACCTATTTCAGGATCATATTTCATTCCTTTAAAATCTGTATAATCAGATATCCCAAAACTAAAAGTGCCTTGATTTGAAAATGAATAACTAAATGCTTTATAGTTTTTAACCCACAATGCAGCGTCAAGCAATTTCTTAATATCTTCCTTTCTAACTGTTACTTTTACGCCTATTGGTTGATCCTTTCTAATCCCAAATTCTCTGTTTGTTCTCTTTACCTTTGTAATGGTTGGCTCCTTGCCGGTAATAAGTGTAATTACCTTCTTTGCTTTTTCCAGTTTTTCTCCAGCTTCTCCTACTCCTATGTTCACAGTAACCTTATCAATTACAACTTCTTCCATTGGATTCATTTACACCACTCCTGGTATCTTGATATCAGAAAACGACTTCCCAAGTACAAAGATGTTAGAGATTGTAGAGGTGAAGTTATCCTTGCTTTCAACTGTATTTTCCTGGTAGCTTTTTGATACATTTACATCTTTTATTTGAGTTATTGTTCCTATATGTGCTCCTCCTGTAACATATACCACCGTATCTTTCACCAATGGATATACATCAAGTATTTTTTGATCTGGAAGCGATATTTTAATGGTATCTCCCCTTTTAATAGATGCCTGATCAGTAAGTATAACTCTTCCGTCGTGGGTTGTCAGCTGAATTTTTCCGCCTTTAGCAATGAATTTACCAACTACCTTAACTAACTTCCAGTGTGCTTCCTCTGGTTTTATGTCGCTCATGACTAGGATACCAGACTTATCCAGGAGAACTCTTTTGAATATTTTGGCCTCGTCTATCGAAATTGTATCCATAAATCCAACAGGTCTTTTGTAATCCTTTACTATTTTTTCGTCTACTTTAACCAATCCTCTTGTTATTATATTCCTCGCCTCTTTGGAAGTATCAGCCAAATGGAGAACATCTCTTATTATAACCATTAAAGGTGTACTGCTGTCAACTGAATGTGGTCCAGGGGATGCCTTTACGGACCATGTGAAACTCTTTCTTGGCTGTTTCCAAGTTGTCGGTGACGCCAATCTCTTAATATGCTTACTCATCTTCTTCCTCCTCCTCGTTTTCTAGTTCTTTGCTGCCTTCCTGTTCAGGAGCTTCCTTAGAACTATCTGTTTTATTTTCTTCCTCAACTTCTTCCTCAACCTTTTTATTTCTCTTTGCTGCAAGCTCTACTAATTTTTGCTTTCTCTTTGCATCTTCAAGGTCCATTTTAACTATCATGAGTGAAGAAGGGTCAAGTTTTCTTGGTTTCATCTTTCCGTCCGCTTTAGCAATGTTTATGTTTTCTACAATCACTTTTCCCTCTTTTTTAAGAACCTTTATAACTTTTGCCTCTTTCCCAACGATATTGAGCTTCTCGTCCTTCTCAGAATCGCCTTTCACTACCCTGACTATATCTCCCTTCCTAACTCCAAATCTTTTGATCCCATACTTTTCGATCAGATCTTTAGATAAATGTAAATTAAATTCCATTTAAACACCTCATACAATAGAGCTTGCTAATGCCGCTACTCTTGGCCATCTTTCCGCAGCTTCCTTTGCTACAGGACCTTTGATTTCTGTGCCTCTTGTTTCTCCATTATCCTGGACCAAGACAGCTGCATTGTCCTCAAATTCTACCATCATTCCATCCTGTCTTCTGAATGTCTTCTTTTGACGTATCACTATAGCGTAAACAACTTTCCTTCTCATTTCAGGGGTACCCTTCTTTACCGATGCCATGATCATGTCTCCAACTGAGGCCGCCGGAACCCTCCTTTTAGTGTTGTGATATGCTTTAACATTTATCAGCGCTATTATTTTAGCTCCCGTATTATCAGCACATTCTAGTTTTGCACCAAGTGGAAGCCCTCTAATCTGATTACCTGCTAAACCCTTCATCTTCTCTCCTCCTTTTCAACCACTACGAATGAAACTGATTTTGCCAACGGTCTTGAATATGCTATCTTAACTGAATCACCAATCTCTACATGTATGCATCCCGGTAAATGAGCGTGATATTTTTTCTTCCTCTTTTCATAACGTTCATACTTTCTATTCTTCCTGAAGTATTCCCTAAGCACTGTAACAGTACCTTTCATGGATATAGATGTGACTTTTCCCTCTATAACCGGTGACTTTACAGTTATATCTCCATGAAATGGACACTTAGAGTCCTTACATTCCTCAGACGGTTCCTTAACATCAATTCCTATATTTCTCATATTTTACCTCTCCTTCTAATTTTCTTAATTTTTTCTTCTGGTCTAAATAATATATCATCCATTTTTACAAGTTTGCCATTTATTTTAATTACTGTATATCTTTTCTGGATCATTCTATTGGCATTATTTCTCAGCGTGATTGTATTCTTGGTTTCATTTACAACTATACCTTTGATTCCAACATTCCTCTTATCAGAGGCATCTTCTATCTCAATATTTTCTCCTATGATATCAGTAAGATAAGGATTCATTGCGACACCTCCACCTTAAATCCCATGTCTTCCAAAACCTTCTTGGCTCTCTCCCTTTGATCCCCCTGTAACTCAATTTTGTCATCCTTAACTGTTCCTCCAGTAGCAGTTTTTTTCTTTAAAGTTTTAGCAAGCTCTTTTATGTCTTCAGCCTTGGTATCAAATCCAGAAATTATAGTCACGAATTTACCATACCTTCTTTTATCTATATCAATGGTAATTACCTGGCTTTCCCTTGCAATTTCATCCAGTGGAGTTAATTCCTTGATAAATTTATCGTCCCTCATTTTCCAGACTCCCTCATTACAGTCTCTATTCTCGCTATTTGCCTCCTTAGAGACTCTATTTTACCAGGGCTTGGAGGGGCACCTCCCATGGCGGATATACCTCTCTCCCTCATCAGTTCTTCCCGGAGTTCCATGTATTTTTTTTCAATCTCTTCCTTACTCATTTTTCTGATCATTGAGGCTTTCATTTCCTCCATGCTCATTCACCTCCCCTAGCGAAATATCCCTAACAACTACATCATCTGGTAATTTAATGTCATTTCTAAGTATTTTAACCGAAACTCCTATAATTCCGGGTTTTGTCATTGCAACAGCATAACCCTTATCAATCATTTCAGATGGATAGCCAGATGAAATTACCTTACCAGAAGTATACTTAACACTTCTTGCTCTTTCGCCAGTAAGTTTACCACCCATTCTTACCTGCCCACCTCTTGCTCCCGAGTCCATTATTCTCTTGAGTATGCTGTGTCCTGCACGTCTGAAATGCCACCCCTTTTCTATGGATCTCGCGAGTTTTTCTGCCATAATTTGAGCGTTCAGACCGGGATCACGGGCCCCTTCTACCTTAATCAAAGGACTGGTCAGATTGAACTTCTTTTCCAAAGTTTCTTCCATGTTCCTGATCTTAGATCCTCTTCTTCCTATTACAAGACCAGGACGCTCAACTTTTAGAATTACTATTGTGTTCTGCGGGGTTCGCTGGATCTCAACTCCTCCGAATCCTGCATCTCCTATCTCGTGGATCAGATATTCTTTGATAAGCTGTCTCCTAATATTTTCCTTTAAGAATTTAAGTTCTTTCATTCCATCTCCTCCAAAATAATCTGGATGTGAACCCTCTCTCTATAAAATTTACCACTCGAACCAAATGCCTTGTAGGTATAGTATTTAATAGGGGGTGCTAACTGCGCTACAGCATTCTTGATTACTAATTTGTCCGTGTCCAACTGCTTGAAATCTGCATTATTTTCAGCGTTTCCGATAGTTTCAAGAACATACTTTGCTGCCTTTACAGGATATCTTCCGGGACCTGTTCCTCTCCTATGAGATACAGAGTCCTTGAATTTCCTGTATGGTATAGCCCTTTTTTTCTGTATTACATCATTTAAATAATTTTTAGCATCAGCAAGTTTCATACCTTTGATTGTTCTAACTACTTCCAAAGCATCTCTGGGAGATATAGGTGTATTTATGGACATTGCCCTTGCAGTTTTTTTCTTATCTGTTTCAACTACATATTTCATATATTCACCTCACTTCAATGGCAGGAATTTAGATCCTCTTGTTGCTCCAACACCTGGACCAGAGTGCTTAACTTCTTTTCTTGTCTGCACAAATTCACCAACGTAATGCCCAATCATTTCTTCTTTGATACTAAATGTTTGATATTGATGCCCGTCATAAACTGAAATAGTTTTACCCACATACTGGGGCAGAATTATAAGATCTCTAACCCTCGTTTTTACTGAGTCTCTTTCAAGTAATTTATCGTGCAATTTTTGTTGTTCTGAATTGTAACCTCTTTTCAAACTCCGACGAGCCCTTGAAGGAAGAATTTTGATCAGTTCGTCCATTTCCATAGATAATAATTCTTCTACTGTCTTTCCCTTGTAAAGAAGCTCTTTTCCCCTCTCCGTAAGTGACCTGGAAGTCTTCCTTTTCGTTCTCCTTATTGCTTTCTGTGATCTTCTCTTATCCTCAGCCATTCTATTTCACCTTCCTCTTTGGTGATAATCTTCCCACTTTTCTTCCAGGAGGTGCATTCCTTCCCACCGTAGATGGTCTGCCAACGTGTTGATGGTTACCTCCTCCGTGAGGATGATTTATTGCATTCATTGCTACACCTCTAACAGAAAATGGTCTCTTTGCTCTACTCTGATAAGCGTGAATTTTTTTACCCGCTTTGAGGAATGGCTTTGTATTTCTCCCTCCTCCTCCAGCCACTCCAATAGTAGCAAAACAAGAAGGCATTATATCTTTCATCTTTCCTGATGGTAGTTTGACAGTTACTTTCTCTCCGTGAGCGACAATCGTGCAGAAGCTTCCAGGAGTTCTTGCTATATTTCCTCCGGATCCAGGTCTTAATTCCACATTGTATATTAAGGTTCCATCAGGTATAAGACCCAGCGGAAGAGTATTTCCCTCAACCGGTAAAGCATCCGCACCTACACTTACCTTTTGACCAACAAACATTCCAGAATGCGCTATAAATAATTCATCCTTCTGATCATTTGTTCTTATAAGAGCTACGGGAGCGTAATGTCCCGGATCCCTTACTAGCTTTGTTACTCTTCCTTCAAGTTTCCTAGATTCTGGATATTTAATGTCTCCGTAATGTCTGTGACTAGGACTTCTGTAAACGATACCTCCACGACCCCTTCTTTGTACTAAAATTCTCTTTCCCATTATTTCACCTCAGAATATACCTAATTTAGTTGCCAATTCCTCTGCAGAGGATGTTTTGGCCAACTTCACAATCGCCTTCTTCCCTTCCTTGTCTCTAACTATATTGACACTTTCTACCTTCATACTTGATATTTCTTCGACTGCCTTTTTAACCTGATCTCTAGTTGCAGATTCGTGTATAACAAACCATATCTTATTTTCCCTTTCAATCTGCAGCATGGATTTTTCTGTGACAAATGGTTTCAACAGGATATCATAGGGGTTCTTCATTGATCCCACCCCCTGATAACTTCTAACGCAGACTCAGATAGAACAGTCAATCTACCAGGATGACCACCTGGTGCGAGTAAGTAAGCATTCAGATCGTGAGGAGTTGCTACATCTACACCCGGTAGGTTTTGGACCGCTTTTTTAATATTTTCCTTATTCCTGACAATTATGAGAACACTCTTTGGGGTGATATATTTCCTACCTCTACTCTTTCCCCTTCCTGCCCTTATCTTCGTGCCTTCCTTTGCTCTTACGATATCTTCATATATTCCTATCTTTTGGAATAATTGAACAACCTGTGATGTTTCATTTATTTCTTCAAATCCGTCCTCAATTATCACCGGGAGCGATTCCACATTAAATATATGCCCTCTTTTCTTTACATATTCGAGATCTGCAACTGACGCTAATGCTGATAATTTTGCAAATTTCCTTTCCTTTTTATTCATTTTCATATGCCAATTCCTAGTAACTACTGGATGGTGAGCAGACCTTCCTCCCCTTGCATTTGATAACAGAACTCCTCTAGTAGTGCCGGAAACTCTCGGATATCTTGAAATGCCATGATTTGGACCTAGGTTATGACCTACTCTTCTATTACCAGCAAAATAGTATGACCCGTATGGAACCCTTGAATTTGACATGTATGTATTAAAGAATTGTACTATCATGTCCTCTCTTACAGGGTAATTAAACACCTTGGGAAGTTCAATTTGCTTAAATTTTTCACCTTTAGTAGAATAAATTATTGCCATCTTTATACCCCCTGTTTACTTTCGGTAGAGATATACGTAAGCTTTATTGATTCAACATCAGGAGAAACCTGCCTGATTGGATCCCTGAGCTTAATTATCCTCTTTACTGGGCCGGGTATGGATCCGTGTATAAGGATGTAATTATTCACGACTTCTCCATAGTTTACAAATCCACCTTTGGGAGTAATCGAATTCTGGGAAGGGCTTCCATAATAAAGTATTCTTTTATTGAATTCTGTTCTTTGGTGGAATCCTGTTTGACCAGCCTGAGGAACGGTATTTCTTACCCAGTCAGGATGCCAGGGACCTAAAGTTCCAATCATCCTTCTGTGTTTTCTGTTCTTATATGGTAGGAGCTTAACCCCCCATCTCTTAATATGACCCTGGAATCCTTTTCCTTTTGTTACTGCTATAACATCAACAAACTTTCCAGGCTTTGAAAACTCATCAAATGAAACCTCTTTCCCCAATAAACTATGTGCATATTCTATCCTTTCTTTCAGCGTCCCTCCGCCAACTCTTATCTCAGTTAAATCTGGCGTTTTCTTTGATATTGCCTTCAGCTTTTTATTTTGTATCAAAGCCAGTACATTTATATTGGTAACTTCATTAAAATTTATTTCCTTAGGTTTATATTCTTTAGGAATAGGAAGTATTTCCTTTAATTCGTTTAAGGAATTCTTGTCTAGGACTTCACCTAAAGAATATTCTCCATATGCATTAAGCCCGTAATACCTCACACCTACAATTTTTATGGGCGGTACTTCAACTACTGTCACAGCAGAAGATACTTCTGAACCTGCAGTAGTACTGTATTTCCTGTAGTCCATAAACAATGCATGTGTAGTTCCAGCCTTAAACCCAATGAATCCTTGGAGCTTAGGCTTACCGTTTAATTCAGGCCAAGACCTGATATGAGGTATAATAGACCTTGCCCTTTTCCTGGGATAGTATCCCATAGACCCATGTCTCGAATGATTTGGCGTTGCCATATTTATTCACCGATGCATAGCCGTTGCGTCTTGATGTTCTGAGAATTCAAGAACATCATAGGCATTTAGCCTGAGACGTGAAGCTAATGCTTTTCCAAGAACACTTAATCATATTTAAATCGATCGCATTAAGAACTTGAAGAAAAAATAAGAGAAAATTTAGTAATTTAAGTATTCATTTATTCTCATACTTTTAGTGAAGATCTAATTCAAAGTTTTATGAGATCATTTCTTATTATTTTATTGAAATTTAATGATTGCCTTATAGTCCTCTTCAACACCTTCTATAGAGTCGTAGAAATTTTTTATGGAAGAATTCAAATAGTCTCTGTACTTAATCATTTCTGCAAATTCAAGCGTTCTTACTTCGCTCATATATGATTCTACCATTCCTTCCTTGTCGCGCATACTTACGAGGTGTTCGAGTATCAGGTTTCTAATTTGCAATTGGAGCAGTTCTCGCCTCTTTAGCATGCTAACACCATCATTCACATTTTGAATAACCGCATGTCTTGCAGGTCAAACAGCCATTTTCGGATACCAGTGTATCATTACCACATTTTGGACAAGTCAGAAATGGAGATTTCTTTGTTTCTGGTTCGGTCTTGAGCTTACTTACTATAAAACCTTCGGTTAATGTTGATTGAGGTTGCCCCCCTTTCATAGATAGCTCTATTGCTTTTGCGACTCCATCAGGTACTGAGGTAATTTTCATTCCACTTACGAATGTTACGCTTTTTCCCTTGATTCCACTTAAAGCCTTTATAACCTTCGAGATATCTCCTCCTTGCTGAAGGTAAAGTGAAATCAGCCTCCCTATTGCTTCAGAATAAGCCTTTTCCTCTGTTCCTGACTTTCCGACATTGACAAAGACTTCCATTGGTTTTCCTTCTTCATCGAAATTTATTGTAGTATACAATTTTCCACTTTCTATTAAAGGAAATACTATCGTTCTGCCTGTAAGTATCATAGGCCTTTCGAAATTTTGCTCTGTCTTCTTATTCATTTCTTTTTCTGTTATCAGTATTCCTTCTCTAGAACCTTCTCTGTAAACTGTGATTCCCTTGCATCCAGCCTTCCATGCCTCTAAATATATTTTACCTACTTCATCCGTAGTTGCATCTGAAGGAAGATTAACAGTAGAAGATATAGAGTGATCTATATATTTCTGTATAGTTGCCTGCATCTTAACTCTAAACATTGGATCAATATTATGAGCTTCAATAAAGTAGTCTGGTAGATCTTTTTCATCTGTTATACCATATATATTCATATACTCCCTGACTAAAGGATGAAACACCTTAAATGAGCTTTTTGACAAACTTTCACTTCTGCGGGTATAAGAAAACGCAAATATGGGTTCAATTCCACTGGATGTACCGGCCAGCGCAGACCCACTACCAACAGGTGGGACTGTTAATAGGGCGACATTTCTCAGACCATATTCTCTGATCTTCTCTAAAACAGATTGGTCTAATCTTCTTATAAATGGTGACTTAAGATGCTTTTCTAGATCAAAAGCAGGGAATACGCCCTTTTCTTTTGCTATATTGCAGCTTTCATCATAAACAATATTCATTATCCTTTTGAAGAGTGAATCTACAAATTCAATAGCTATAGAAGAATCGTACTTTATCTTCATTTTAATGAGCATATCCGCCAGTCCGGTAAATCCTACTCCTATTCTTCTTCCCTTCTTGGCCTCCTCGGTCTGCTGTTTAAGGGGATGCTTATAAAGATTGTAATCAGTTACGTCATCCAGAAACCTTACAGAATAACGAAGAGCTTTTTCAAGGTTATCCCAATCTACCTCTGGATTCTCGAATGGATTCTTCACGAATTGTGATAGATTCAAATTGCCAAGATTGCAAGCTCCATAAGGCTCTAAAGGAATTTCAGAGCACGGATTAGTGGTCAATATCTCCATACCGTTGTATTCGGATGTGCTTTCTTTTTTCATGGTGTCCCAAAATATAAGGCCAGGTTCAGCCCAGTTCCTGGCTGATTCAATAAGTTCGTTCCACAAGTTTCTAGCTTTTATCTTTCTCTCAATTCTCTTGACCTTGTCACTTTCATATTTCAGAATGAAATCATCGTCTTCCTCAACTGCCTTCAAGAATTCGTCTGTTATTCTAACGGAGATGTTGGCGTATCTTACGCTTCTCAGATCCCTTTTTATTCGTATAAAATCAAAAATATCTGGATGATCTATCTTCATTGTTATCATAAGTGCCCCTCTTCTACCTGCCTGACCTATGGTTCCTGTAGTTTCTGACATAATATTCATGAAGGATACAGCACCCGTAGATCTTAAAGCTGCATTATTTACTGGAGCACCTTTAGGTCTAAGTATGGTTATATCTGTTCCAACTCCTCCTCCAAGGGAATAAGTTCTTGCTGCTTCCTTTGTCCAATCAAAAATAGCCTCAAGTGAATCGTCCTTAATAGGTATAACATAACAGTTATTCAAGGTAGCTCTTCTTCCATACTTTTCCTGACCCGCCCCGAATAATATTCGTCCTCCAGGGACCATTTTAAAATCAGAAAGCAGCCAAAAAAATCTATCCTTCCATTCTTTCCTGATATTTTCAGGTTCCACAGAGGCGATTTCAGATGCAACTCTCTCCCACATTTCCAGTGGAGTGCGCTCGACCAGTTTACCCTGGCCATCCTTCATTGCGTACTTATCAATAAAAACCCTTGCCCGTAACTCGTCGTTACCAAAAAATAATAACGTCTCGTCAGGAATAGTTAATAAACCTGAATCTTCATTGCTAAAGTCTTCACCAGTCATACTTTCACCGTAATTCGAACCTATACTTATTAGATTATAAATCGTTCTATTACTACCTTTTTATTAAGTTTATGACCTTTTTTTTATATATTTTAAAAGGTATATGACTAATCCTTTAAGAGATAAATGATTAGTCTAATTAAAAATATTGCAGTGTTTTCTGATCGAAAAATTATTTAAACTCTTGACAAAAATTCTCTAAATAAATATGATAAAATATAAATATCAATTTTTAATTTATGAGGTATGAGTCAGGGATTTTCAAGTGAAGATGATAGATTATCTGCTTTACTCATGCAGATGGGTGTGCCACGAAACGTTGCTAAGGCATTAGTTTATATGAAGGGAAAGCCTGAAACAACCTCAGTTGAGATTGAAAAAAATGCCAATTTAAGGCAACCTGAAGTTTCTATTGCAATGAGGATTTTGAAGGAACACGGTTGGATCGTTAAGAGGGATATAAAAAAGGAAGGTAAAGGGAGGCCTGTCCACGGATATAGACTTTCAAAACCCTTCATAGATATTATAAGGGAATTAGAAGAAGAACAGAAAAAGAAGATTCAAGATATGCAGAATGTTTTAGGGCAGATTCAGAATTTAATTTAATTTTTAATCAATTTTACTTCGTCTCCATTGGCAACAATAATTGTTTTTTTGAAGTTTATAAATAAGCCTGTTTCAACAACTCCATTAATCGCTTTTATTTCTTTTTCAACTTCTTTTAGATTAATGTCCCCGGTCGGTATACAATCAACAATGTAGTTGCCGTTGTCTGTTATGAAATTTTCTCTAAGTCTGCATACAAATTTTAGATTTTCTATTGACTCTATAGTTTTCTTCTTTCCAAATGGTAATATCTCAATTGGTATCCCCATATGTTCTGGAATTCTTTTTACCAGCTTTTCATCAGATGCAATAATTACGTAATTATTTGATGATAGAGCTACTTTTTTTTCTCTAGTAAGTGCACCTCCTCCTCCTTTTAAAAGATTCCCGTCTTGATCAATTTCGTCAGCCCCATCAACAGTAACATCTATACGATCTATATCGTCTAAGTCGACAACTTTTATGCCAAGCTGTTTTGCCAGATTTTCAGTGTTAATAGAGGTTGGAACACCCACTATGGAATTAATTAAATTATTTTTAGATAATAATTTTATGAATTCGTTAGCTGTTGTTCCTGTCCCGAGCCCCACCACATTCCCTGGTGATATAAATTTCAATGCTTCTGACGCTGCTTGTACCTTTTTATCCATATGTGATCAAAGTGTATATAGGGTCTCTTGATAAAACTATTGGTATCCCAAAATCTGTTACTACTGATATACTGAAGTTCGTTACGTTCAATATTTCAAAATTTATTTTTGATAGTTTTAGCCTTCTGAGATAGTTAGCAACAAAAATATTCGCTCTTCCTTTTAATGTATCTCTGAATTTTATAAAATTTTCTTCTAACAATAAAAATACTTCTTTACCTTTTCTTTCTTCCTCTAAAAATCCTAGATTTTCCAACAATCTGATTTTCTTATTTGCATTTACTCTATTTAGATTTAAATCCTTTAAATTTATTTCATCTTTATTTAACAAGCGTGACATTATTATTTGTGAGGTACTAAAATTTAATGCGTCTAAATATTTTAATTCATTCTCTGATATTATTCCTTTTATCCAGTACTTATTTTTTCCACTATTCTGGGATAATATATTTGCGTCAGCCAATTTCCTAGTGTGCCATTCAACTGTCTTGGGATCAATTCCCAGGGATTTTGCAATATAGGCGGAAGTTCTTCCCGGAACGAAACTGATGTTGCTAAAAATTTTACAGACTAGTTCGTTGGATATAACGCTTTCATCTTTCAGACCGTAATTATTATAGAGCTCAATAAGAGGGTGCATATTTTTCATAACTCCTTCTCAGTGACCCATCGTCAACGTGAGTGTATATTTGAGTGGTACTTATACTTGCGTGCCCTAATAATATTTGAATGATTCTTATATCGGCTCCATTTCTTAATAAAGTTGTAGCAAAAGTATGCCTTAGAACGTGTGGAGTGACTTTCTTATTTATTCCTGCTCTTTTTGCAGCATTACGTATAATCCTTTCTACAGTTACTGAAGAGATTCTTCTGCTTTTGTTGGTTGGAAATAGGAATTCACTTTTTATCTTATTTTCCTTTCTCTCTAAAAGATATTTTTTAATGTCAGGGATTATTTTTTCACTGAATATTACGAGTCTATCCTTGTCACCTTTTCCTCCCCTTATTTTAAGAGATTTATTTTCAAGGTCAATGTCATTTATTCTTATTGAACATAATTCGGAAACTCTTACGCCTGTATATGCTAGAAGCTCAACTATTAATCTTTCTTTGCTGTTCCTGCAGCTCCCTAACATTTTTGATACTTCCTGTTCAACAAGATAATTTGGGACTTTCTGAGCTCTCTTTGGAGGATTAAGGGGTCCTAAATCTTTAATCTCTAGAAAGTCAAATAATGATTGCAAAGCTCTAATATATAGATAAACAGAAGCCTTAGAATAGCCTAAATCAATGCTCAAATATTCCTTAAAATCCTCTATGTTTTTCCTTGAAATCTTAGTTTTATCATAGTTAATGAATTCGAGATATTTTTGTGCTATGTAACCATACATTTTGACTGTATTTTTGCTCTTTCCATTTGCATATAACCTATTTTTAAACTGTTCTGGAATACTACTATCAACTTTATTTTCCAACGTGGATTCCATGATAGTATGATTATAAATATGACAAATATAAGACTTTTGTCATATATGATATCTTTTAAAATTTTCTAATAACTGTTAAAAAATCTTTTCCTATTGTGGTGCTAGATAATTATTTAAACGCTTATATGTCACAAACAGAAATTATATCTTAATTCAAATTATGTTACAATATACACATCCAAATATTTTATCATTTTCAAGACATTGGGACATAAGTAGCTAATCCTCTTCTTTTTTAATGATCAGTATTACCTTCTTCCCCAGGAATTCCTTAGGGCAATCCACCTTTGCCCCCGAT
>JABEBW010004099.1_pt1 | contig 13649 bp, 15 predicted proteins | sample 7245961 | NCBI WGS metagenome assembly JABEBW01 (sample SAMN14506364, study PRJNA622280) | hot springs metagenome | biome: hot spring [ENVO:00000051]|acidic hot spring [ENVO:00002120]; feature: spring [ENVO:00000027]|sediment [ENVO:00002007]; material: sediment environment [ENVO:01001048]...
TTACATTTCTATATATTTTATATATTGATATATAGATTATGTAGTAAAAATATATATAATATGTTTGGATTATCTTTATTGGTGAAAAAATGACTGAAAAAAATCCGTTTGAAGACATAGACTCTGTGAGATTAAACATGGGACATCTTAAAATATGGTTTACATCTGGCATGGGCTTTTTCACCGATGCATATGATCTGTTTATTATAGGGATTGTCCTCATACTTCTAACAGGACCATATCCTACAGCATTTCACCTTAACACTATACAGGAAGCCCTAATAGGTACTTCAGCTCTAGCTGCTGCAGTTATAGGTCAGATATTATTCGGTAGAATAGCAGATATTTTTGGTAGAAAAAAAGTTTATGGAATTGAAGCAACCATTTTGGCCATAGGTGCAATTTTAAGCGCTTTTTCTACAGATTTTATTTTCCTGTTTATTACCAGATTTTTACTGGGCATTGGAATTGGCGGTGACTATCCTGTTAGTGCAACTATCATGAGCGAATACTCTAACACAAAAGATCGTGGTAAACTTATAGGTCTTGTATTTGCAAACCAGGGCATAGGATCTGTTGTTGCGGTAGCAGTAGGTATTATCTCAGTGGTTGCTTTACCCGCAGATATTGCCTGGAGGTTCATGCTTGCTTTTGGAGCAATTCCGGCTATAGCTGTTATATACTTAAGAAGGAAGCTACCCGAAACACCAAGGTATTCTCTTCTCGTTAAAAATAACACAGATGAAGCCAATAAAGCCAAAGAGGTACTGGGTGTAAAAAATGCTGAAAAAGTAAAGGCCTCTACAAAAGTGACAAATTTCTCGATCTTTATTAGATCTTACTGGAAAACACTCGCAATAACAATGAGCACCTGGTTTATACTAGACATTGCCTACTATGGTACAGGTATATACTCAAGTCCTATAGTTTCAACAATACTTCCTGCTACAACATTACCAATGAAAGTATTGATTGCCGGCTTGCCGTTTATGGTTGGATTTTTTGGATACTTCACAGCTGTAGCTCTTCTGGATAAAATAGGCAGAAAAACTATTCAGATCCAGGGTTTCTTTATGATGGCTATATTATATATAATCGTATCTTCTGTAATGATAACAAGGGGAACTAAGGTTGTAGGATTTACCATACCTGTTGATCTAGCATTCCTATTGTATTCACTTACTTTCTTCTTCATTGATTTCGGGCCGAATCAAACAACATTCATATTACCTGCAGAACTTTTCCCTGTTAAATACAGAACAACCGGACATGGCTTATCTGCAGCGGCCGGAAAAATAGGAGCTGCCATAAGCACCTTCTTTTTCCCTATACTAATTCTAGAAATCGGAATAAAGGATCTGTTGCTTTTGCTTGCTCTGATATCGATTACAGGAGGGATTATATCCTTCTTCTTGAAAGAGACCATGAAAAAATCCTTAGAGGATGCTTCAAATGAAAAAATAGTCCTAGATGTACCTTCTTAATTTTTAAACATTTTTTAGCCTTGTTTAAGGCTCTATTTTTTTAGATTTATCATGATTTTTAAAACATGATTTCGTTAAAATTTTTAATCAAGCATCCTAGACTTTTTAGTAACAAAAAGAACTGCAAGTAACAAGAATATTCAAATGAATATAAAATTGATTATAGAAATAAAACACTAGATTCAACAAATGAATTTTTAAGGAAATAAACGACAAAATATTTTAATAATATTTATGGATGATAAATTTAGGGTGACCTAAATATGCAAACATTTATAGAAATTGGAGAAAAGATGGAAAAATTTGAGGCAAGGGCATATTTTCCAAAAGAGGATAAAATAGACAATGTATCGATTCCGGTGGAGGGAAAGTGGACCATATTAACTTTTTATCCGGGGGATTTCACCTTTGTCTGTGCAACAGACATTGAAGCATTTATGGAAAAATATGATGATTTTAAAAACAATGGAGCAGAACTTTTTGCAATAAGTACTGATAGTGTGTTTTCACACAAAGCATGGGCACAAACATCACCAAGAGTTAAAAAAAGTACAATTCCCATGATTGAGGATATAAAGAAAAATATAACATCAACACTTGGATTTTTAAATAAGGAGACCGGAATGTCAAGGAGAGGTGTGCTAATTATTGATCCCGATGGAAAAGTCCAATACTTTTCAGTGTTCAACGATTCCTTAGGAAAGGATGCAGAGCATGTTTTTACAGCATTCATGGGATTGAAAATACTCTATGAAACACCAACGGAAAGTGGCCATATGTGCGGTATTCCTGCAAACTGGAGGGTTGGAAAGGAAATACTTGACATAAATATTGTAAAAGACATAGGAAAACTATAAATTTTTAATTTTTTTATATTTTTTATAAGCAAATATAAAAATAAATAAAATGTAAAATACAAACTTTTGTTCGAACAAAACCTATTCCATCAAATATATGGTTAAGCTTCAAATATCTAATGATCAAAATTTATAAAATAAGTTAAAAAATTATTCTGCACAACAGCTCAGCTTTGAAACATCTTTTTTGAACGATTGTGCTATAAGTTTTATGGATTCTGACATGGTAGGATAAACGGAAAACATTTCGGCAACAGAATCAACTGTCATTCTATATTTAACAATTAAAGATGCTGCCTGTATTATCTCTGCAGCATCATAACCTAAAATATGAACACCCATAACAACATCAGTTTCAGCATCAACAATCATTTTTATTAGACCCTTTGTGTTCATTATCAACTCAGCCTTTGGTACATATTCCATTTTCAATACCCTTGTTTTAACGTTTATATTCATTTCCTTTGCCTTCTCTTCAGTGATACCCACACTGGCAATGTTTGGATTTGTGAATATTGCGTGAGGTAATGAAAAATAATCTATCTTCTTTTCATTACCCAACAGCGCATTTTCAGCAGCTACTGATCCCTCCTTTCCTGCCTTTGTTACAAGGTATGGTTTTCCTGAAACATCACCTGCAGCATAGATGTTTTCAATAGATGTTTTCATTGTTCTATCAACCTTAACATGGCCATTTTCGTCCATTAAAACACCAATGTTTTTCAAATTAAGATTTTCTGTGTTTGGAACCCTTCCCAAGGCCAGGATGATATAATTTGCATAAAACTTTTCCAATTTATTATTTATTTCAACTTCAACAAAAGATTTTGATGATATACCAGCATTTATTATTCTTGTGTTTGTGAATATGTTTATTCCTTCATCAACCATAATTTTTTCCATTTCCTCCGATATTTCCGGTTCTTCATTTGGTATGATTCTACCGGATCTTTGAAACAGATATACTTCACTTCCAGCATGCCTTAATATCTGGGCAAGTTCCAGGGCAACAAACCTGCCTCCAAGGATTATTACAGATTCAGGAACATTTTTCAATTCAAATACCTCATCGCTTGTCAAAACCCTTGCATTTTCAATACCAGGTATTATGGGTCTGTTCGGTCTCGATCCTGTAGCTATAATAATATTGTCAGCCCTGATCCTTTTTCCATTTACAATTATTTTATTTTCATCCTCAAAAATTGCTGTTCCCCTGAAATACTTTGCTTTGATGGATGGAATTAAGGATTCATATTTTTTATATCTCATTTCGCTAACAACAACATCCTTTTTTGATGTTGCCTCCTCCATATTAAAACCCTGAATTTTATTACCAAATAATCCAAACCTGTTTTCATTAATTTCATAAAAAAAATTTGTAACAAAGAGCATGAACTTTGATGGTACACATCCTCTGTTCACGCAGGTACCACCTATTGTATCCTTTTCAACAATAGCAACACGTCCACCAAGCTCAGATCCTTTAATTGCAGCAGAAAATCCAGCAGATCCACCACCAATTACCAAAAGATCGAAGTAATCTTCACCATAGGTCATAGAATATCATTCCTTCAAAATTTTCGCTCTGTAATGACCCGATCGAAAAATCATATTATTTAAAATATTATTTTCATCCGTTTTTGTATCATCTATTGTCACCTCGCCCATTGCATCTTCCAGGCTTATATTCACATCCAGAACACCTAGATCCTTTTTCAAACTGTTTGTTATTTTTGTAACACAATCCTCGCATGTCATACCAAATATTTTTATTTTTATTTTTCTATTCATTTTATCACCAAGCAAAGTAAAAAGTAATTCTATTTATAAATATGCATTTACATATGTTAAGAAAAAATTGTTAATAATCACTTGATTCAAATTTACTAATATTCCCTTCAGTAACATCTTTAATAATTTTGGAAAGATTTTTGCCTGTTTCAGTTGCATAGCCGGAATACTTTGGCCCATTTTTATCAAAGATGAATGAAAGCAAAAAACTGTCCGTTGATGTGCCGGCAATATTCTTTTCCCTGCACAATGTATAGGTTCTTGATCCAATTATTAATTGAAGCATGTCCAGTGCTCCTATCATTGATAAACTTTTCTTGTAAACAACAGCAGTGTTTATTGTTCTTCCATTTTTACATTCCTCACCAGGAACACAGTTATGTCCCAGACCTAAAGTCTGCAGAACAAAAAAATTTTGATCTTCATAAAAAACAGCATGTTTTTCAAGATCCACTGCAGTCATAAATCCTGCAAAATTTTTTAATTTATTTTCTAAAGAAAATTTCTTCATTATTCTCTCAGGTTCCGGATCATTGAAATCCTTATCTACGGAAACAATGAAAAATCCATTTATTTTTTTAACTCCTCCAGAATAAAAGGATGAGGTGATCGTTTTCATCGGAAATGGATATTTCACTATGATCCATTTTTCATTTTTTTCCAGTGATATTTTCATAGATTTCCTCTACTTTTTTGCAAACATCTTGTGGAGAGAATCCTGCCTTTTGGGCAAGATAAACAGATCCCCCTGCACCAACACCCTCCTTAACGTAACCATTCTCATAGTCCCTGAGACCCCTGAACCTTGAATTTGAAAAATCAAGGTTTGCTGAATAATATTCTATTCCTATTTCCCTTGCTGTTTTAACAAATGTTGAACTTTTATCATTAACTATGTATTTTGTTGTTAAAATCTTTTCAGGTTTTATACCTGATTCTTTCAACAATGCTGCGACGGCAAGCATCTGTGTCCCGCCGGCAAGATAAATTTTTCCATTGAAACCCTGGGAAAAGCCAACAACAAATGCCATCATGGGATCACCGTATTCCTTAAGGTTATGGTACCAGTCATCCCTTGGTTTCTCTCTCTGGAAAGCCATGGATATTACTTTTCTTTTCAATTCAACAGGATTGTTTGGACCTGCTGAGGAAACAATTGAATCATAGCCTAGTGAATTAAGTATGGCCATTGCTGTTGTTGTTCCACCCGGAATGCTTTCACCAATGTAAACTTCATTAACAAAGGATAGTTCCTTACCCAGTACTTCAGATTTTTCCAGTATTTTTTCCAGTTCAGGCAGGGCAGTTCTTTCAACAATGTTCAATCCAGGTTTATCGTAAATGTTAGAATGGGGAACATATGGTGGTATTTCTGTTCCTGACCTCACAACAAAAACGGGAAATTTTGAAAGAATCTTTGATGCCTTTGTAATTATTGCAGGCGTTGGATGGCCCTCAGGTGTTACAGGTATTGCATCAATGGTTATTGGTTTATTGTAGAATAAAAATTCAGCATCAGCAACAGGTGTGAATTTCACAAGCTCAGGACTTTCTCCAGCAATTGTTAATCCCTTAATGTTCGCAACTTCCGTATTTGATATAACAAGTATAAACATATTAAAACAAATTTGAAATACTTAAAATATATTTGAATTTTATGATCAACCTGATTGGCTTTTTCACAAAGATACCCGGTGGAAGAGACATTGAAAAGGCAAGTAAGGAAACATATCTTTTACCTTTAATTTCCCTTATTATTTCAATTCCTCCTGCACTTTTTTTCTATTTCTTTAATTTCATACCAAAGATCATTCTTTCTATTTTATCAATAATTTTTCTTTATTCAATAACGGGTCTTTTACATCTTGATGGCCTTGCCGATTTTTCTGATGGTGTTATGGCAAAGGGTGACAGGGAGAAAAAGATAAGGGCATTGAAGGATGTGAACACGGGCATTGCTGCACTTTTTTCAACATTGATTGTTATCCTTCTTGAAACATTTTCCCTCTATTCACTTAATGTTAACCTTTTCAATGTTTTAACATTTTTCATAATTTCAGAATTATCAGCCAAATTCTCCATGATGGGTGGATTGTTGAATAAACCGAAAAGTGAAGGCCTGGGATCACTTTTTCAGAAAAATTTCAAATTTTATTATTTGATCATTGGCATACTTATCACAATGCCATTGATTTTATATTTTAATTATTTCTACTTTTTCTCATTCATTGGTTTTTTTGTTTCATTGACAATTTCAATAATATCATTGAAAAATTTTGGTTTTGTTAATGGTGACGTGCTTGGTGCAATGAATGAAATATCAAGAGCAATTACCATGGTGATACTATGTATGGTGTTGTGATGGCTGGTGGAAAAAGTACCAGGTTTGGTGATGAAAAACAGATACAGTATTTTGGAGAAAAAAGATTGATCGATATAGCATGCGAATCTGTTGTTCAAGCTGGATTGAAATGCATTGTTGCTGTATCAAAAAATGCACCCAAAACCTATGATTATGTTAAAAGGAACTTCGATTTTATTGATACAGGAGGAATTGATTATTGCAATGATGTGAAATTCCTTCTTGAAAATCTTGATAAGAAATTTTTAACAATAGCATCTGATATACCGTTTGTAACATACAGGGATGTGGAAGAAATAATAAAGAATTTTAAAAATAACAGCCTTGCAGGTGCTGTTTTTATAAAAAATAAAATAATTTATGTTGGAATAAATATTGTTTATGATAACACTGAAGACATTCTTTTTCCTTTCTCAAACAAACTTTTGATTTTAAACATAAACACAAGGGATGATCTTGAGAGGGCATTAAAGATCAAGGAATTACTTGAGAATTGTTCCTGTTTCCAAGTACCATAGGTAAAGGTCAAGACGTGCAAGATCCATTCCTAGTTCATCTGCAATTTCTTTCAAAATTTTCTCAATTTCAATGTACCTTTTTGGGTTAATTTTTTTATCGTTTATGTAATTGTTTTCATAAAGTATTTTCAAAATATGCTTGTCTATGATTGCATAATCCTTATAGCCAACATTACGCAAAAAATGGCTCGATTCCTTCATACCCATACCTTTTATGTTTTCAACAAGCCATTCCCTTCTTTCTTCTCTTTCCTTATTTATTAAAATACTTTTTATGGAATTTGCATATTTCTGGTTCTCAACAATATACCTTGCCCTTGTGTTGTAGAACCTGTAACCAAGTTTCCTCAATTTTTCCCTCAATGATTCATAATCAAGTTTTGCAAAATCCCATGGACCTATTTCTTTTTGAACTTTAAGCCCCATGAGAGCGGATGTGTTTGCTGTTAAAATACAAAAACATAGTTCATGGAACCAGGAAAGATCATCCTTTTTGAACATTTCTTCAAATTCTTTTATTCTATTTTCCACTTCATTTCCAATCTTTTCCTTCAGGGATTCAACTTTTTTAACAAGATCCATTGAAAGAAGAAATGGTATTTTATAGAAAAAATTTACTAATTGAAATTTCAAAATATGATAAAATAGGGGTAAAGTTCAAATATAATGTTTAATTCAACCACGAATGTTAGAACCCTGGAGGTGAAATAAAGATGGAGGTTGCTGGAGATGGCTGTCGGTATTCATATAATAGCGGACTTTTACGGCGTCGATAGAGAGAAGATTAAATATGTAGAGGATATGATGCCTATTTTTGAAAACACCGTTAAGTATGCAAATTTGGTTAAGATTTCTTCAGATTATTATCAATTCAGGCCATCTGGATGCAGTGGTGTTATACTTATAGCAGAATCACACCTCTCATTCCATACATGGCCTGAACATGAATTAGTTACATTGGACATTTATACCTGCGGTGATCCAAAACAGGCATACCAGGCGCTTGATTACCTTGAAAAGGCACTGAAACCAAAGAAAATATCACACTTCATCATAGAAAGGGGCGTTGATGTTCAGGAGAATGAAAAAATTGAAGAAACAAAGGCGGTGGTATTCTAATCATGTTCACAATTGTTCCAAGCAAGGTTTTCTTCACTAAAGGGGTGGGGAGGCATAAAAGCAGGCTTGGATCCTTTGAGCAGGCCCTCAGGGATGCAGGTATTGCACAGTTCAACCTTGTTGAGGTAAGTTCAATATTTCCACCCAATGCGGAGATAGTTTCAAAGGAGGAAGGATTGAAATACCTGAAACCTGGTCAGATACTTTTTGTTGTTCTTGCAAAGAATTCTTCTGATGAATACAATAGAATGATCTCTGCAGCCGTTGGTCTTGCTGTTCCAAAGGACAGAAACCTTTACGGTTATCTCAGCGAACATCATAGTTTTGGTGAGACTGATAAAATAGCTGGGGAGTTTGCTGAGGATCTTGCCGCCGAGATGCTTGCATCCACCCTTGGCATAGATCACCACCTTGTATGGGATGAAAATTCACAGAACTGGAAACTGGATGACAGAATTCTATTGACACAGCACATAGTTTCCACAGCAGTGGTTGAAAAACCATCAGAATGGACCACAGTTGTTGCTGCCGCAGTACTCATCCCTTAATTTTTTTGATTCCCTGTGTGCAAACTTTATTGGATCACCTTTTTTTAATATTTCTTCTACAATTTTCTTTGTATCTTCAAGGCTAACAAAATTTCCTGGAGATACAATTTTTTTATTTATTATAAAACCAGCAATCTTGCCATCAACGTAAACATTTTCTCCCGAAATTTCTCCAAGTAAAAGAGATTTGGCAATTCCTATTGCTGGCGTTTTTGCGTTTAACCCAACATAACATGCAAGACCAAATCCTCTGGGATGAATAGTACCATTTCCATCCAGTATGATAAGATCATTCCCTCTATACACTTTCAAAAAAATATTACCCTCCCTGTAGGAAAAATATGTGGGTATGTATGGAAAGTTTGTTTCCATAACACCACTCTTAAAATCATCAATCCTGAGAAATTTATCAAATTTGAAAAGTGAATAGAACGCCTTTCTTCCAGCATAGGATACGTCAAAGGATACAATACCATCGAAATCCTTTGTTTCAAAAATAAGGAATTTTTTCACATCCTCCTCATATTTTAATATTCTTTTCAGGGGATAATCACTTTTGAAATCCCTGAAACGAATTTTTTCAAAGTTCTCAACTCTGTTATTTTTTATTTTAATTCCTTCAGATTCAAGTAGTTCAATCTTTTTCTTTATTCCTTCAGGATGTGTGAATCCCCCAATCGTTCCATCACCTTTAACAACCCTGTGGCAGGGAATTTCAATGGGCCTTGGATTCTCTGAGAGCATTTTTCCAACAGCCCTTGCAGCTATAGGATCACCAAGTGCAATGGCAAGATCCCCGTATGTTGTTACCATACCCTCAGGTATCTGTTTTACAAGATTGTAGAATTCGCTGTAAAGATCTATTTCAATCATTAAATTAAAGATTAAATTTAATCATTTAACCTTATTGATCAACAAAATTTCACGCATTTCATCCGGATCTGTTGTGATCAATTCATTCTCCTTATCCGTCCCATAGATCCTTAGAGGAATTCTGTAAGGGAAGGATATGAAAAGTGCCTGTGAATAACCATTCTCCTTTGGTTTCTTTGCATTCAGAACATAATCCTCTTCCACCTTTGTTAATTTATAAAAATTCTTCATTTCCATGCTTATGTTTGCATGCTTGAAAATTGCATGGATCAAAGAATTGTTAAGTATATTTCTTCCCCTTACACTTTCAAGGAATTCATCTATTTTATGTGATATAATGTTCATGCTGCATTTCCATCTCCTGACATGCCTATACATTGTTTCAAGGTATAAAGCTGAATAATCATTGGAAAGCAATTTCCAGGCCTCATCAACTACAACAATTTTCCTTTCAAAGTTTTTTGTAACCATGGAATAGATAAAATCAAGAATTATTACCATATAAAGTGTGAGGAACTCATCCTTAACGTTTGTTAGATCGAATGATACAACTTTCTTTGATAGATTAATTTTTGTTTGGGAATTCAAATTTTTAAGCGATCCATTTACGAGTTTTTCAAGGTAAAAGGCTATCCTTTTTGATCTATCATCCTCAAATTTTTCAAGCGTTTCAACAAGATCGCCTAGCACAGGTTTACTTTTTCTTGAGTATAAGGATGTTAAGGCTGCATCAATTATTGCAAGATCACTTTTACCGAGATCCATTGTTATTGAAAGTATATTTTTTAGTGAGACAATTTTTTCTGAAAGTGATGCATTTGAATATAGATCGAGAGGGTTTATTTCACTACCCCTTTCTCCAACATGAACGACAGTTCCATCAAGCGCCCTAACAAGCCTTGAGTATTCACCCATAGGATCAATAATGTAAATATTCGTTTCAGGATTATTTATCAATTCCCTTATTAAAGTTAATTTTACAAAGTAAGATTTACCGAATCCTGTTGTTCCTGCAATGACCGAATGGCTTGATGGAAATTCCCATCTGTTAAAGATAACTGGCGTGAGATTTTTATCATTTATTCCGATGAATATTCCATCCCTCATTTCAATGTAATCTGTCAGGAATGGAAAGAAGAGTGAAACACCATGGCTTTGAATGTACCTTGAATTCTGAATAAAATCCCTGCCAACAGGGAATAGATTGAACATTACCTTTTTCTGTGAAAAAATCGCCCTAGCAGGTAAGAAAAGATGTTTCCTTAATATGTATGATATTTCATTTGCAAGTGTTTTTGATTCCTTTTTATTTTTACCCTTTGGAAAAAACGCTATGGAGAAGCTGAAAATTCTTCCCTTCCCTGCTAAAATATATTCTTCCAGAGCCTTTGCACTCTCAAGTTTATATTCAAGCTTTTTTGCCCTAGATATCCATCCCCTGTAATCGTTTATTTCACCCTCTATTTTCTCCACTTCCCAGTCGAGAATTTTCAAAATCTTATCATCCTCAACAGGTCTTATTTTCATGTAAATATCAACGGATCTGTCCGATCTTATTATTTCCCTTAAAATTCCAAAGCTGAGCCTTTTCGGAAATTCATGGCTCAATATGGGTTCATAGTAAAAATTTCCCAGTTTTGTGTGATCCCTGAAAAAAATCACGCTATATTCGTTCTCCAATTTTCCTTTCATTCAAAATCACCCAGATGATTAAAAATATTAATGTTAAAATCGATGAAATAAAGAGAAATTTTATTTTTGATAAATAAACTGTAAGAATGGAAATAGAATAAATTAAAATGAAAAGATAGTGCCTTTTCATCAACATCTGATTTATGAAAAGTGCTGAATTTATTAAAAAAATGCCCCATAAGGATTCCGTGAAATAAAATAGTATGGAAGAAAAGGCAAGGGAAAATATATGAAGATAGATCATTGTTTTCATAATTTCACCATAACGTAAGGTAGAGATCACTGTATTCATGCATGCTCAGGGGTTCAACATCAATTCCAATGTTTGAAAGACCCTTCCTGAGAACATCATACCTTTCCATAAGTTTTTCCCTCACAAAATTAAAATTCTTTTCACCCTTGATTTCACCGTATGAAATATTTAAGACAATGAGGAATATCTTTTTCCAGTAGCTACTTTCAATTTTCCTTATCAAATTTTCAATACTTTTACCGATGGAATAGAGTTTTTCATTTTTTATGGCATAATTTATGTTCCCTCTTACGGAATAAACATAAATGTTTAAAGAAAAATCAAGAGAGTTTAAAAAATTAAGAAAATTTTCAAAAACTTCATTTTTATCGTTTTCATCCATGAGATCTAAAGAAATTCCATTTGCCCTAAGAGCCATCATCCAGCCTTCCGAGTATTCCCAGATTATTCCATTCCTATCCTTTCCTTTAATGTAAATCTTATCGTTTATCATGCTTTTATCATAATTTTTCTTCGAGATAAACCATAGAAATGCTTTGTAAAGGTAAATGTCTAGATCAACGTTCTCAATTTTGTAAATAACCGTAAAGATTGCAAATGGAATTATTATTGCAAAGAAGGCATTTATAAAAAATGAAAGGACAATTAGGATTGAAACGTAAAAGATTATCCTGATTATCTGCAAAAAGGTTAAATTCATTATCATATGATCGGTACCAATGTTTTCAGGTATGTCAAACTCCATTTTTAACCACCAAACTTTGGTGTATATTTCAACGAATTTGAAATTGAATTAATTCCCCTTCTGCTGAATTTTGTTATGTTTTCACCCAAAAATATCCTTGGCATAAATGTGCTTATCAATGGATATCCACTTTCAGATAGAGCAAAGGAAACAAACCTTGGAACAAGCAATGCAACTGCAAATATTGAAATCCAAAAAAGAGGATCCTCTATGAAGGCAAGGAGAATTAAAACGGGAGACATAAAGAAAAGTTCCATGGACCTGTCTATCAAAGAAATCCATATCTTTTTCCCAATCCTTTCCGTCCTTGGATGCATGAGGAAAAGGGATCCTACTGGTAAGAAAATGATGAGGAAATAAATCCAGACTATTCTCATAACGAGGGCTATTGTGAATAAAAGCATAACGCTAACAAGAGCAAGGAGGATAAAAAATTCCAGGAGACCATTTGTGCCAAAATAGTTTGAATTGAAATTCTGGAAATAGTTCCATGGCCACATGTTAAGGCTTTCAATACCGTGGAATGGTGATGGCTGCCCGTTCCAGACAATGTTAAGGCCAGAATAAAGAAAATTGTAAAGGATCCTTGAGAAATCCATTATTCCATCAGATAAAAATAGAGAAAGATATGCAAGAACTATTCCAAAGAATATTCTTGGAAGATATTCCTCAATGTTCACCTTCCTGAATTTTGTAAAATGATCAAAGAGATATGAGATTGCTGAGATTATTAAAAATATTGAAAAAAATGGTGCAACAATGAAATTTAGTATTGTAACATTCAGGTTCACTGAAACATCCATGCCAATCTGTGCATATGTTTCATACCCCGGGTTTAATCCATTCGGTATCCACATGGGGTTTGTTGAAGGTATCATACCATTGTCCAGTACATGTGGAAATGAAAAGTTCGGATCCAGGAATGGATAAATGAAAAGACCCCATAATATTCCCACTGCAGATATAAGTAATGAGTTGAGCAAGAGAAACATCTGTGTAAAAAAAGCATTCACTATGTCAACTATTCCCAAATTATTCACCCGTTGGCAATGTAACTTATAACATTAACTATAACTGTCGCACCAAGTATTATAACCGATGCAAGAATCATTACTGGAAGATCATGTTTGAATTTCATAATGCCCTCCCTGTCATCCTTGTGCCAGAAAAGGAAAATACCTTCCCAGATCCACATTATTGAAAGAATACTTACAGCAACACTGTTTATAACAAAAATCATTCTTCCCAAAAGGTTCTGTAATGATTGTGTTGCATTGGTTTGCAATTCCACGGGAACACTGTTTACTCCTATTACTGTACTCTGTACAAAAACTGGGGATAGTATCAGTGCCTGGATCAGTATGAAAACCAAAACCTTCATGCTATCACCCCAGATCCAAGAATTAT
>JABEBW010004506.1_pt1 | contig 13630 bp, 19 predicted proteins | sample 7245961 | NCBI WGS metagenome assembly JABEBW01 (sample SAMN14506364, study PRJNA622280) | hot springs metagenome | biome: hot spring [ENVO:00000051]|acidic hot spring [ENVO:00002120]; feature: spring [ENVO:00000027]|sediment [ENVO:00002007]; material: sediment environment [ENVO:01001048]...
GGGGCTGCTCGGTACCATCATTGGCATGTTCCATGCGTTCCATGTCCTCGCCACACCGGGGCACGCGCCTACCGATGTCACCGGAGGGGTGGCCGATGCGTTGGTGGCAACGGCTTCGGGTCTGTTTATCGCCATTGTGGGTCTGCTGACCTTCAACGCCTTCAACAACCAGGTGCGGATGATCCTGCTCCAGTTGGATTCCGTAAAGACCATGTTGATCAACCGCCTGGATGGTCAACCCATCAACCACCCCGATGCGGATCCCAGTGATGAGCGCTCGGCGCAGGTCCTGTCGGTGGCGAGGGCAGGCTGATGGAGCGTCGGTATTTTGAACGCAAGAAGGGGCGGGTAGAGATCATTCCGATGATCGATATCATGCTGTTTTTGCTGGTCTTCTTCATTATGATCACTCTGCAGATGATCCCGGACCAAGGACTCAATCTCCAGCTTCCTGCCTCCAGCCAGGCAAAAGAGTTACCTCGACCTCATCTCACCATCAATATTCAACAAGACGGTACGGTGGTGGTAGATAAGCGGCACTATGACCTTGCTGGTCTTGAAAATCTGATCCGCAGCGATGGCAATCCTGGCAAGACGGTGATCACCATTGCGGCGGATAAGGCGGTGCCCTATCAGAAGTTCATCAATGTGATGGATACCTGCCAGAAGGCGGGGGCCAGTGATATTGGCCTGGCGGCCAAGGCGGATTGAGATGGGTACGGTACTGTCCTCTCCCCCCCTGGCACCACAGCCCAAGGGCTTTTTTGGTCGGGCTCTGCTCATTGGCGCCGTGCTGGAAGTGGGTTTGCTGGCCGGACTCCTCTGGATCAGTGAGCAAAAAAGTCCACCGCCTCCACCCAAGCCCAAACGCATTGCCATCCACATGGTGGAGCCGCCCAAGCCTAAGCCCATTCCCCCCAAGCCTAAGCCCGTGGTGAAGCCCAAGCCGGTTCCCAAACCCATCCCCCATCCCGTACCACGGCCCATTCCCCATCCCGTGCCACACCCAGTGGTCCATCACCAGGTCACGCCCAAACCCCTGGTGGCCAAGGCCCCGCTGCCCACGGCCCCGGTTGTGCCACCGGCACCCCCGGTCACGCCGCCACCGCCACCACCCCCTCCGGCACCCAGCCCAGCGCTAGCACAAGAGGCCATCGCTCAATACGCCGCCATGGTTCGGGAACAAGTACAATCCCAGGCGCGCGTACCCGAGGCGGTGCGGCTCATGCATTTGAGTGGAACCGCAGAGATCAGCTTCGAGTTGCTACCTTCTGGTCAATTGGTATGGGCACGCTTAGCGCAATCCAGTGGCGTGGGGGCCATCAATCGAGCGGCCCTGGCGGCTGTGAAAGAGGGCAATTACCCACCCTTTACCAAAAATATGCCCAAAAAGCCCACCCAATTCGATGTGGAGGTGCACTTGTCCGCGCACGATGGTTAATGGAAAAGCTCGTATCCATGGCCCCAAACGACTGCAGGCGTACTGCGTTCCCTTACTTTTTAACTTTTGGAGACTGGCATGGAAGCAGCTGCTGCTAAAAATGATGAAGCCGCCGCGCGCAAGTCGATTGCTGATCATATCCGCGCCCTTTTCGAGGGCCCTGGCAGCCAGCAGTGGTATGACGGTTACGAAGCTGTATCGCAGACGCGGCACGCGCTGTTATGTGCGCAGAGCGCCATTGTGGCGGGTGCGGAAGATTACCTAGTGAGCGCCGCATTCCTCCATGATATTGGCCACCTCATCGATTTGAATGGGCGAAACAAATACGAGAGTAACATCGATGCCCAACATGAGGAGATCGGAGCCAACTGGCTGGGGATGTGGTTTTCGCCTTCGGTAACGGAACCGATTCGTTGGCATGTCGCAGCAAAACGTTACTTGTGTGCAACCGAGCCGAGCTATCATGCGTCCCTCTCCTTGGTTTCTCAACGAAGTCTGACACTCCAGGGCGGAGTGATGTCCGCAGGAGAGTGCGCGGCCTTTGAGAAAAGGCGTTTTAGTGCGGATGCCGTTCGCCTGCGCCGCTGGGACGATTACGCCAAAGACCCCGAAAAGCCGCTACCGGATTTCCAGGAGGTCATGGCACATATCATACGCTGCATCCAGGTTTCGCCAGGCAGCGACGATCGTATTCCCATTAGCGATTAAGGAAACCCCAATGCACACCATCCATGCACTACTCGATGACCTGAAAATCAGCAAACAACACCGCCGAATCGTTCTGGCTGCTGGTTTGGGCATTTTTCTTGATGGTTATGATTTGTCCATTATCTCCGTCGCCTTGCTTTTGCTGAAGCCCGATTGGCATCTGTCGGCGGTGGCCACCGGCTTGCTAGGCGCCGCGACGCTGGCAGGCGCGGCACTCGGCGGCCTGGTGGGGGGGCGTATTGCGGATCTTTTTGGCCGCAAGGTGCTTTACCTGATAGATGTGGCAGCTTTTTTTATAGCGGCTTTACTCTCCGGTCTTGCTTGGGATGTGACCTCCCTGATCATTTTCCGCTTCCTTTTGGGTATCGGTGTAGGTATGGATTATCCCTTGAGTTCGAGCTACATCGCAGAATTCATGCCCAAAGCGCAGAGAGGATCAGTACTCTCTTGGGCATTTACCTTGTGGATGATTGGTGCTGAGGCTTCCGCAGTCGTTGGGTTGATGCTGCTGCAGGTTGGTCCGAATGCCTGGCGCTGGATGTTTATTAGCGGCGCGATTCCCGCTCTGGCAGTATTGTGGTTGCGGCGCAACCTTCCTGAGACACCGCGCTGGTATATTGCGCATAATCGACCGGAAGAAGCGATTCAGGTGCTCCATAGCATGTCACCGAATGTGGATGCGCAGAGCCTGCGGGAGGCCCTTCCAAGACAGGCTCAGGAACCCGTCCAAATGCGCGCCTGGGCCACTTTGTTTGCTCCGCAATGGTTAGGGCGCACCCTGTTGGTAGTTATCCCTTGGATGATGATGGATGTTAGTGCTTACGGCATAATGGTGTATCTGCCCATATTATTGGGGGGCTTCGGCGTTCACTCTCACACGGATGCCTTGCTGTGGAATGTGCTCTTCGATCTAATCTCGTTGTGCGGCATCGCGTCTCTAGCGCTGACCACACGGCGGATTGGTAGGGTCTTTCCGCAAATCGCGGGTTTTGCGCTGAATGCTATTTTCCTGGGTGCCCTGGGTCTGGTAGCACTCTACATGCAGCCCCCAATCTGGCTGCTCGTTGTCACCATCTTCGGATACACTTTCTTCAACAATTTCGGGCCATGCACCACGACTTGGCTCCTACCGGTAGAGATTTTCCCAACGGATCTACGCGCCTCAGCCCATGGCCTGGCGACAGCCTGTTCCCGCGTGGCGGCGGTGACCTCTGTTTTTCTGCTACCCAGCGTGCATGCGGCGGTAGGTAATGGTTGGCTGATGCTGATTCTGGCGGCTACGGCGCTGGCGGGTTTACTGGTGACCTTGTTGTTGGGTCGCGATGTGGAGCCCGGCGTCCGTAGTCTAGAGGAGATTTCGGAAGTGGCGGAACCCAATGCCCGTGCCATCGCGGCCATAGCGGATTAACGCTCGGGGAATAAAGAAAGAGGTTATCAGATGCCGATGCTTGACGCTGCGCATTCGTATCTTTATTGTATAGACATCTATATAAATAGGAATGATTCTGATGGGTTTTGATGAGGCATCCGCTAACTCTACCGAGTCGACAGGGCTGCGTGCTCGCTGGATATCGGAGATGGCTCATGCAAAATTCTCTGACTTGGCGGATGCAGCGGCTGATGTCGATTGCTGGCCGGAGTTTACTCCCATCAATTCGCCGGAAGTCGGCTTGGTGATGATCCATGGACGCGTGGGCGGTCTGGGCGGTCGTTTTCCTTTAGGAGAATGTACGGTCACCCGTTGCACGGTGCTGGATGACCAAGGCTATACGGGTTTGGCCTATATCCTCGGCGACAGTCTTGCCCATGCGGAAATCGCCGCCAAACTGGATGCCCTGCTCCAACATCCAGAGCGGCAATCGTCTTTATGGGACCGAATCATCGTCCCCCTCATGACCCTTCGTACAGCCCGCGAATCGCAGGCAAAGCAGGAAAATCAAAGTAGCCGTGTACAGTTCTTCACAATGGAAACCATGCGGTCATGATGGTTTTGGATTGCCAAAGGACCTTTCGGATGCTCCTGGAGGCCATGTCGCGCCCGGGTCAACGCAGGACGCTGCCTGACTCGGCTGAGGAGTCGCCTTTCCAGCCCGCCTGCACGGCCATCTTAGATACCCTACTGGATGCGGATACCCCGATTGCCCTGGCGTACCCCGATGCCGCCGCAGAACAATGGCTGAAAGCGCGCTGTCATGCCCCGGTAGTCCCGCCCGAAGAGGCTGTCTTTACTGTCGCGACGGATTGGTCATGGGAGGAACACGTTTTCCCCATCGGGACAGAGGAGGAACCTGAGAATAGCGCCACACTGATCATCGAGATTCCCGCCCTGCAAGGCGGGCGGAGCCTAATCGTGAGAGGACCGGGTATTCAGTGCACGCAAGCGATTGCGCCTGTGATTGGCGCCGGATTTTTACCCTTCCTGCAACATAACCATAGCCTCTATCCCCGGGGCATTGATCTGATATTGTGCAGTGGTCGGGATTTTCTCTGCCTGCCGAGAACCACAGAAATAGAGGGAGCCTAAGCAATGTCTTACGTGGCAGTCAAAGGAGGAACCGCTGCCATTCGGGCCGCTCATCGTCTCACTCGCAAACGGATACGGGGGAATCCTGACATCCCCCAAATCACTCCCCGACAAATACGCGAGCAAATGCATCTGGGCGTAGATCGTGTCATGGCCGAGGCCTCACTCTACGACGAGGGTTTAGCGGCCCGAGCTATACTGCAGGCCCAGGGCGACATGATCGAGGCGATATTTTTACTGCGCGCCTATCGCGCCACCCTAACCCGATTCCTGGATTCTACGCCGCTCGCGATGGATACCATGCGCGTACAGCGGCGCATCTCCGCAGCCTTCAAGGATTTACCAGGTGGCCAACAACTGGGTCAGACCTATGACTATTCTCACCGACTCTTCGGCTATTTTGATCGCCTGGAGACAATGTCCGAAACCGAGTCCAGCAAAGCCGAAGTACCGCCGGAGCCAATGGCCAGCGTTATGGGCCTATTGGAAAAAGAAGGTTTGATGGAGTCGGCCGCAGCTTACGAGCCATCAACAGAGATCGCGCAACAAGACATCACCCAGCGCCCCCTGCTTTTTCCGGCCAATCGTGCGCAACGTTTACAGTCCTTGGCCCGCGGCGATGAAGGATTCCTCCTCTCCATGGCCTATTCCACCCAAAGGGGATACGGTCAAAACCATCCCTTTATTGCGGAGTTGCGCATAGGGGAGGTGACTGTGGAGATTACCCCGCCGGAATTAGGGTTTTCCATCGAAATCGGCGCCATTACCGTTACTGAGTGCCAGATGATCAATCAGTTTCAGGCCAAGAGTCCCGAAGAGGCCGCCTTTACCCGCGGTTACGGCTTGGTATTCGGCCATGGTGAGCGTAAGGCGATCGCCATGGCCCTGGTGGATCGGGCGCTGCGATCCAGTGAGTTGGGGGAAGAATCTCTTTCCCCCGCACAGGACGAGGAATTTGTCCTTAGCCACTGCGACAATGTCGAGGCAACGGGCTTCGTAGAGCATCTAAAACTCCCGCACTATGTGGATTTCCAAAGCGAGATTCAGACCTTGCGGAATCTGCGTAAGACCGCAGTAAAAGACGGGGGCAGATAGGGTATGACCCACTATAATTTCGCCTATCTCGATGAGGGGACGAAGAAAAAGATACGGCGAGTCCTGCTCAAAGCCATTGCCATCCCCGGTCATCAAATTCCTTTCGCCTCCCGAGAAATGCCTTTGCCTTACGGCTGGGGGACTGGTGGCATCCAAGTGACGGCCACCGTTATTGGTCCTGAGGATATACTCAAGGTGATCGATCAAGGCTCCGATGATACCACCAACGCGGTTTCCATCCGCAGTTTCTTCCAGAGTACCGCGGGAGTGCGGACCACCACCTCGACCCGGGAGGCAACCTTAATTCAGACCCGACACCGCATCCCGGAAACACCCTTGCACGCTGGACAGATCCTGGTCTATCAGGTGCCGATGCCAGAACCCATGTTCAAACTGGAGCCAAGGGTTTCCGAAACTATTGCCCTCCACGCCATGGCCGATTACAGCCTCATGTATCTGAAACTTTATGACCAGATCACTCGCTATGGCCGCATCGCTATCGGTTACGAATATCCGGTCATCGTCCATGATCGCTATCTTACATCGCCGTCCCCAATCCCCGCCTATGATGTGCCAAAAATGCATATGAGTCCGGCGCTACAATTATTTGGCGCGGGTCGGGAAAAACGGCTTTATGCGATTCCACCGTACACGCGAGTCATACCGCTCGACTTCACCGACTACCCTTTTGATCCAGTTAATCCCCGCCAGCCCTGCGCACTCTGCGGCGCGGTAGAGTCTTACAAGGATGAGATCGTGATCAACGACGCAGGCGACCGTCAGTTCATCTGCTCAGATACCGATTTCTGTGAGAATCGTCGATGAGTTATAGTCCCGCTCCCATACTGATAGCGCGCGACCTGACCCTGTCTTTTGGCGCACTGAATGCCTTGGAATCGGTGTCTTTGGAGATTTATCCCGGCGAGGTGCTGGCTATTGTCGGGGAGAGTGGTTCTGGCAAAACAACCCTGCTAAAAACCCTTTATGGAGTACTGACCCCGGACGCTGGCGAGGTCCGTTTCGGCGAGAATGGGGAGTTAGACTGTTGCGTGCATACGCTTTCACGGCAGCAGTTACGACATCTACATCGTTCTGCCTGGGGCTATGTCCACCAAAATCCCCGCGATGCGTTGCGTATGGAGATTACGGCGGGTGGCAATATTGTCGAAAGACTCATTGCCGCTGGTGAAAAGCGCTACAACACGCTACGCGAAAAGGCCCTGTTCTGGCTTCAGAAAGTAGAAATCGATCCCAAACGCATCGACGATTTACCAGGAACCTTCTCGGGCGGGATGCAGCAACGACTGCAGATCGCCAGAACCCTGATCAGTCATCCCTATCTACTTTTCATGGACGAGCCGACCAGTGGGTTGGACGTCTCGGTGCAGGCGGGGTTATTGGATTTACTGCGTAATCTGGTGTCAGAGCAAAGAATGGCGGTGATTTTGGTGACCCATGACCTGGCAGTGGCCCGATTGTTGGCCGGGCGCACTGCCGTTATGCAGCGCGGACGCATTATTGAGACAGGAGTGACCGATCAGGTCCTCGATGATCCCCAGCATCCTTATACCCAGCTCCTGGTCAGTTCGGTGTTGCCTGCATGAATCTGCTCGAAGTAAAAGACCTCAGCAAAACTTTTACTTTGCACCTGCGGGGTGGATTGCAACTCGCCGTGCTCCGTAATATCTCCTTTTCCGTAGCTGTCGGCGAATGTGTCGCGCTCGTTGGGCCCTCTGGTGCCGGCAAATCGACTTTACTGCGCACCATCTATGGGAACTATCGCGCCGAAAGCGGTTCGGTGACGGTCATACACGATGGCGAAATGGTGGATCTGACCCGAGTACCACCCCAACAATTACTGATGATTCGTCGGCGCAGCATTGCCTATGTGAGCCAGTTTTTGCGGGTGATCCCAAGGGTGTCCACGCGCGCGATCGTGGCCAGCGTGCTGAAGGATCAGGGCGTGCCTTCGGCAGAGGCAGACGCTCGCGCCGAGTCCATCTTGTTGACTTTAAACATTCCTTTGCGTTTGCACTGCCTACCCCCGGCGACCTTCTCCGGAGGCGAACAACAACGGGTCAATCTGGCCCGCGCCTTTGTTAGCGATCATCCTGTGTTGCTGTTGGATGAGCCGACGGCTTCTCTCGATGCCGAAAATGCTGCGGTGGTGTTGTCCCTGATCTACGAGGCCAAACGCGCGGGACGCGCCATTATCAGTATCTTCCATGACCCGGTTATGACCCAGCGGGTGGCCGATCATCAAATCCTCATCACTTCTCTAACGGAGAACAACAGATGATACAAGGTTTCAGCAACGCGCGAATCGTGTTGGAAGATACCGTATTGCATGGCGCAGTACTCCTGGATGCGGAGGGCAACATTGCGGATATCCTTGAGGAAACCTCCCCCATCCCGGGCACCGAGGACTGCACTGGCGATTTTCTTCTGCCAGGCTTTGTGGACGTGCATACGGATAATTTGGAGCGCCAGGTGGAGCCGCGCAGCCATGTCCGCTGGCCCTCCCGTTCAGCGTTTCTGGCTCACGATGCCCAATGCGCGGCGATGGGCATCACCACGGTCGCCAATGCCCTGTGCGTAGGCGATGCCGGCTTTGAAAGCGGGCGCATCCAAACTCTGAAAAATGCGGTGGTAGACTTGGCAACCCTGGATGCAAGCGGGTCGCTGCGCGCCGAGCATGTGCTCCATCTGCGTTGCGAACTATCGGCGCCTAATATGCAGGAACTTTTTGAGGCGGTCATGGACCATACCAAGCTCCAAATGGTGAGCCTGATGGATCACACTCCGGGTGTCGGACAGTACACTAATCTGGAAAAGTTTCGAAAAAATCGGCGCGCTGAGGGATACTCGTCCGAGGAATTAGAGAGCATGATCAGCGAAGCCCAGGCGAGACGCGACGCCTACAGCGAGAAAAACCGCAGCTATCTGTTGGATAAACTCAAAAATTCGCTATTGGTCCTGGCGAGCCATGATGACCGCACCGAAGCCGAGGTTCTTCGCAACGCCCAGGATGGCATCAAAGTCGCTGAGTTCCCAGTCTCCATGGAGGCAGCACGAACAGCTCGTCAGCAAGGGATGGCGATCGTAGCAGGAGCTCCCAACGTGGTACGCGGCGGATCCCATTCCGGAAATGTTGTCGTCAGCAATCTGGTCAAAGCTCAGTGCGTGGATGTACTGGCCTCGGACTATGTACCCAATGCGCTGTGTGAAGCAGTCTTCCGCTTGGTGGATGATGGTCTTCTCACGCTGCCCGAAGCAGTAAGGATGATCTCTGCAGCTCCGGCGCGCATGCTGGGTCTATCGGACCGTGGCGCCATTCGTGTCGATCTACGCGGTGATCTCGTCCGCATCCGCCTCGTGGATGGACATCCGATCATCCGATCGGTGTGGAAGTCTGGCCAGCGGATCGCGTGAGGCAGTCGTGAGGGTCGCGATTTATTACGTTCCAGATCGACAGGACACCCTGTGGACGGCGGGTACCCATTGGTTGGGGCGCGATCCCGAATCTGGAGAAGTTCTTGAGCGGCCACCGGTCCCTGGATTGGCGCAGGCCACCCGAAAAGCCAGCCGCTACGGCTTTCACGCAACGCTTAAAGCGCCCATGCCGATTCAAAAGCCGTTGCCAGAGTTATTAGATGCCATCAAAGCATCCCTATCTACAGTCGCCCCATTTTCTCTTCCACCATTGCAAGTGACTCTGGAAGATGGATTTGTGTCGCTCCGTCTCAGCACGCCATGTCCGCCCCTTGCAGATCTGGCCGATCGGTGCGTGCGGGATTTGGACGATTTTCGGGTACCTTACACAGTGGCAGAGGAGGAGAAAATCAGGGCGTCTTTAGAACTCACCTCTCAGCATCTAGCTAATCTGAAGCGCTGGGGGTACCCATATGTTTTTTCCGAATGGGTTTTTCACATGACCCTCAGCGATCGGCAACCCGACGATCATATCTTCAGGATGGCCTGTGATTTCTTTGCAGAAAGTGTGACGTGCTCCCGCTGGATCAATGCGGTAGGAATCTTTGTGGAATTGGATCCGCAGCAGGATTTTACTTTGATCGGCCGTATTCCGCTTGCTGGGGGCCAGTAGTATGTATGCTTAACACCCTCCTACTGGTCGCGGGACCATCCGGTGCGGGAAAGGACTCGATAATCAATGCCTGCCGTCCTTTGCTGGCCTCTGACGCGCGGATTTACTTCACCCGCCGTGTAGTCACCCGTGACACACAGAGTCCCGGCGAACTGTCGGTCAGTGTGCCCGCTTTTAAAAAACTGAAAGCCGATGGTCGTTTGGCATTTGACTGGACGGCCCACGGTCTGATGTACGGGCTTCCCAAGGAAGAGCTCTTGCCTGATAACATGGTGCAAGTCATCATAGCGAACGTGTCGCGAACCGCTATCCCGGCCATCTCTGCGCAATACCCTAGCCATGTGGTGCTCATTAACGCTTCGGATAGCCACATCCGGGAACGTCTGCGTTTGAGAGATCGAGAGACGGCAAACGATATCGAGGAGCGTCTATCGCGCGAGGTTTTGTTACCTGAGGACGTACCAATGACCACCATACAGAACGATGGCACCTTGGCAGAGGCCGTTACCCAGTTCCGGAAGACTATTCTTCGTTTTACTACAACCGCATGATAGATGTCAGCAAAGCTCCTTATGCACCTGGCATCACTGTCTGGAGGCAGATCGTCGACGACATCCAGCAGCGGATAGACAAAGGAGAATTACAGCCCGGCGAAAAGCTGCCCAGCGAGGGGGCTTTGGCATCAATGTATGGAGTCAACCGTCATACGATTAGGCGCGCACTGCAGGAATTAGCTGCGATTGGAAGACTACGTATTGAACATGGCCGTGGTTCTTTTGTAGCAGCTACAGTCTTTGATTACCAGCTGGAAGAACGACCTAGATTCTCCGAATGGGTCAAAAAATACAATCGGCCAGGCTCTTCGGAGGTGCTGGAAGCGGCGATCATACCCCTGCAGGATTTGCCTGAACTACCTCGTATTCTCCGCTACGAAGTATTTCCCAACTATCCGAATGTGGCAATGGTTGAAACGCTAGGCAAACTTGGTGAGCATCCCGTATCCATTGCGCGTCACTTGTTTTTTGGTGAGCGCCTACTAGGCCTAGTGGACGACCTACAAAAGGGCCTAGGGATTACGGCATCGCTAAAAGAACGGGGCGTGGGTGATTACACCCGGCTGAAGTCGACCATCTCTGCTGCATTACCTAAAGCTAGGGAAAGACAGTTGCTTGCCATTGATAATAAATCCGATCCCATCTTCATCTGCGAGAATGTGAACATCAACCAGGAAGGTGTAGGCATAGAGTTCTCAACAGTTATTTATCCTGCATCTCGGGTACGATTGGTGTACGAACCGGGTTGAGGATACAACCATGCTAGACCAGCGTCGCAAACAAATCCCCCTGCCCAGATACGAGCAGAACCGGATCCTCTGCCTTGATCACCCTCTTCCGTTTCCTCTTTTTTTCCTCCATCCGCCATCGTCGAAGATCCCCACCGTGATCATAATGTCTCATAATAGCCCATTACGGAGCTTGCTCGGTAGAAATACAATCAGTAGATTACGACTTGATGGCCGCATGCTTGTGAGACAGAAGATACAAAAGGTCTGGTAACCGGATAGGTCTCTGTGACAAGCCAAAGAGTTACATGCGAGTGTTGCACTTCAGACTTGAAACCGCCAACTATATCGGGGTTAAATTAATGAATAGCTTAACCGAAAACACCATAAGAAGGCTTAAATATATTAGCAACCTAACAGCGATAAACTCTATCATATCTTTCGTTCTGGCCATGTCATTTTTGTTCTTTTACTCGTTTGTGATTATAAATGTAAATAGTGTATCGTTAAGCATTGTACCTTACAAAACAGCGAACTTACCCGTGTGGATTTTTCTACTTTTTGTTGTTGATTATTTTTTGTTGTTAAGTTTATGGGGTAATTTCTATAAATTATCAAGTTTTGGCTATTACTACAAAATAGTAAATTTACATTTGGCGGTTATGGTGATAGGTATTGTTGGGTTGAATCAGGCTATGGTTTATACAGCGTTAAATAATCATACCATATCAGTCAACTCCGTTGGGAAGGCCAACCTGTTTTTTGCAGCATATACGGCAATCTACTTTCTGTGCTCTCCACTCATTAACAGATTGGCAACAAAGGAAGCCATTAATGCCTAGATCGGATCTCTATATATCCCCAATATTGCCGCGTGTAATTACTGATAATATAGTCAAGTTTGCATCTGGTTCTGTCGCTGCTCCATTTATATTATCTCTGGTCCTCCCACAAGGAACGCAGGATTACCCGAATTGGATATTGCAATTCTGTGAATGTCTTTCCCATTATATTCCAATCATTAGGGTGATTTCGACTGTTTCATTCTCTCCAGCGTTATCCCTAGTAATTGGCTCTGTTACATATACCTTGATGATAATTAGTGGAGCTGGTTTAATAATAATTCATCTTTCTGGATGCAATAAGAAAACGTGCAAACATATTCAGGACAATTATCCTGAACTATTATGGTTAGACAATTTCCAAACCGTCGCTGGTTTACTTTTTTTTAGTACGCCAATCTTGTTTTTTTACATACTACCAACATTGAAGGGTTGGCCAATGGGATGCCCCGGATTTTATAATGGACATGCATTATCTTATGCAGGTCTTAATAAATCTCCTTATCCACTGATGGCGGACTTTTTTCTCTCGGCGCACTACTATCCTATTGGATTAGGTTTGTTATACGCACTAATATCTTTTTTCTGGGTTTTTTTTGTAATCTTTATTCCTCTTGTCGTTAAGCTAAGATTTTGTAAGTGGCGTTTAAGTTAAACAAAATATTTCGGCGGTTTCAAGTCTGAAGTGAAACACCAGAATGTAACTTTTTGGCCTGTCACAGAGACCTATCCGGTTACCAGGCCTTTTGCATCCTTCTGAGCACCTCGAAAAACCCCTATTCCGATACTGGAGGCTATTGCCAATCATCTGTTTAGTAATAGTCTAGTGTTGGAAGGGCTTTGGTTTTTCGAGGCGGCATTCTTTCTCGGGGTCCACGGGGCCGGAAAGCATCTCTCCAACAAACGACCGTTTGATGGAATCCTCGAAAACCGTCCAAGAACATCTTGCATGATGGGTTGTTGGAAATTATGATTGTTGGACGGATTTTTGGAAAAAAGGATACCCCATGGCCCTCATCGGCTACGCCCGGGTCTCGACGGCAGAACAGGATACCGCACTGCAGCTCGATGCCCTTCGCCAAGCTGGCTGTGCCCGGATCTTTGAGGACACCATTTCCGGGGTCAAAGCGGAACGCCCCGGTCTTGGCGAAGCCCTTGCCTTTCTCCGGGAGGGGGATGTCCTGGTGGTCTGGCGATTGGATCGCCTGGGGCGCTCCCTCCCCCACCTTATCGAGATCATTGCCAATTTAGACTCCCGCAAGATTGGCTTTTGCTCTCTTACGGAAAGTATCGACACCACCACACCCGGCGGGAAGCTGGTCTTTCATCTCTTTGGTGCCCTGGGGCAATTCGAGCGGGATCTGATTCGGGAGCGGACCCGGGCGGGCTTGGCAGCTGCAATGCTCCGGGGAAGAAAGGGGGGACGCAAGCCGGTGATGACCGAGGAGAAGCTGGCCAGAGCCATGCGGCTTCGTGCCGCAGGCCTCAGCGTCCAGGAAGCCGCTGCCCGCCTCAAGGTCAGCAAGTCTTCTCTGTATGCGGCGCTGAAGACCCGAGATGAACCAGAATCCTGAGGGGACGAGTTACTGTCTATCTTCCTGGTGGACTCGGTACTGGGAGAGACGGGATCCTG
>JABEBW010003932.1_pt1 | contig 13628 bp, 13 predicted proteins | sample 7245961 | NCBI WGS metagenome assembly JABEBW01 (sample SAMN14506364, study PRJNA622280) | hot springs metagenome | biome: hot spring [ENVO:00000051]|acidic hot spring [ENVO:00002120]; feature: spring [ENVO:00000027]|sediment [ENVO:00002007]; material: sediment environment [ENVO:01001048]...
CGCAACTGGGGCACAGGCTACCTCTAATTCAATAACAATAGACGTTACGCAACCGCCTCCACTTACAGCTTCAATTTCGGCTAATCCAACCTCTGGGCAGGCGCCGCTAACAGTCTCATTCACTCCAATTGTAAGCGGTGGAACTGGTGGCTATTCATATTCATGGTATTTTGGCATAGGTGGCGCTTCATCAACACAGGAAAACCCGTCATACACATACCAGAGCGCTGGCACATACACAGTATATCTCACAGTAACTGATAGCCATGGAGATCAGGCGTTCGCCAGCGAGGAAGTAACGGTTACACCGCCTCCAACGCCGACCTACTCCGTTACGTGGTCAATGGGTTCGTCCACATACGGGAATACAGTAACAGTTTCGGCTGACGGAAAATCAACTTCATTTGGCTCGTATGGCTCGGGAACAATCAGTGGATTAACTGGCACGGTTTCATGGAGCGCTTCGCCTTCCCAAATTACGGTATATAATGGTAGAACAACTTATGTGTATAGATTAAGTCCTTCAAGCGGAACCGTCAGCAGTTCAACTTCAATAACTATGCAATACAACCTCTATTCTGTAACACGTGAAGTTTACGAGCCAGTAACCACAACCACATGGGAGTGGGTTCAACAGCCTTATACAGTCTATAAACAGGTAGCCAAAACCGAACTTGTCCCAGAACAGGTGCCAGAATATGGCTGGAAGACAGAAACAACCAGAGTGTGGACAATTGTCGGCTACCAACCCGTATATACTTATGAGCGGGTGCCAGTTTATCACCATTATTATTATGGCGGGCATGAATATGTTTGGGTAACATACGTATGGGAGTGGGTTCAAACAGGAACGACGCCTATTTACGGCTGGAAGACAGAGACTACACAAGTATGGACAGTTGTTGGCTATCAGACAGAATGGGTCTATAAAACAGTGTATGTAACCGAGCCCGTAACCGAATACAGGTGGGTCTATGAGCCAGTAACAACCACCACTTGGGAGTGGGTTTCAGTTACCACATATTATTGAAACAGCTTAATTTAGAATAAAAATAATTATTTTTTCAAGTTTTGCTTCATAAAAGACTTTAAACAAAAAATCAAGAGGAACTATTCGTAGCAAGCAAACCCTCGCTGTTTCAAAGCTTGAATATACCGCTTTATTATTTATATACAACGTTATTTTAACTTGTGGTTTTAGCAAGAATTACTACCGATTGTGCATTAGCGCCGCTTGGTGTGGAGATATATATTGTATCATTGCTGTTTGCTGGTAAGTTAATTGTTAATAAAGTGTGAATTGGTGTAGCCCCAGTTATTTCTGTTAAGTTTCCATTAAAGTAAGCAAATTGTACGTTAAGATTTTCTTTATTATTTATGTATGGAAGGTCCATTATTTCAGCCGTTATATTCCACGGCACATTTATTGGCTGTAATAAAGAATTCACGGGGACAATCGTTATGTTAAACACATACGTAACGTTCGGTTGTAAAACCAATGGAGTGAGTTGTGAAGGATTGTATGGACCATTAACCGTAAAAATTGACTTCGCCAGCGTCGCATTGTTTGTTTCAACCGTAACGCCAATTGGCTTTGTCATGTTAAACCCAAGCTTTGAAGAAAATTGGTTTACGGTCTGGTTGAAGTTCACCCCCGTGTATTGCGTCATTTGATTTGCAAAGCCCGGCACAAACACTAAAGCGGCAAAGCCGGCGGCGCCGAGAATTATGAGTATGGCTACCACAGCCACAGCGGCTTTGATCGGGGATACAGCCTTGCGTCTCATAACCTTTATTTGGGCTTGTAGCTTAAAAAGCGTTTTCTTATGTGTGAGGAACCGCAAAAAGACAATTCGCTAACGCAAATTTTCTTTTCAACTTTTGACCCCCCACTTAACTTCTACTCAACCGCCCCCCTTGAAACGGCTAAAGCCATTTAGGGCTTTGTTACCTAACTCAGAGTCAATTTCTTTCTCTATCAAACGCATTGAAAATAAGCTTAACCCCCTACCTTTGCGTTAGCCTCACCTCCCCCCTTTCATATTGAAGCGCTCCAGTGGAACGTTACCTAACAAAAGGAAATTAGCTTCGCATATTTCCTTTTCAACCTTTGTAACAGCAAAAATCCGCCGACTTATTGCAACGTGGGTTCCAACCCACTCCACTGGCTCAAGCAATTTGGCTTTCCAAGCGCAACCTACGAGTTAATTAACGCATTCCTATATGAATTCAGCTTTTTAGCTTAAAGCTCTGAAGTATACAGGATTCTGGAGCAAAGTTCATTAGTGCTTTGTGTGGCTATGGTATGTCTTAAGTATTAGCTGTAGGCTCTCCAGCCAGCTTAACTCCAAACAGTGGGGCAATCCAGTAACCCAAGCTCTTGGTGAAGGGCGGCACAAACATATTAACGCACCTTCGTCCTTCTTCTGTATCACTTTGCGAGATGCCATAAAGGACACCAATTGATCTATAACAATCTGTGAAGTTTCTGAATGGCTTTTTTAGATTATATTTAGCATCTATTTCATGCATTTTTATGTCTGTTTTTGCAATATTCCAAGCATTACATCTTTCTGTATTTTCATTAGCTATCATGTCTCGCAGTGTTGGTAATTTAGCATTTTTCATGAATTGAATTTTATCTCAGCCTTCCTTAAAAACTTTACTCAACATGATTAATACTACGTTTATGTGCAATCAAGGGCTTGAAATCTATAAAGTGCGAACCCTTAAACACAGCAGCAATTAAAGCAATAATAAAGGGTTCCAGCCCGCTCCTATCAGCCCTTTAACATTCTTTTTATCAGCTAAAGGTTCCAAATTGCGATTTTTTGGAACCCTCTATTTATAAAGGGACAACCTTTGGAGCCGGGGACGGCGGTTCGAATCCGCCCCGGGCTATTTTTAATAAAAATTTTTGATAAAATTTTATAGATTAATCAAAATATTCAGCTTAATTTGAAATAAATCAAAATTTTACATAAAAAAGTTTAATGGTTGCATGGTAAATTGAGGCGCACTGGAGTGATTGCAGGCCTCCCAGTGGAAATTATGGATTTTGATTCAAGGTTCCTGTAAATCTAATTTTTTTCCTTAACCATGTTCAGGAAGGAGTCTGTCAGGGTTCTCACATAGTCTTCGGGATTCATTTTATTATCTTCCCACCACACTACATAGCATAAAAGGGAGCCAAAAAATGCCCTTCTTATGGGAGCTGGAACGCTTTGCTTGATGAGCTCTTCCAATCTTGAAAAAACCCTGTCCATTTCTTCAAAGCATACCGTTCTCAGGGCGTAATCGATCTGCCTGAACCTTCCCTTACTTGCAATGGTCATCAGCAACAGGCTTCTCATGTCCGGGTTCTCATACTTTTTCAAAAAGGAAGTGCCAAAATCAATGAGCAGTTCCCTTGCGCTCTTATATTCCCGTTTGTTCAGGTCAGTGAATTCTTCAAACGGCACAGATTTCATCGCAGCTTTCACTATAAGATCATCCTTCCTTTTAAAATACAGGAACACCAATCCTTTGCTGACGTGAGCCCTTTTTGCAATTTCATCAATTGTGGCCTGATCATAGCCCTTTCTGGAAAAGACCTTGATGGAGGCATTAAGTATCTTATTTTCATTATTTTCCTTTAATACCATACATTATATAAATAAAATGCAGTATAAAAACTAATCGGTTGGTCAGATAGTACTGACTGGTCAACCACAATGTTTATATACCCGCTGACCATATGGTCAGTCATGACAAGCAATCAAAAAAGTAGTTTGAGAAAGACGGGTTTGGATTTTGGCCTGATAAGCGGTGCCGAATGGCTGATAATAATTGCCGCGTTCCTTGGCAGGTACCTGCTTCAGTTCTATCAGACATCGATAGGGTCTCTGGCGCTGGCATTTGGAATGAATTCATTTGAGGTTGGCATAGGGTTCGCCCTGTTCACGGTTGCATTTGCATTTTCAGCCTTCGCAATGAGGAGGTTCAGGCCCAGCCAGTTAAAAAGCGTTGAAATAATTTCACTGCTGTTGCTGGGCATTACAATGCCGCTGTACATTTTTATCAGCGGATTTGCTGAAGTATATGCCCTGATGGTCGTTGACGGTTTCATAACTGGCCTGGTGATGGATTCATTTATGACAATGGCTGGAATGGCGTCAATTGAACAGTCAAAGAGGCAGGTCGAGCAGGCAGCATTCTCATTCTGGGTCGCGCTGGCGCTGATAGTGGCGCCCTTCACTACCGCTTACCTGCTGGGCCTTGGAATCAAGGAAATATTCCTCATATTTGCAGTGATGGCGTTTGTCGCTATTCCATTTGTAGCAGCTCTCAGGGGGAAGTACTCGTTAAAGTACATGGAGGCAAAGGGGCACGGTGGCAGCACAAGCATAACATCGCTTTTCAAAAACAGGCAGTTTAATTGGGCTGTAATAGCTGCATTTGCCTATACCATACCGTTCTACATAATATTTTCATACGGTGTGATATACGGTGGGGTCCTTGGGCTTTCAGCTGCAACAGTATTTTACCTGTTCGCCGCAATGTTTGTTGGGGACGTCGTAACTAGATTCATAATAAGGCTGAAATCGCCAATACAGAACAGAAGGCCTTACATGATCTTTGCAGTGACCATAGCGCTGCTATCTGCCATATTCCTGGCACTTAGCTCAGTTTCAATTGCGTTCTTTGTCCTGGCATTCCTGATTGCCGCAATACCCGACGGAATTGCATGGACCCTTGGCCTGCAGATAGCGAACACAACATTCAAGCCTGAAGAGATAGGGACATCAACTTCATTCTTCAGCTCATCCATGATGATAATGTCAGTGCTGATGCCGTTGGTTGGGTACATGGCCTCGGCAATTGGGTACACAGATACATTATGGATATTTGCAGCAGTCACCGGCGTGTTCTTCATATATGAGCTCCTAGGAACATCAAGGGGTGGATAATGAAAACGGACTGAGCTCCCAGGAGGTTCTAAGGAGGCGGTCTAAATATGGCTTAAACGAGGTCCCCGAAAAGAGAACGAGGTTTGTAGTGAGGCTCGGAAAACGTTTCTGGGGCATAGTGCCGTGGATGCTTGAAATTACAGCATTTATCACATACCTTCTGGGCAAATATTCGGATACAATCATCGTAATTGGATTGATCGTTTTCAATGCTGTCCTATCTCTTTTCCAGGAGAGAAGGGCGCAGAAGGCCATGACTGCTCTTAAACAGAGATTGAGGATTCAGAGCAGAGTCAAGAGAGATGGGAGCTGGATAGTCATTGATGCGAGGGAGCTTGTGCCGGGAGACGTCGTCAGGCTCAGAGCCGGCGACATTGTGCCAGCTGACATCAGGCTTATTAACGGCAACCTGAGCGTTGATCAGTCAGCGCTCACAGGTGAATCGGTAACGAAAGAGGTGTCCGGAGGAGGACTGGTATACTCCGGGTCGGTCATAAAGCGCGGAGAGGCTACTGGCACCGTTGTAGCCATTGGAACCCATACCTATTTCGGCAAAACAGTTGAGCTCCTCAAAATCGCTAAACCAAAGCTGCACATGGAGGAAACCACCGTCAGGGTTGCAAACAGGTTAGCATTAATAGTGATTGGCTCACTTCTGGTCGCATTTGTGTATGCTATTCTAACGGGTTTCAAACTAGCCGTGTTGCTGCCACTGGCGGCGGTGCTTTTGGTTGGCGCTGTGCCGGTGGCAATGCCGACCATGTTCACCCTCAACATGGCATTGGGCTCATTTGATATTGCAAACAAGGGGGTTCTCGTTACTACTCTAAGCGCAATTGAAGATGCTGCCGCCATGGATGTTCTCTGTGTAGACAAGACAGGCACGCTGACTATGAACAAACTTTTTGTCGAAGAGGTTTTACCAGTAAACGGATATCAAAAGGACGACGTCGTGCTCTATGGAGCACTCGCCTCGAATGAAGCGAATCAGGATCCAATCGATGCAGCTTTTTTGGCTGCAGCGGCGGATTATCATATTTCACTAGCTTCATATTCTAAGTTGGAATTCATACCTTTTGATCCTCAGACCAGGTTGACGGGGGCTTTGATACAGGGGCCGGATGGAAGATTCCATGTGCAAAAGGGCTCGATCAGCGCGATATTCTCTTCCTGTGAAATGTCTGATAAGGATATGGAGGCGTTAAATGCAGAGGCGGAGAGCTTCGCTGAAAAAGGACTCAGAGTCATTGCTGTTGCCAGGGGCATGCAGGAACATGGCTTTCAGCTTGTTGGTCTCGCAGGAATAGCGGATAGGATAAGGACTGACTCCCGCAAGATGGTGAAACAGATCAATGATTTGGGCATGTCGGTGAAAATGCTTACTGGTGACTCGCTTCCAATCGCCAGAAACATTGCAAAACAGATAGGTCTCGATGACGATAAAATTATCAGAGTTACATCAGAAGTGAAAGGACCAAATAATCAAACCAGTTTGCCTAGATCCTTAATTGAAGACAGCAGTGGCATAGCAGAAATCTATCCAGAAGAAAAGTACACGATAGTCAAAACGCTCCAGGATGGCGGGCACATAGTTGGAATGACCGGTGACGGGCTAAATGATGCTCCTGCGCTTAAACAGGCGGAAGTGGGGATAGCAGTCGTAAATGCAACAGAAATCGCGAAGGAATCCGCTAGTGCTGTGCTCACTACCGAAGGCTTGGATGGCATAATCACCATGGTCAAGACGGGAAGGACGATCTACCAGCGAATATTAAGCTGGGTGCTTAACATGATAACCAAGAAGATTTACCTTGTCCTGTACATTGTCGCAATGCTATTCCTGATTCATTATTTTATGCTGTCGGTATTCAGCATGGTTCTTCTGGTATTTCTGGGTGATTTTGGGACAATGACAATATCCACTGACAACGCAACGTATTCAATGAAACCAGAATCTTTTGGTGTTTCATGGTTGTTCAAGGTTGGCCTAGTGTTGGGCATACTGACCGCGATTGAAGGCGTTGCATTTACTATGGCAAGCTTTTCGTTTTTTGGTCTGGGCTACGATATCAATAGAATCTATACATTCGGCTTTGTGTATTTGGCCATTAGCATGATGTTAAATCTCATGATAGTTCGTGAACGCGGCCACTTTTGGAAGTCAAGACCCAGCAATTTGCTAATCATCACTGCAGTTATTGAAATCCTAATAGCGGCTGGCATTTCACTCTTTGGTTTTTTAGGGATGTCTCCATTGGGCTACTTTCCTTTCGTCATGATACTCATGTATGTGAGTGGTACGACCTTTTTGCTTAACGACCCGGTAAAAGTGTACCTTATAAAAAAATTTCAATTAAAATAATTCAAAGCCCAATAAGAACTGCCACACAGTCTGTGCCATAAGCATGATCCTCTGGACCTGCAGGTTAAGTTGATCCTGGCTTATAACGGGTTCAGCCAGAGCACTGGTTAGCACTTTGCCCTTGAACCATGTGCCGTATCTCCATATATTTTGCATATTTTTGCTCCTTGCATTTTTTTACAGGCTCATTAAATTACCTGCCATATGCTCTGCTGTTACCTTATTAAAATATGATTAGCTACATAGCAAGTGATTTGCGGCTTATCCATCACCTTCCAACCTTCTGCCTCAACTATTCATCCCCTGTTGAATGCCTTTATTCCCGTAGAATTCATTGCTGTGTCAACGCCCCTTGCATTGTTTAATTGGAATGCCAAGCCTTTTCTGCTTCATGCACGTTCTTCTAAACTGCAGATAAACTGCAGAATAAGGTGCCTGTCAAACTTGCTATAAATGCTTTAGCTGATTTTACGGCTTAGAATCTAATTTCCTGTACTGGTGAACTGCCCCCGATCACGCAGGGAACTTCCTGCTTCATTGAAAAGGCTTGCCCATAAATTGCTGCTTTTGCAGTAACTACAGGCTTCTTTTCACAGGCTCAATAGGCCTTCAAGCCAAAAGCATTTAGCCATTTTAAATTGCACAAGCTCTTCGGCTTCCACGTTCACGCATGGAGACTTCCAGCTGACAAAGTTAAATTAAATTTAAGTTAAAAGATTTGTGATTAAAATTATTTGCTGCACGATGGCAGCTGAGCTTGAGATGTGGATCAACGGCCCGCATTATTTTAAAGAGCCATACAAGCTCTTTTCAGGCTCAATGGTCATGAACGCATCTATATCAATAATATCTGCTGTGTGCGCCAAATGATATCGCAGGCAGCGCATAACTTCCAATGATAAGCCCCTAACTTTATTAAGCGTTTTACTTGACTACGTAAGCTGCAACAAGCATTATCACTAATATTACCATAAAAGCTCCATAGAAACCCCACATCATTCTTTTGTCCCTTTTTGCGCGATTTAGGTCCTTATCCCTGCATTCCTTGCTGCAGTAGGTCTGGCCTTCTGGGATTGCCTTTCCACAAACCTTACAATGTGTATGGGGCGGTATTACAACCGGTTCCTTAACCTTTTTCTTTTTTTCACTCAAAGACAATATATGTGCCTGCCTTCTCGCCTTTTAAGGCTTTCCTTAAAGACTCAGCGTCAATGCCGATTATCTGTGTTCTTATTTTAGACCTTTCAATTATACCCAGCGCTACCTGATCCATCAGCTCGTACTTTCCAGCTTGAAATGATGAATTGAGTACCTTTTTAAGATCACCAATGGAGATGCTTTCCAATTTTGAAGCATCAGGGTATTTAGCGGGATCCTTATCAAAAACCCCGCCCGCCCTGGTGGCGTTTATCAGCATATCAGCCTTTGTATATTCTGCTAGGAGCGCTGCGATTGCATTTGTGCTGTGACCCGGGGTTAATCCACCCATAACTGGCACTTTTTGCTCATTCCAAGCTATTGCTGCGTCTTCAAAATTTGTAATCACCCGCGGGTAAGCAAGTTCATATAGCGCTCCGATTATTATCATTGCATTAATGCGGGTAAGCGCTATGCCTATCTTATCCAATTCGAATTCAGACAGATTGAAACCCCTTCCAGCATTTATAAGCTCCCTTGATCTCATGCCTCCCCCAACTACAATTCCAACTTTGTTCCCCTGACCAACCGCAATTTTAATCTCGTGAAGAATTTTACCTAGCTCACTAAGATTTTCTTCGCTATCGAACATGCTGCCAGAAAGCTTGATTATGTATTTCATTAAATATCACGCTCAATATCATATGTGAGCCGCTCAACTTTGAGATGTGTAGCTTCTCCCTTTCTGCACGGCTTCAACAGCTTGGAGCTAGGGGGCTCACAGCTTCTCAATCCCTTATCGCCCATTAAATTAATGGCTATATTTATTGACACGTTCAAGTCCCCTTTGGGCAACATGTTCTTTCAAAATATTTTAATATTACCATTATTTAAGCTAAGCTTTACTTGGAGCCTATATATTTTTCAGCATGGGAGTTTTACTGCTTTCCCCAGGCCCCTTGCATGGGAATATATAAAAAATATTTTATATTGATAACCGCAGGTAGTGTATAATGGAGGAATATAATTCAGTTAACCTATATAAAATTAAGAGGCTGCTTAAGGAGCTGGGAAACGTTTCGGGGAGAGGAACAGAGCTCATATCGCTTTATGTTCCACCCCACAAACCAGTATATGATGTAATAAATCAGTTAAGAGATGAATATGGCACAGCATCAAATATAAAAAGCGATCAGACCAGAACTCACGTTCAAGATGCCCTGACTCACATAATGCAAAGGCTCAGGCTTTTTAAACAGTTTTCAGATACTGGCATGATAATTTTTTGCGGCTATGTTCCCTCTGAAATAAATCCCGTGGACGAAGAGCTGAAATATTATGAGATTGTGCCACCAAGGCCCGTTTTAACATATCTGTATAGATGCGATGATCATTTTCACATAGATATTCTAAAATCGCTTATAAGGGAAGAGGAGCTTATAGGAGTAATATCCCTTGATACATCAGAAGCCGGCTTCGGCATAATTTCAGGCGACAGAGCAGAAACGGTTGAAGTCATTACCAGCGGAGTGGGCAGCAAGCATAGGCAGGGAGGGCAATCTGCAAGAAGGTTTGAAAGAATAAGGGAAAACGAGATCAATGACTTTTTCCACAGAGTAGCAGATCACGCCAAATCGATCTTTATAGATCAATATACGATCAAGTCCCTCATAATAAGCGGCCCAGGCATGACAAAGGAGGATTTTTACAAGACAGATTATTTAGATTATAGGTTAAAGCAGGCAGTTATAGGGCTTGTGGATACAGGCTATGCGGGAGAAGAGGGGGTAAGGGAAACCCTTGAAAGGGGGGAAAGCTTAATTGAAAACTTGAGGTTAGTTAAAGAAAAAAAATTAATAGATAGATTCATGATGGAAACAACCAAGCGAGATGGCCTGGCAGTTTATGGGCTAAATCCATCATTAAATGCAATAAAAGCAGGAAATGCTGACCTGATTTTAATATCTGAAGATCTTGACATGTACAGGATTGAAGCCACATGCAAAAACTGCGGGTATCAACTTGAAAAATATGCAAGTGAATCTCAGCTTTATCAGGAACGCGTTCAGGTAAACCAATCATCATGCCCAAAATGCGGTAAAAGCCTGTGGTCAATAAAGGTTGAGGATATAGTGGATTATATATCGGACCTGGCTGGTCAAATAGGTGCAAAAATTGAAATAATTTCTTCAAAATCAGAGTCAGGCGTGATGTTTAAAAGCTTTGGTGGAATCGGAGTAATACTAAGGTACAGGCAAAATGGAATTAATAACTAGATGGGATCCCAAGCTGGAGAACGAGCTGCTTAATGAATGGGAAAGGGACAGCCATGACACTTTTAAAAATGACGGAAGGCCAAAATACATCATAGATACTCCGCCACCCTATGTAAATATGCCAGTTCACATAGGGCACGCATACACTTATGTATATATGGACGCCATTGCGCGGTTTAAGAGAATGCGCGGATTTGATGTTCTGTTCCCGCTTGGCCTGGATAGAAACGGGTTGCCCATAGAGGTTCAGGTTGAAAAGGAGTTTAAAATAAGCGTGAGGACAACGCCCAGGGAAGCCTTTATATCAAAATGCAAGGAAATGCTTGACAAGTACAGCCTGGCCACAGTTAACTCCTTCAAGTTGCTTGGCATAAGCTTTAATGAATATAAGAAGGATTATACATTAGGAGGGATGTATGAAACAGATGATCAGGAGTTCAGAAGGCTAACGCAAGAGACCTTCATAGAACTTTTTAATAGGGGGCTTATATATGAAAGTGAAAAAGTTTCAAATTACTGCCCTGATTGTAAAATATCTCTCTCTGATGCGGAGGTAGAATATGAAGAAGGGAATACCGGGCTTTATTATATAAAGTTTCAATTGGAGGGCAACCAGGATCTGGTCGTTGCAACAACAAGGCCAGAACTTTTAGGGGCCTGCAAAGCCATAATTTATAATCCTGATGATAAGCGCTATCAACATTTGCAGGGCAAGCTTGCAGCTGTGCCCATTTATGGCCACACAGTTCCAGTTTTAGCGCATCCTTATGCAAAGCAGGAGTTTGGAACCGGCCTTGTCATGATTTGCAGCTTTGGTGACAGAGGCGATATAATGGTGTTTAAGGATCTCGGATTAACCCCAACATTTTTAATAGATGAAAATGGCCTAATGAATGACAGCGCGGGAAAATACAGCGGGCTAAAGGTTAAAGAAGCCAGAAAAGCCATAATAAACGATCTAAAAGATAAAGGGCTGATAGTAAAAGAAGAGCAAATAAAGCATGAAACCCCAATTTGCTGGAGAAGCAAAACGCCAATAGAATTTATTCCTCGTAAGGAGCTTTACCTTAAGCAGGTAATTTTTAAGGATGAATTAAAGAGGCTCTCCTCTTTGATGCGGTTTTATGCGCCAGAGAGCTCCGAGCTGCTGACAAGGTGGATAGATTCCATAACAGACGACTGGGTGATTTCAAGGCGCAGATATTATGGGACTGAAATTCCAGTATGGTATTGTAAAAAGTGCGGTGAGCCTTATGTTCCGCCCAAAGGAAAATACTACAGGCCCTGGATTGAAAATCCTCCAGTTGATAAATGCCCAAAATGCGGTGGAAACGAATTTGTAGGTGAAACCAGGATCTTTGATACCTGGTTTGATTCAAGCAATACGCCCATGTACATATCTGGCTACCTGTGGGATAAAGAGTTCTTCAGGAAAAATTTTCCGGTGAGCCTAAGGCCACAGGGGAAAGAAATAGTGAGAAGCTGGCTTTACTTTACGCTTTTAAAGTCCTATCTGATTGCAGGTGACAGGCCTTTCAATGATGTGTGGGTTCACATGCATGTAGTTGACGAAAAGGGTTACAAGATGAGCAAGAGCCAGGGAAACGTAATAGACCCCATGTACGTCATCAAAAGGTACGGCGCGGAAGCTTTCAGAACCTGGGTATTTTTGGAAGGTGACATTACTCAAGGTGATGTAAAGTGCTCCTATAACAGAATTGAGTCTGCTGGCAAATTTCTCACGAAGTTGCTAAACATATCCAGGTTTGTTAAATCCTTGAATGCTCAAAATATATCTGAAATAACTGCAACTGATATGTGGATTTTATCAGAATTGAAAAAATTGGTTGCTTATGTAAATGATATGAATGAAGCGTATGCGTTTAATAAGGGCTTTACAGCCATAAGGGACTTTACGTGGTTCGTTTTTGCTGACCACTATTTGGAAATGGTAAAACCCAGGATATACAGCAGTGGCGAGTTTACCGAAAAGGAAAAATTGTCATCATTGCAGACAATGAACTTTGTGCTTAAAACCCTTCTAAGGCTGATGGCACCGTATATTCCATTTATAACTTATTATATTTACAAAAATGTTTATGAAAGAGATGTGCACCAGGAGCCGTATCCTTTGCCTTCAGAAATAGAGGTAAAGGAAAATTATACGGAGTTGACAAAAAGCCTGCTGGATTTTAACCATTATATTTGGAACCTCAAAAAGGCGAATAAAAAAAGCCTGAAGGACCCAATAAGCTTAAAAATACCACAGGAATTAACACCATTCAAGAAAGACCTCATTGCCATGCATAACATAAGCCTCGGTAGCTCAGTTGGTTAGAGCGTCGCCTTGGTAAGGCGAAGGTCGCGAGTTCAAATCCCGCCCGAGGCTTAAATTGATTGAAAAAAGATCTGAGAAATTGCCGGCATATGTTCTGGATGCAGCCGGCCTATTCAGGATCAATCTAATAGATTCCAAAATTATGTTTACAACAAATAAAGCTTTAAATGAAATAGAAGATGAAAATGAGAGGCTAATTGTAAGCAGCTATTTGAAAAGCTCCAGGTTGAAGGCAATTGAACCTGGAGAAAATATGGAGAAGCTGGCCTTTAAAATTGCAGGCTCAAATCCCAATTTAACAGGGGCTGACATTTCGATTATAGCGCTTGCATTAGGGTTAAAGGAAAAATATGACATAACGGTGATAACTGACGATTATGAGCTGCAAAATGTCCTTGCCCTGAACGGAATCAAGTTCAAAGGGATAAAAACCGTTGGCATAAAGAAAGTTATTAAATGGACATACAGGTGCACGGGCTGTGGAAGGCATTTTGAAAAACCTCTTGAAACTTGCCCATACTGTGGAAGCAAGGTGAAGCGAAAGCCGGGCAAAATCCGTGCTTAAT
>JABEBW010003905.1_pt1 | contig 13599 bp, 12 predicted proteins | sample 7245961 | NCBI WGS metagenome assembly JABEBW01 (sample SAMN14506364, study PRJNA622280) | hot springs metagenome | biome: hot spring [ENVO:00000051]|acidic hot spring [ENVO:00002120]; feature: spring [ENVO:00000027]|sediment [ENVO:00002007]; material: sediment environment [ENVO:01001048]...
GCGTCCTGAATATAGGGTTCGCTTGGGGAGCCAAGCTCCCCACGGGAGCCGTTAACGGGGCGATGGCACGTCCCTTGCTTCTAAGGTGGGATGGGATGAAGTGGGAGCCTAAAAGGGCGATGAACAACGGACCGATGAACATCCTAGAAGCAAGAATCTCCAGTCTTTAGCCGTGGAGAGTGTCAATGCTCTTAACCAGCTTTATTTATAAAACAGGTTCTATTTTCATCATGCCCAAAGTGCTTTCTTCCTTTAATTCTTTTATAATATTCCTTGGTATATCAACTGCAGACGCAGTGCTTTTTATTGCGGCCGTCCTCGCAGAAATATAATCGCTTTTCCTTATAACTAACTCAAGTGGATCGCTTAAGCTTAATAGATGACTCCCGTTTCCAAACAGCGAAAATTCTAAACCATTTACAATTATGGTGAATTTAAGCCTCTTTTCGTTCTTTATATGATTTTTTAACCAGTTTGGAAAATCCAACACGGATGCGCTTGCCCTTACGCCTATAATGCAATCCCCTTTGGGCGTTAAATGGGATTCTTTTGTAACCTCCAGAGTTGTACCATGTAATGCTTTAATGTTTTTATGCCCATAAAATTCAATTTCAAACATTTCCATTTTAATAATCTTTAAGGGCAATTAGCATTTCGTTCAACAGATTTTGAACTTCTTTATTATTTATTAGTTTTATCTCGTTTTGAGCCGTTTCTTCATATGAGTTAATTAAATACTTCAATTTATTTAAATCAACGTCCAAGAGCGTAACGATTTCTGTACTTCCATTTTCTATATCCTTTAAATCGTCCTTTATTTGATAAATGACTCCAAAATTCTTACCCAGGTTCTCCATTGCTAGATTAAGTTCAGGCCTTTTTGATAACAGAGCTCCAATTTTTGCAGAAGCAGCAAATAGAGATGCTGTCTTCTCATTTATGATTTGTAAGTATTCCTCCAAATGAATTTTTTTGGGGTTGTTTGTTAAAAATAATTCCCTTGCTTCCCCACGGCTCATTTCTAAGCTTGCATGGGAAAGCGCGTTAAAAATTTCTGGGTTATTGTATTTATTTATAATTTTTATAATTGCCCCAAATATGTAATCTGCAATTAAAAGCGTATCATCAAAACTAAATTTTATATAAAATGGGGCGTTGCCCCTCCTTAAAGTTTCCCTATCTATCACATCGTCATGAATCAATGATAAAGAATGCATTAGCTCAATTGCTATAGCAGAATCAATTGGATCTTTATCAGTTCCCAATCCCTTGTTTATTAAGATTGTTAATAGAGGCCTTATTCTTTTGCCATTTAACAGGCTGTATTTCATTTTTTCATATAAAACATCGTCATGAAATTGCAATAATCTATTATCAATTTCACTTTCGAAATTAGGCATAATATAATCGCTGAGCTTTGTTATTAATTCATTGAAATTCATTTATCATCATTATATTCTATTTGTCCATTATTAAGTTTTGATGATGTTTTGGCCTTTTATTTTAATAATTAATATCTAAACAAGGCTGTATTTTCCCCACGCTTTTTCGTATATTTGGCCATTCCTTAACATTATTGTAATTATCCTTACGGCATCTTCGTTTGTGAACTTGCCCGTTTTGATTAATTCGTCAATAATGACCTTTTCTTCTACTGGTTCATTTTTTGGCCCACAGAGTTTTGCAAATGTCTCCAGCGCTATCTGTAACTGTGATCTTTCACTTGCTGGTTTTCCCTGTAATATCCCACCCAGATCAAATTTTTTGGTTCTCACATCAACACCAACTGTTTCTAGCATGGACTTTACTAATTCAAGTGCCCTGGTCGCATCTTCTGCGTCGGCGTTTTCCTTAAGTAACAATCTTGCGCGTGCCAGCGTTAATCTTACAAGCGTTTCTAGCTGTCTGGCGGTAATGGCTATTGTTCCTTCCTGACTTGACCCTCTCATTTCCAGATAAAATGCCTTAATTTTTGCTGAAGCCTCTTCAGAGAGCTTTGGACTTATCCTTTTTGCATATTCTAAATATTTTCTTAATAAATTGAATTCTATAGGAGGATAATGCACATAATCCCTCTTTTTACGTATTTCTAATATGTGTTCCGCCAGCTTCTCATCTGCTTCCCTATTTGGCAAGTCCCTAATAATAAATATCAAGTCAAATCTATTTAAAAGCGGCACTGGAAGGTTAATGTTTTCATACAGGTTTTTATAGGTATCGTATTTTCCCAAAAGGGGGTTGGCTGCTGCTACTATGGATGTTCTTGCATTTAATGTGGCAACTATGCCTCCCTTTGCCACACTGACAGTTTGTTGTTCCATAACTTCATGCAAAACGCTCCTATCTTCAGGTTTCATTTTATCAAACTCATCTATGCAATTGTGAATATAAACTAAAGAGTCGCTGAAATTGTTTTGTTGAGGAACTGTCAAATCATATACATATCCATCGTAATCTAACATTTCAATTTTTTTTATGCGTTCCAATCCCGCTTGTACAATATTTTTTTCGCGAACCGCTTTGGGCCGAATTTCGCATTTCTGCGCTTTGCAACTGTATGGCCTGATTATTTCCAAGAACGCATCTGCGTGTTTTCCAGTTACCTTTATCGCTGACATTGACTTGGTTTTTTTGCAAATTTTTCCATGTATTGAAAATCTTCTCAATGCATGAAGTAATACAGATAACTCGTGTTTATCGTTTGTCAGGAACAGGTTGATTTCCTTTCTTATGTAATTTGAATCGCCATTATAATCAAATAATCCAGCAAAAAACGCTGCAAGTGATGTATCATCCATCATAAGTATTTTATCAATTTTTGGTTCCAATATTTGCTGAGCAAGGGTATAAACTCCGTTGGGGTTGCTCTTCAAAGGCATTAACTGTATAGAGGGGATTTCAAGTTCCTCTTCCTTATTTTCATTACGATTGGCGTTTAATAATGCGACTAATGTGCTTTCATTTTTATCGGTATTTGCAAAATTATTTATTGCCTGCATTATATACGTGCTTTTTACGTTAAATTTTGGATGGCCGTTAGCGTATAAGCGACCCAGCGAATAGCTTTTTTCTGGTGATAAATTTAGCTTTAACTGAGGCCCGAATAATTTAACGGGGCATCTAATCAGATCGTTTATTTTAAGTTTGCCAGCCTCTGTCCAAACGTTTTTACAATTGTTTTTGTTTCTTATAAGGTGGTCCGGTGTAACTTTTAGTTCAAGCCCAGAGGAAAGCGTTATTTTTACTATTTTTCCTGAATATGGTTTCTTTATTATTTTAACAGCGCGGGCCCTGACGTCTGCCTTGGAAGTCTGATCGTATGCCTGTATAAACGAATTAAGTATCCTGACCTCTATTCCGTCAAATGAAATTGATTGAGGCCAGGATTTCTCCCATAATTGATCTAAATTTAACAAAGATTCGCCAGTATAGATTTCATTATCAGGCGTCATACATGCTATTCCCTGATCTGCAAGCACAACGGCCCCTGCTTCAAGCATCATCATTCCATTGGCTTCTTTTACAACGGCTGCAGTTAAACCCGCTGCTGTAGATCCTCTTCCGCTAGTATAAAGGGCCCTCGGTGCCAGCCTTGAAACATACTTTAATAGTTCGGATTTAGCCGTTCCTGGATCGCCTACAAGTAAAACATTAATGTCTCCTCTCAAAACCTGGCCGTCAGGCAGAAAAACCTGAGGGGAACCAACTGCCATCAAGAGCAGGGCTTCCTTGATTTCATTATATCCATATATTCCAGGAGCTAGCGATGCGATCAATTGTTCGTATATTTCTGGGCTTTTAGCCAGCTCCTTGATTTTTTCTTCGTCGTCGCGCGTTATTTCTATTCTTTCGTTGGATCGGCTAAGCTCCTCCAAATAAAGCCCCTCTAATTTTATCTTGAAAAGGCTTGACTGCATCTTTTTTTTGATTTCCCCTTCGGCCCTGATAATGCCAGTTACAATTACTCTGTCACCCGGCCTTGCCAAATTTACTATATCTCCATCTATTTCAATATCTATGTATTGTGGTAATTGACCCGGCGGCAATTCCTCTGGAAGTTCCTGTATTCTTAATATCTGAAAATCTGTAAAAATGCTCCTGGTTCGATCTAATTCGAAATTTCTAACTTCGTTGCACTGAGAACACTTTGAAGGAGTTTTTAAAGTGGTGCCGTTCTGGATAATGTGTGTTACGTGCCCGTTTGGACATACGAAGGCGGCCACCTTAAGCAGCGGCATTATTTCTGACGTTCTGACAACCATTCCACCAACACATATTAATTTATCAATATATTTAGAAGTAATATTTCTCAGATTCAGCCTTTCAGGAAGCCCGTTTATTCTGACCTTAAACTCCCTTTCAATTAATTGACTGTAATCATAGTTTTCTACCTTTATAGTTTCTATTGCCGCCTTTGTGCATTCTTCTAAAGCTTGGCTTGGAGATTCCACAATTGATATCGCAAGTTCTGGGTCAAATTTAATAACATCTTGATAGTTTATTAGGATTGAACGTTTTTGCTCTGATGCAAGCCTTGAAATTTGTTCTCTATATTTAAATTTTCCATCAGGGGTTCTATAACTCTTTAAAAATAACTCAAATTGATCATATAATTTAGATTGCGAATAAACCATTAAATTTCACCCAGCATCCTTAATTTCCAATACTCTATAGTTTCTTTTATTTCCTGAAATAGAATTGATTCTTCTGGTGTCAGAGATGTAGAAAGTTTCTCATATTGCGCTCCCTGAAGAGCCAGATGCACTACCTTGTTAGTTCTTATTGTCAAAAGATCCATTGCATACATTTTTAATTTGCTTATATCTGCCGCTTCTTTATTTAAAAGGAGCGTTTTCAATTTTATATAAAAATCCGGTTTAATGCTGCCCAATTGATATTGCCCTATCAGCTTTTCCCTATTTAATGAATTTAGCACTTCATTTTCAAAATCTTCTGTAATTATTCTCGAATACCCGGCTTTTGCCATTAACGCACCTAGCCAATATTCTACGTCCAGGATGTCCCCTTCTTTTGGTTCATTTATTCCGAACTCTTTAAAAATAAAATTCGGTATACTTTTAGTTATTTGAACCCTTATTTTGTAAAGCTCCTGGCTTTTACCAACTAATTTCAACGAACTTATTCTATCATAGTTTTTTAACATAACTAAATCTATTATGCTTAAGCGCTTTATAATTTTAATGCTTTTTAAGCGTGTATGTTTTAATCGCTGCGCACCGACCTTTTATTAAGCACTTTTAACAATTCTGGATGATAATAAATCCATTCTTTACCTTTTTTTTCTCTTATTAGCTGCCCTCTATCTGAAAGCCTTCTCAAATAAGTTGATATAATGCTGAGCTTAATGCTTTCATTGAATTTATCTTCATACGCTTCTAAAATAGTTTTAGACGAAAACTTTTTTGTTGAAAAATCATTTATGATTTTTTCTATCCTGTTAACCAACGTATTTTCATCTTTTATAGGCGTTTTTTTACTTTCCGTCTCTGAAATAATTTCATACATATCAAGTAGTTTAATTATTTTATCTCTTGAAACGCTGCCCTCCAGTTTAAAAAAGTATCTAGCCCCCTCATTATCCTCAAATTCTAACCGGATGGCTTTGCGCTGCAAACCCTGTTTAATGTTAACAGATGGGGCATAAAAACACTTAACAGCAAAAATTGTTAACTTGTTATCAAATGTTATGCTTACCTGATTTGACAAACTTTTTTTAAATTAACATATAACTATCATCCATCTAGCATTTGCAAAGGCTCCAGTGGAAATATGGGGGTTAAATTGGCTATTTTACTGTTAATCTGCCCTGCAAAGGCTCCAGTGGAAATATGGGGGTTAACTTACTTAGCTTTGTGGCCGCATTATTACAATGTTATCATTTATTTTTTTAAAAAAATTATAATATAATTATAGGCGTGGGGAAGCAGTAAAACTCCAAAGCTGAGACACTCCAAACAAAAAAATTTATGAAGTGTTTAATGTCATATAATTATGAATACCTCAGGACTGCCTGTGGAATTTAAGCTATGAAGTCAGAGCCTCCGTAACTTCCACACGAAAGGCTTCGCCACGGTGGTTTAGCCTGGTCGTTGAAGCAGGAAGCCTCGTGGTGTGGTGTTACATATAACCTGCGTTGTTTAGGATATGCGAAGCAGCCGATTCGTTAATAACGGTAGCTAATTCAGACTTCGTGTTAATTATGTTTTATTCTGAATTGTTATTCAGAAATGATCTTATATATGTTGAAGATCTATAATAGAACTAGCCATACTCTATCCTATCTATGTATGAATGTAAATCTTGTCCAAGCGCAACTATGGAAATTTAATCATTACCAATTGAATATATAATATAAAATTCAGAAATGTAAAATTTCTGATAGTGTTTTCAGTCATTATTTTATTTTTAAAAATCTCTCTACCCTATTTTTTCCAGTGCATCAACTGAAACTTTTTGCTTTATTGTCAAAAAATAACTTGTCAATGGTTTTTGATTTTTTATTTATTTTTATTTATTTATTATTTTATATATCCATAATTAAAGATTAATAATAAGTGTTTTCCAGTGGAAATAATGGGGTATGGGTATGGATAGTTTTGATATAGTAAACAAAGTATTTGAAAATGCAACAAAAAAGGCACGGTTAATAAAAAACAACGATGTGTTAAAATTAGATTATATACCAGACAAAATTCTTTATCGTGATTCACAAACAGAAAAAATAGCGTTAGTTTTATCCCCCATATTAAATCAAACAAAACCATCAAACTTATTCATTTATGGTAAAACTGGTACAGGTAAAACTATGGTAACAAAGTATGTTATAAACGTGTTAGAAAATAAGAAAAATAATAATAAAATAATTATAGATTACATTAACTGTAGAACTAGCGGCACAATATATAGAGTATTGTCAGAAATTGCATATTCTTTACAAATTAAAGTGCCATTCACCGGCATTTCAGTAAGTGAGGTGCAAAAAAGAATTTTTGAAAATCTAAAAGAAAGGGAAATAAAATTATTGCTGGTTCTTGATGAAATAGATTTTCTAGTAAACACCCCATTAAAGAAAGACGCTGGGAATGATTTATTGTATGAATTAACAAGATATGGAAGCTATATTAATTCAAACAGCTTTATCTCTATAATAGGCATATCAAATGATATAAAGTTTAAGGATTATTTAGAATCAAGGGTCTATAGCAGTTTGCATGATGAAGAAGTTTTTTTCCCGCCATATAGCGTAAATGAATTAAGGGATATACTAAAAGAAAGGGCAAACATTGCTTTTACTGATAATGCTATAACAGATGACGTAATTAATTTAATAGCGGCCCGTTCAGGAGGAGAACATGGAGACGCAAGAAGGGCAGTGGATCTTCTGAGGGTTGCTGCTGAGTTTGCAGAAAGAGAAAACGCAAATAAAATAGAAATAAGACACGTGCAAGAGGCATTGAAAAATATAGAACAGGACAAAGTTAGTGAGGCAATTTCCTCCCTGCCCATACAAGAAAAACTTGTTCTACTAACAATAATCTCGCTAAATGAGGCTGAAAATACTGGGCACATATATATGAAATACCTAAAAATATGTGAAAACTTTGGAATTCAACCTTTAACACAGCGAAGGGTAAGCGCTATAATTAACGAATTAGATATGCTGGGCTTAATAAGCGCGCCAGTAATTAATAGAGGTAGATACGGGCGCTCAAAAAAGATCAGTTTAGCGCTGGACAGGGAAACCACTGTCAAAATATTAAAAGAAGATGAAATTTTAAGAAATTTAAATATTGAATGAAGAAAATTCGATTTTTATTAACTCAATAGAAAAGCTTAAGATGGGGCATTTAATATGCGAATTTATATGCCGCATAATAAAGGATATAGAAGAAAGACCAGGCAACTTTTAACCTCAGAAGGCAAGAGGGGATTATCTTATTTGTTAAATGAATATAGTGTTGGGGATAAGGTAGTTATAAAAATAGATCCAGCGCAACCTAGAGGCATGCCCCATAGAAGGTTTCATGGAAAAGTTGGGGTAATAAAAGAAATTGGCAAAAGAGCTATTTTACTAAATGTAATGATAGGCAATAAAGAAAAATCCATATACACAAGATATGAACATATAGTGCCATTTAAAGGTTGATTTTTAAATGACTAAAATAACCAAGGCTTCCAAGATAACTATGCATGAAGCAAAAGAGCTTTTATCAAAAAATAAGGATGAATTAGATGATTTGCAGCGAAGAACTTTGGAGTATTTAAATACATTTTCTAGTTTATCTGCAGAAAAAGCAAAACTGTTTGTTAACAGGCTTGTTAATGAGGCTTCATTAGATGAAGACATTGCAATACAGCTAGTTAACATTTACCCGGCCACGATTGAAGAAATAAGAACATATCTAGTTAGCTGGAAGAAATTAGTAACTACAGAAACTCTGGAAAAAATATACGATATTTTGCATAAAAGTTAATTTATTTATTATTTTTAAATTAAAAGCGCTTCTTAACACATTACATAATATGCCCTCCATTAAAAAATTATAGAATTACAGATAAGTTTGAACGCGAAAACCACTGACCCACGATTTAAATAAAATAAATATTGATAACTTTGTTCTATTGTTATGCATGCATTCAAGAAGTACTAGCGCATCTTGCCAGACCATCAAATATGTGCGTGAAAGGTTGCCATGCAGCCTGTGGGCGAAATCTCAAAAGCTTGAAAAATATGTCAAGGACAGCAGTGCGACATCAATTGAGAGGGTAATAAATAGCAATCAATATAGTTTTGGTTAAGTGATAAATGATGAAATAACGCTGAAAGTATCATTTAAGATTATAAGCGTTCCTTTGATAACAAACACTAAAGTAAAACCCATCAAAATTAAACACGCTGAAAAGATAATCAACAAATTTATTAAAAAGATTGCTAATCCATTTTCGTGTCTGAAATTATCGTAGATAATAGGGAGCAAGCATCTGAACTGCCGAGAATTCTTACTGAAATGGGGTTTAAAGTTATTTTCAAACAGTTAACTGTTGGAGATTATATACTGTCTCAAGATTTGGCCATAGAGCGCAAAACAATACATGATTTTATATCTTCTCTATTTGATGGTAGGCTTTTTAGACAGGCAGACGATTTAAGTAAAAACTATAAAATATCAATTATTTTAATAGAAGGCGATGCTTCGCTTATATCTCAGATATTAAATAATTCAAAAGTTTACTATGGCGCACTTTCTAGTTTGATTATTAATTACAACATTAAAACAGTTTTTGTACCAACAGTTGAAGACAGCGCTATTTTTATTGATAGACTGGCATTTAACTTAAAAAAAGATCAAAAACCCAGAATCGTATATAATCAAAAATATAATTTAAGCAAAGACTATCAAATAAACCTAATCTCATCCCTGCCAGGAATAGGACCCAAGCTTGCTGAAAAGGTCATTCAAAATTTTGGATCACCATTAAAGGCATTTAATGCAGGAGTTACAGAACTTGCTAAGGTTGTTGGGCAAGCAAAAGCTAAAAAAATAAAAGCGGTTCTAGAATATAATAGGTATGAGGGCAGGAATAATCAACAATCCAAATTATATCCTGATAATGAAATAAAATAAAAACAGTGTGCGAAAGGGTTAAAAAAGGCGATTTTAAGAAAATAATGGCATTGCCAAAAAAGAGAAAGAGTAGGGGAAGAAGTAAAGGATCTAAGGGAAGAAGCGAATATGTTACATGTAGTTCATGTCATTCACGCGTTCCACGCGATAAGGCCAAGAAAGTAACAGTAAGGGTACCACTTGTGGATTCTGCATTAGCTAAAGAGTTGCAAGCAAAAGGTGCAACAATTCCTTATACTGTAACCACAAAATATTATTGTATATCATGCGCAGTTCATATGGGCATAGTAAAAGTTAGATCAAGGGACGAGAGAAAATTAGAATCCCTTAAATGAAAACCTCCTACTTGGGAAAAATAAAGATTGGTTTAGGAGAAACAGTAAAGATAATTTCAATTATTAACATAAGTCCAGAATCGTTTTATCAGAATTCTGTTGTAACAGAAAAAGGCAGGCTAAAAGAGAAAATAATTTCTAGCATTGAAGAGGGAGCAAGCATAATTGATTTAGGCGGCATGAGCACAGCACCATATAAAAGCACTTTTGTAAGTGAAGAGATTGAGTTAGAGAGAGTATTATGGGCGCTTAATGAAATAAAAGACGCTGGCATTAAAACAGAAATTTCCATAGATACTCAAAGGAGCAGTGTTATGGCTGAGGCACTTAAAAGGGGCGCCACGATCATAAACGATGTAAGCGGTTTATCAGACAGAAGGGCGCCCGCAATCATAAAAGATTACAGTGCATCGCTAATTCTGTGCGCCGCCGGTGATGCAGCTGGCTCACGCGATCCAATAAGCTTTATTATTGGAGCCCTAAGTAAATCTTTAAATGTGGCTGAAAGAGCTGGCATAGAGAGATCAAAAATAGTGATTGATCCGGCAATTGGATTTTTTAGAAATGCAATGGTCTCAAGTTATGATTGGGATTCAATAACCATAGCTAATTTAGGAAAAATAAAGAGAAGGCTGGGAATGCCGGTTCTAGTGGGCGTTTCAAGAAAATCATTTATAGGTTTAATAACAAAAGAAAGCGATCCGGATAAAAGGTTATCCGGTTCCCTGGCAGCCACAGCAATTGCAGTGTTAAACGGAGCAGATGCAATAAGGACACACGACGTTGCTGAAACAGCAAAGGCAGTAAAGGTTGCAGAATATATAAGATCTAAAATAAGTTTTAAAAATAAGATTAAATATTAATAGTTAGTTAGTCTGTTAAAAGGAATTGAGTGAATTTAAATTAAAGGTGGCAGAAGCCCTGCCTCGCGATGTAGGCAAATACCGTGTTAGAATTCCAGATAAATTAGTAAAATTAATGAATTTAAAAAAGGGCGACATAATCACTATAACAGGAAAATCCAGTGCTGTTGCATACGTGTTGCCACATTATGATAAAAACTCTGAAATAATAAAGATGGATAAAATAATTAGGCTTAATGCTGGAGTTGAAATTGGAGAATATGTTATTATAAATAAAGCAGAAACGCAGGATGCGCTTCAGATACAAATTAAGCTTTTAAATAACTCAGATTTAAAATTAGATAAAAAAACAATCGAAACTATTTTTAAAAAAAATTTTAACGGCGTGCCTGTACTGGAGAACAGCACACTGGAAACGCGGTTCATGGAGAAACCAATAAGATTTTTGGTCATGTCAACCAGCCCCAGAGGCAAGGTCATAATAGGTAAAAAAACAAAAATCTTACAGGATTCTCGTGTAAGAGCTGGAAATGGAATATCCTATCACGATATTGGAGGATTAAAGGATCAATTGCAGGTGTTAAGGGAAATGGTGGAACTGCCATTAAAATATCCAAAATTGTTTAAGAAGGTGGGAATAGAGCCCCCAAGAGGAGTTCTGCTTTATGGGCCTCCAGGTTGCGGCAAAACTTTACTTGCTAAAGCGCTTGCAAACGAAACAGATGCGAGTTTTTATTCAATAAACGGCCCAGAAATTATGAGCAAATATTATGGTGAAACTGAAGCTAAGTTGAGGGAAATATTTAAAGAGGCAAAAAAGAACGCACCAAGTATAATTTTTATAGATGAACTGGATTCTATTGCTCCTAAAAGAAGCGAGGCATTTGGAGAAGCAGAAGTCCGTGTCGTAGCGCAGCTTCTAACATTAATGGATGGGCTAAAGGATCGTGGGGATGTTGTTGTAATAGGTGCAACCAATAGGGTAGAAGATGTTGACCCTGCATTAAGGCGACCTGGGAGGTTTGATAGAGAAATAGAAATTGGAGTTCCTAACGAAGATGGAAGATTGGAAATTTTAGGTATTCACATTAGGGGAATGCCCTTAGAGCACGACGTTGACTTAAAAAAATACGCCAGGATGACAGCAGGATATAGCGGAGCAGATCTTGCAGCGCTTTGTAGAGAGGCGGCCTTTAATGCCATTAGACGACTTGCGCCTCAAGCTCTGGAAGAAAAAAATATAATTGAGGATAAAATGGATAATATTGTAGTTACTGATTCAGATTTTATGCGCGCTTACAGGCAAATTGTTCCAACGGCCTTAAGGGAGCTTTATTTTGAGATACCAAAGACTGCATGGAGCGATATAGGAGGATATGAAGAAATAAAATCAAAATTAAAACTTAATGTTGTGGAAGCTATTGAAAATATAGACAAATTCAAGAAGGTGGGAATAGAGCCCCCAAGAGGAGTTCTGCTTTATGGGCCTCCAGGTTGCGGCAAAACTTTACTTGCTAAAGCGCTTGCAAACGAAGCAAAAGCAAATTTAATTACTATAAAGGGCCCTGAAATTTTAAGCAAATGGGTTGGAGAATCAGAAAAGGCAATAAGGGAAATTTTTAGAAAGGCTAAATCTTCAGCGCCTTCAATTGTATTGCTCGATGAAGTGGATTCAATTTCAAAGATCAGGGGATCTAATCAGGACTCAATAGAGTCAATAGTTAGCCAACTGATAACAGCAATAGATTCCCTTCAACCAGAAGATCTGGTATTTATAGTTGGGACTACTAATAGGCCAGATTTAATAGACCCTTCGTTGCTTAGACCCGGCAGATTTGATCTGCTGGTGTATGTTGGTTCTCCTAATGCCAGTGAAAGGGAAAAGATTTTGATGACGCTTATAAAAAATGCAGTTATTGCTAGCGATATAAATATTAATTATATTGTCGAAAAAACAGAAGGTTATTCGGGAGCAGATTTAAAATCACTTATTAGAGAAGCAGGGCTTATTGCAATTAACAGAGGTTCAGAGAAAATTGAAATTAATGATATAAACGAGGCCCTGCAGCACATAAAGCCATCAATTACACCTTCATTGCTTAAATTTTATGAAGAAATAAGTAAAAGCATTGAATCCAGATTCACAAGGTCCGCATCTGTTTATTCTTGATGAACTTCATTTCTTTAAAAGATAGAGCTAGGATAAGATCAACGTTTAAACGGCTCATAATGGAAAAAATCCTAGGAATGCCTTTAAACTTATCAATTCAAGACAATTAAGGTTTCACTCTAAATTTGTTATAGCTTATAATTAAATTTACAGCCCTCTCCACCCGGGCTCCACTGCCAATTTGATTTTAGATGCCGTAGTCAACAGTATCAAAATAAATGGATTTATATAGACGACAATGTTATTAAATCATACAAGAAAGGCTGTGCGCATTGAAGGAGGCTGTCGATAACGTTAAGAAGCTATCAAGCATGACCAGGGAGACAGGCTACTTCCCCTAATGTTAGCATACAGAAATGCATTGAACTCCATGATAACCGACATATGGAATTCAATGGAATGGAAAGAAAAAAGGATAAGGGGAAAGAAGCAAGTCCGGCTAATTCCCTTTTATAACAGATCCAATGAATTCAAAAAGCGGCTAAGGACAAGTACCTTGAAAATTGGCCCTTCGCAGCGCACTGGGTTGATTCTGTGCTGAAAACTGCATATTCCATAATGGATTCTTGGAGAAGGAATTATGT
>JABEBW010003715.1_pt1 | contig 13501 bp, 12 predicted proteins | sample 7245961 | NCBI WGS metagenome assembly JABEBW01 (sample SAMN14506364, study PRJNA622280) | hot springs metagenome | biome: hot spring [ENVO:00000051]|acidic hot spring [ENVO:00002120]; feature: spring [ENVO:00000027]|sediment [ENVO:00002007]; material: sediment environment [ENVO:01001048]...
AGCGTTCATTTGTGGCTTTTTGCTCTTTTAAAGCAAACTTTATATGGTTATCGTTTATATAATTTGCTTCTTTTAGTAATTCGCCTAAACGTTTTTTAGCCATGGTTAATAAGTGTAAGTGCCAGAGCCTACTAAACCTGATTTATCAGTAAAAGTAACATTTGCTGTACAAATATTGCCAAAAAAGCCGCCAAAGACATCTTGCAAAGTAACAGATTGATTATTAGGATTGCATCGTGCAGAACAGAAAAAAGACGGAGACGCATTGGCGCTACAAGTGTATGGCTCTGAACCACCACTTACTTTTACTGTAGTACCACTAGGAACAACTCCAGGTGGTGGAGTTAAAGTTAGCTGTGTTTGGGTTGGCTGCTGACTTTGGCTTTGCGTTTGGCAAAACATGCCATAGGCTTCATTCAAAGATACGGCAATGACTTGGTCATCGTAGGTTTGGCTAGTTGGCCAATTTGGGCTTGCGCTAATGCCAGTTGTGCTCAAATTTGAGTTTGGTGCGTCTAACTTGCCATTTGCACCAGTTGATATCAAAATAAACGCTGCAGGAGTTTTTTGCGTTTGTGAAGTGTCGCTGTAGTAGAATATGTCTCCATTTGCAAAACTTAAATTTGAACTTTGAGATAGTGTTTGTATTTCTGAGCAAAATTGAGCCAGCGATGCTGTTTGTGTAAGGTGTTTATCTACAGCATAGTAAAATGGGTTGGAATAAGCATCTTTATTTGGAGCGCCTAAAACGCTATAAGGTAAATAACCAATATTAGAGTTTCCGCTACTGCCTGATGTAGGGCTATTTGACGCCAAAGGCAATTTGCCATTTATTTGTATGTAGCCTATTATGGCATTGTAGGCGTTGTTCATGATTTGTTTGTTTTCCATGTATTTTTGCTGTGTAAGAAGCCCTGGCAATAAGCTAACACCCACGCCAATCAACAAACCAATAATGACAAGCACTATAGCAAGCTCAATGAGCGTAAAACCTTTTGTTTTCATGAGTAAATCCAAAGTGTGCAAAAAAACTAAAAGTTTTTTGCACACTAAAAATTAGCCATTAGTGTGGCTGAGTGCTGTAAAATACAAGTAGTGTTCCAGTTACGCTTGTGCTTCCAGAAGAAATAGTTGGTGTTGTATAAGCGTTAGCGCCTGTCAAAGCTAAAGTTGGCGTATAAGTAAAATATCCATCAAATGCGTTTGTAGTTATATTACTATTGCCAATTTCAGTTTGTAAGCTATTGAATGCTGGTGCAAATGCGGTACTTACAAACCTTACGCTACCTGTGCTCCAGTTGTTTGTGTTCCCATCTAATCTGCTTTTTAAGTAGTTAGCTTAGGCGAGCGCACTTGCATTCCACGTATTGGATGCAGTTACTGTGGCTGTAGATCCACTTCCGCTTACTGTTACAGGTGTAACTACTATAGCAGGATATTGCGAACCAGTATTGCTATCTGTAATTGTTGTTAATGCTATGCCTAATTGCGTAGAACCTTTAGTAAATGGGTTGTTTAAATCTAATACACCATCTATGCCTGCATTGTACATTTGCAATAGGGCACCTGTAGATGTTGTACCACTTGGATATTGCCCCGTCCTATCATAATAAGCCATAGCTGCAACTTGAGCCTTTTGAACAGGGTTTGTCACAAAGTTCAACATCCTTGCGTTTTGAATTAAATCCTCTCCTTTTAATACTGCCGCAATAATTAAGCCAATAACCACTAACACTATCGCAAGCTCAATCAGTGTAAAGCCTGCATTTTTCCTTTTCATAAATAACCTCCTTGAATATTACTCTATCTCTTTATTTCTATTACCTAATTTTAAAGTGTATAAAACACTACTTTGTTTGTCAAGTTAATTTTGCAAAAAATATAATTTAGAGTTTAAAAAATAAAAGGGGCTATTGCCCCCTGTTTAAGTTAGAATGTAATAGAATGTAGTGCAATATTTAGTATCGAGCTTGGGAATAAGCCAAAAATAATTGTTCCAACAGCTCCAATAAGTATCGTAGTTTTTAACAAGCCAGAGTTAAGTATGCTAAACTCGCCTTCTGTTTCGCCTTTCATATACATAGTCACAACAACATTCAAATAGAAATATGCCGATATCGCACTGTTTATTACGCCAATAACAGCTAGCCAATATAGATGCGATTGAACAGCTGCTGAAAATAGATAGTATTTTCCAATAAAACCTACAGTCGGTGGCACGCCAGCTAATGAAAACATAAAAATAAGCATTGCAACACCAATAAGCGGGTATTTGTAAGCAATGCCTTTTAAATTTGCAATTTCTGTGCCGCAATCGCCTTTTTTGCTTATATATTCTGCAACTGAAAATGCGCCTACATTCATAAATACATAACCAAAAAGGTAAAATAGCACAGCACCATATCCTAAACTATTTGCGGCAGTTATGCCTACAAGCATGTATCCTGCGTGCGAAATGCTTGAATAACCAAGCAGTCTTTTTAAATCCTTTTGCCATAAAGCTACGGTATTACCAAATGTCATTGTAACAGCGGCTATAACCCACAGCATTTGAGTCCACTCAATTTGAATAGGATGCATTCCAACAATCAATAATCTCATTAATGCCAAAATAGCAGCTGCTTTTGGTGCAACAGACATAAATGCACTCATGGGTGTTGGCGCACCTGCATAAACATCTGGCGTCCATGCGTGAAATGGAAATGCTGCAATCTTAAAACCAAATGCCACAAAGATTAGCATAAATGCCAAAATACCAAGCGCCTTATATGCGCTTGAAGACTTTGACAAAGCTATATTTATCACATTCAAATCCACGCTGCCAAACAATCCGTACATTATGCCAATACCTAAAACTAAAAAACCCGATGCAAAAGAGCCTAATATGAAATACTTCATTGCCGCTTCAATGGATTCTGATTTATTCTTTAAAAAGCCCGTTAGTATATACATACCAATAGATAGCGTCTCAACGCTTATAAACATAACAATGAGGTTGTAAGTGGAGGCAAAAAACATCATTGCAACGCTTGAAAATAGTATGATAGAGTAGTATTCGCCTATATTTATATCTTCTCTGTCAACAAAATTTATGCTCATTGCAATAGCCAAAATACCAGCGATTATTATAACAAGGTCAATAAACAACGCTGCATTGTCAACGACTACCATACCTACAAATGCTATAGATTGCGTGCCAAACATCATAACGCTTGCAATACCAGCAAGTATAAAACCTAGCAATGCAATAAAAGCATTTGCACTTTTTTCTGATTTCGGCAACCACAAGTCAACCAATGTTACAATAAAGCCAAAAATCGTTAAAATTAACTGTGGAGCTATGGCGATAAGATCGGCTACTGAGTAATTTGCTAAAAAATTCATATCCTACCCCTTTAGTGCGCTTTTTTTAATAATCGGTTTGTTATTATCAAATGAAACCTTGCCGTTTGTGCTTGGACTTGTGTTTACCACTTTTGTTTGCTCAACTAAATGACTAACGCTTGCGTGCATTTTTGATAAAAATGTATTGGGATAAATTCCAATCCAAAACACAAATACCACAAGTGGTACCATATATATCCACTCTCTTAAGTTAAAGTCTGTTAATTTTAATAATTTTGGGTTCAGTGGTTTTAAAAATACAACGCGTTTAAACATAGTAAGCATATACACAGCTGCAAATAAGCCGCCAAAAGCTGCTATTATTGCAAATAGTTTATGCGACTCAAACGTCCCAAATAAAACCATAAATTCGCCTATAAAGCCATTTGTACCTGGTACAGCAATGGATGAAAGCGTAAATATCATAAAAAACACGCTAAATATAGGCACAAGCGACGCAAGTCCGCCGTATTCTGAAATGATTCTTGTGTGCATCCTTTCATACACAACACCTACAATCAAGAAGAGAGCGCCTGTTGAAATGCCGTGGTTAATCATCTGCATAATTGAGCCTTCAATCCCTATTGTAGTTAAAGCGAACATGCCAAGCATAGAGTAGCCTAAGTGAGACACAGATGAATATGCAACCAGTTTTTTAATATCTGGCTGTACCATAGCCACAAATGCTCCATAGAATATGCCAATAAGCGAAATTATGAGTATTATATCTACAAACTGGTGCGTCATGTATGCAAACATAGGCAAATTAAACCTTAAAAAGCCGTATGTACCCATTTTTAAGAGTACGCTTGCAAGTATTACAGAACCAGCCGTTGGTGCTTCAACGTGTGCCCACGGAAGCCATGTATGGAATGGCCACATTGGCACTTTGATTGCAAATGCTAAAGCAAATGCAATAAATAGCCAGAATTGTAAATTTGCCGGTAAAGGCTGCGACATCAGTGTAATCATATTAAATGTGTATTCGTGGTAATAAGTATGATGTAAGAAATACAGAGCCATTAATGCCACAAGCATAAACACACTACCAAAGAATGTATAGAGGAAAAACTTCATTGTTGCAAATACCCTATTTGGACCACCCCAAATACCAATCATTAAGTACATTGGTATGAGCTGAAATTCCCAAAAAACATAAAACAAAAATATATCCAACGAAACAAACACACCTAGCATGCCTGTTTGTAAAAGCAGCAACACTATATTAAACTCTTTCGTTTTGTGTGTTATACCGCTCCATGTAGATAGCTGGGCAATTGGTGCTAAAAATGTTGTTAAAAGAACCAAAAAAAGGCTTATGCCATCTATGCCTAAGTAGTAGTTCATACCCAAAGAGCTAATCCACGGAACTTTTTCTACAAATTGCATCTGATAAGTAGAAGAATTAAAGTAAAAAAATAGTGGCAGTGACACAACAAAATCAAGCAATAAGACTACTAAAGTTACCCATCTTATTGCGCCCTCTTTTTTACTATCAATCAAAGAAACTAGTATTGCACCGACTATTGGTATAAATACCAGACTAGAAAGAATTGGAAAATGTAGTTGATTCATTTTTCACCTCACCTTATATAATCCTAATTAAATACCAGCCCGTAAGCAGCATTACGCCAATTGATACCCAATAGGCATAATGACTCACAAAACCCGTTTGCAATGTCCTAAACAGCCATCCAATTCTTTTCGATATCCACCCAAATAAGTCCACACCTGCATCTATAATTTTAACATCCACAATCTTCCATAAGAAATACTCAGATACCCACCAAAACCATACACACAGAAATGCCCATTAGCAATGCCTCAGAGTAGTGCGCCTCGCCAGCTACTTCCAATGTCGGGGCTGTGCGCGCAATAAAAGCCTCAATTGGAATCTCGCCACTAATATGTAAACCTACCCAACCGCCAATAATTGACAATACACCTAAAACCCACATTGGGATAGTCATCACTTTTGGTGCTTCGTGCGTGTGTAACTCATGGTATAGGTTTGGCACCTTTTCTTCGCCGTAAAATACGCTAAATACAAATCTAAACATATAAAATGCCGTCATAAAAGCAGTAATCTCGCCCACTATCCAAATAATTGGATGCCCCATATCTAATGCGCCAGCTAAAATTGCATCTTTGCTAAAGAAACCTGCAAACGGTGGAATGCCACCAATGGCTAGGGATGCAATAACCATCAAAATGGCTGTTTGGGGCATTTTTTTTCTCAAACCACCCATCAAATCGGTTGAAAGTAAACCCCTCATTGAGTGCATAACCGCGCCTGCACCCAAAAATAGTAAACCTTTAAAAAATGCGTGTGTCATTAAGTGAAATATACCCGCCCAATAAACACCAACACCAACGCCTATAAACATATACCCAAGCTGAGATAGTGTTGAGTAAGCTAAAATGCGTTTTATATCCTTGTGCGTTAAAGCCATCGTTGCAGCATAAAAAGCTGTAAATGCACCAACTGAAGCCACTACTTCCATTGCAATGGGGCTTAAATCATAGATTGCGTTTGACCTTGCAACCATATAAACGCCAGCTGTAACCATTGTTGCAGCATGAATTAAACTTGAAACAGGCGTTGGGCCTTCCATAGCATCTGTTAACCATATATACAATGGAAACTGAGCTGATTTACCCATAGCACCCAAAAATAGTGCAAGACCAATAATTGTTGCAGTCTGTGGTGTGAGTACTTGATGTACGAACGGAAATACATCCGCATATGTTACAGAATGAAAATTTAAAAGTATAAATAACACGCCAATAATAAAGCCTGCATCACCTATTCTGTTTACAACAAATGCTTTTTCGCCAGCGTCTGAAGCCGTTTTCTTGTCATACCAAAATCCAATTAGCAAGTATGAACACAAGCCTACGCCTTCCCAACCAACAAACATCAATAAGTAATTATCACCCAATATCAACAAAAGCATTGAAAAGACGAACAAATTCAGGTATGTAAAATACCTAGCGTATCCTGGATCACCTTTCATGTAGCCGTTTGAGTAAATATGAATCATCCAAGAAACAAATGTAACCACAAACAGCATTACAGCAGACAAAGAGTCGATCCTTAAGCCAAATGGTATGTTAAATTTACCAAATGGCATCCACATAAAATACACATAATCATAAATATTGCCCAAAATCACTTGCCATATTGGATAAACTGCGCTTAAAAAACTTAATCCCAAAGCGCTTGCTGCAATAACGCCTGCATAATTTTTGGTCCATTTGCCAAACAAACCATTAATAATAAAACCAATTAGAGGCCAGATAATTATTAGCAACACCAATGTTTTCATATCTTTCCCCTTTTACTTTCTAAGTGTAGTAAAATCATTTATGTCTACACTTTTCTTATTTTTATACATCATAGCTACTATAGCCAATCCCACGGCTGTTTCACTTGCTGCTACAGCCGCTACAAATAAAAACATCACTTGCCCAGAAATATTGCCTATGTAATAAGACATTACAATTAAAGCCATGCCAGCACCATTTATCATAAGCTCCAAAGACATCAATACTATGAGAAAATTCCTCCTAATCATTGCCCCAGTTGCGCCTATGGCAAAGAGCAACACACTAACAAACATATATGCAGCTAACATTTTGCCTCCTACAGATCCTTTTTAGTTAGTGCTACTGCGCCAAATAATGCAATAAGCAGCACAATAGCAGTTATTTCAAAAGGCAACAGATAAGATTTAAACAACACATCGCTTATGGCTTTAACATTGCTACCAGCAATGGATAGATTTTTCCCAGCAAAAGTTGTATTTATTCTAAGTTTGCTTGCAATAACAATAAAATCCAATAATATACCTAATCCAAACAATGCGCCAAAGTAACCCTGATTGTTGAACCTACCCAAACTAGCAATCGTGAGCCGATCCATCGTATACATTGCTATTACAATCATTACTGTAATTGCACCAGCATAAACAATCAATTGCAACATAGCAATAAAAACTGCATCAAGCATTACAAAAATACCAGCAGACCCAATAAACGATAGCACCATCCACATTGCAGCCCTAAATGGATTTTTCGTCACAATTATACCAAGACCACCACCTACTGCCATTGCTGCTAAAATAGCAAAAACTATTATTTCAACAATCATAGTGCACCTTCTTCTTTTTTTTGCAGTTTGTTATTGTATTCTAAACCCACTTTTATTAAATCCTCTTTTGTAAAAATAAACTTTTCCCTATCGTATCCTGCAAGCTCATACTTATCACTCATTGAAATAGCAAGCTCTGGACAAACCTCAACACAAAGCCCACAAAAACAGCATCTACTCAAATCTATATTATACACATCTGGGCTTTTGGTATGGTCTTCGTTTTCTGTTGGTATAATCTCAATGCACTTTGAAGGGCATACTTCTTCACATAATCCACAATCTATACATTTAACCTTTTGACTATCTTCGTATACATTCAAAGCATGCAACCATCTACCTCGCTCTGGCACATTTAGTCTTTGCGTGGGATACTGACATGTTACTGCGTGTGTAAATAAATACTTGATAGTAACACTTAAACCTTTTCTTAAATCTTTAAATAACATACTATCCCCCTAAATAATTGGCATATGCACAATTAGTGCAAAACCTGTCCATAAGATATTTAATACCAAAAGAGGCAATAGCTTCTTCCATGCTATATCCATTAATTGATCATACCTATAGCGAGGAAATGTTCCCCAAAACCATGTAAACATAAATATAAACAGCAATACTTTTAACCAATACCATACAAAACCAGGTAATATAGCTGGTCCACTCCAACCACCCAAAAATACTATAGCGGCCAAAGCAGATACAACAAATATTGTCACATACTGACCAAAAAAGAACATAGCCATTTTAAGGCCTGTGAACTCAGTATTAAAGCCAGCAACGAGTTCGTTTTCTGCTTCTGGCAAATCAAAAGGTACCCTCGAAGCCGATGCTACCATAGCAATTACAAATGCCACAAATGCAAATGGCTGATAAAAAATAAGCCATAAATGCTGTTGTTGAAATGAAACAAAATCTGTTATATTAAGTGATTGTACCATCAAGATAGGGTTTAGTAAAGCTAGGGCTAGAATTATTTCGTAGCTAACAACTTGAGCTATCTCGCGCTGAGCACCAATAAAGGAATATTTATTGCCACCTGATGCAATACCAGCTAACATTACACCAAAGCTTGAAAGCCCCATCATTGCCAAAATATAGAGCAAGTCTACATTTGAGTGAAATACGCTAAAATAAAACGTTGTGCCGTTTGAAAGCTCAATTGGAGGAAAAAACGGTATAGCAGCTGCTGCTGCAAACGGAAATGTAGGTGCTAAAATTGGCGCTAGCCAAAACAGTGGTTTATCAGCACGCGTGGGTATAACATCTTCTTTAAAAAAACTCTTTAAAGTGTCTGCTAAGGGCTGCAATAAACCGTAGGGACCAACTCTTTTTGGACCAATGCGCTGTTGCATATGGCCTATAACTTTCCTTTCATACCATGTAGCATACATTACATACACACTCAAAACTGCCACTAAAACAAGAAGTTTTACGACACCTATTATTACTTCAATCATTTCAAGCCCCCTTCAGCTTTGGATAAACTCACTAATGCTAAATTGTTAAAACTGCCAGTAATATTGTAAGGATTTACATTTTCAAACCATATCGGAGCACTTACGCACCCTATTGGCATCTTTTCATCAACTTTAACAGGCAGTGTAATACTCTCACCTATACCTTCAAGTTTTGCGTATGCATTATCCTTTATGCCTGAATTTGTAGCATCTTGCGGATTTATATATAGTGACGATTGGCTCTGGGCTAACTTAGCACCTTCACCAAAACCACTATAAATAGATGTCCTAAATTTTGAGTAATTTGCAATAAAGCTAAAGTTACCACTACCTTTAGTTTCGTAATGTGTATTCACCTGATAGATTGTATCTGATGGACCACTTATAGATATTTTCTTTTCTTTTACTTCCAATCTAGCGCTTGAGAGGTTGTAACCCAAATTTGTTGATAATTTAAACAAAAATTCCCATGCACTTGTAGTTGTGCACTCAACAGCTTTGTTTACTTGATTGACTACACCTTCGGCGTTGATAAAATTACCATCTTGACTAGTAAAAAATGGTACTGGCACAACTGCATTTGCAATAAAAGATGTCTTGCTTTCAAAAGTATCAAACAGTACGATATTTTTAACATTATCTCTGACAAGTTTGGCATCGCTATCGCTTAAAAAGCTATACAAATCAGCATTTAAAAGCAAGAGTGTATCAATTTTTCCTTCACGAGCAAATTCTACTATATTTTTAACACTAAAATCTGTAGATGTGCCATACCCAGAGTACAAGTCGCCAAACGCGTTGTTATATTTACTTGATGAATAAACCTTTACTTTACCTTTGAGCAAAAGAGCGATATTTGACACAGCTTTTGCTATGTCTTCCGAACAATCTCGCTCAAGCGCTTCTTGGCATACGATAAATGATATATTATTTGCTTTTTTCACTTCTTCAATGATATTTGACACATCAAAATCTGCTGATTGCAAATTGTTAATGCCATCAAGTCCACTTCCAAAACCGTTTGTAACTAATGCTTGAGCAAAAGACACAAGAAAATCTAACTCTTTGCCTGGTTTATACCTAACTGGTATGCTGCCTAGCGTATCAATCTTTGTATCTTTCCAGTATGCGCTAATTACTTTTGATGTTTTAAGTAGTTTTGAGCCCCTTGTTATAGCCCAATCTATGCGTGGCATTTCATTTGCAATATCTCCGCCAAAGCATATGATAAGCTCAGAGCTTGAGATATCAGAAAAACTATGTAGTGTATTGACGCTTTTTGGTAAATACTTGTAAAGCTTGCCAATATTCAAAGAACTTAGACTATCAATATTATCATTTGATAAGGTATTGTTAAAAAACATCTTAAATGCAATTGAATCTTTTAATGTTTCACGGCTGCCACTTATACCAAAAACCTTTTCTTTTGGCGTGTTTTTTAACATCTGTGTGAGTTCTGATATAATAGAATCTTGAGTTGTTGCTTTAGAATCAAACCTGTATTCTTTAATAAGCCTATCTGAAGCACCAAGCATGTAGTTGAATCGTCCCAAATTGCACAAATTACCCATATTAGGTGTTTCTTCTTCGCTTGTTACCCTCAGCACTTCGTTGTTTTTGACATTTAAATCCATTTGACAACCAGATGAGCAAAAACCGCACGTTGTTGGAACTTTTTTCAACTCCCATGCGCGTGCTTTGTATTTAAACAATTTGCTTGACATTGCGCCTGTTGGACACACGCTAACGCATTGACCGCAAAATTCACAATCTAATGGCTTGCCATCTTTTGTGTCTATCTCTTTTCTATCGCCATCTTTTTTTACCAAAGCCAAAATACCAAAATTTACAACTTTATCGCAAACTGCAACGCATCTTCTACACTGTATGCATAAATTTGCATCGTGGTGTATAATCTTCCACTCATAATGTATTGTGCCTTGAGGTATTGTAAGCGGGTCTGTTTGTGCTTCTTTGGGGTTTTCAATAATATTAAACTCATAATTAATGTTTTGAAGCTCGCATTCGCCACTTTTATCGCAAACACCACATTGAAGTGGATGAAATGTGTCCCATTCATAAATTACATCCCTTCTTAAAGCGTCCAAAACACTAGAGTTTGTTATTACTTCCATACCATCTTTTACTTTTGCAGCACAAGATAACATAGGTTTTTTCATGCCGGCAATCTCAACAGCGCAAATCCTGCATGCTCCAATAGCGCCAAATCTGTCTGAATAGCAAATAGCTGGAATGTATATGCCGTTTTCTCTAGCTGCTTGCAAAATACTTTTTTCGCTATCTACTTCAAATTCTCTGCCGTCTATCTTTATCTTTACTTTTTTCTCCATAATCCACCCCTATCTATCACATTCGCCAAAAACAAAATCCAAACTTCCAATTACCGATATAATATCCGCAATATAATGCCCCTTTAGCATGACTGGCATAGCGCTTAAATTTATAAAAGAAGGAGAACGAATTTTTAGCCTATACGGCACGCCTTCCCCATTGGAGTAAATATAAAAACCAAGCTCGCCTTTTGGGTTTTCAGCACCAAAATAAGTTTCTCCAACAGGCGCTTTGATCCCTTGCACTACCTTTACAAAATGCTTCATTAGTGCATAATTTTTCTTCATTACATCTTCTTTTGGGTCCCACACGTATGGACTATCTTTCATCATAACAGGCCCATCGGGAATCTTTTGGATGCACTGTTCTAAAATTCTATTTGACTGAATCATCTCATCCATACGCACAAGGTATCTATCATAAACATCGCAATTATGATAAACTGGTATCTCAAAATTTAGCTGTGGGTATGCAGAGTATGGCATATCCCTCCTTAAATCCCAATCAATACCAGAACCCCTTGTGCAAGGACCAGCTATACCCCAGTTTATTGCATCTTCTTTTGAAATATAGCCAATATTTTTTGTACGTTTAAGCCATATCCTATTTTTAGAAAGCAATGTATGGTATTCTTTTACTTTTGATGGGAAAAGCTTTACAAATTCTTTTAACTTATCTAAAAAACCATCTGGCAAATCACGATTAACACCACCAATTCTAATGTAATTGTAAGTAAGTCTGTTTCCGCATGCCATCTCATACATATCAAGAATGTATTCCCTTTCTCTAAAGCAATAAAGAAATACTGTCATAGCGCCAATATCCAATGCATGCGTTGCAAGCCAAACTAAGTGTGAAGCAATTCTGCCAAGTTCAGCCATAATTACGCGAATATACTCTGCCCTTTGGGGTATTTCACCACTTATGCCAAGCAATTTTTCAACAGCCATAGCATAGGCAAAATTGTTGTTCATTGAAGCTAAGTAATCAAGTCTATCCGTAAATGGCATAAACTGTTGGTATGTCATATTTTCAGCAAATTTTTCAAATCCTCGATGCAAATATCCAACGTCTGGGTCAGATTCAACAATCTTTTCACCATCTAGTTTTACAACAAATCTCAAAACACCGTGAGTAGATGGGTGCTGAGGGCCCATATTCACTATAACTTCTCTTTCATTTTCAGCAACATAAGTTTTGTTCATACCATATACTCCTATTTTTGAGCTAAATTAAAAGGAGCCCTTACGTGTCTTGGCTTTTTTAATTGACCAAGTGGCAAGTGTTTATCTAAGTAAACATCGTCTTCTGGCCTTCCTTTTAATGGATAGTCTTTTCTTAATGGATAACCTGTCCAATCTTCTGGCATTAAGACCCTTCTCAAGTCAGGATGATTTCTAAAGATTATGCCAAACATGTCATACGTTTCCCTTTCATCCCATGTAGCGGATTTATAAATATCAGTTATACTTTCAATTTCTTGATTTTCGCTAATATTGGTTTTGATGCGAAGCTGAAGTTTGTGAAGCAAAGAGCGCAATTGGTAAACAACTTGAAATCGTGGGTCTTTATCCACACCAAAGTCTAAAGCGCTAATAAGTACTAAATATTCAAAATTTAGCTCATCATGCAAATATTTTAAACAATCATGCGCTATATCGCAAGAAACAAGTATACTATATTCACCTCTAAATTCATTTATTTCTAAAACACCATCACCAAACTTACCCATAACCAACTCTGCAACCGAAGAAACATCCATTGTTAACTCCTTATTTATTTATGTATTATGTATTATGTGTTCATTGAACCTTCTTTTTTAATTTTCTCTTGTAGCTTCATTATACCATAAAGCAAGCCCTCTGGTCTTGGTGGACAACCAGGCACATATACGTCTACAGGTATTATTGTATCTACACCTTGCACAACGCTATATGAGTCAAACATGCCTCCAGAATTGGCGCAACTGCCCATTGATATAACCCACTTTGGCCTAGGCATTTGGTCATAAACTTTACGCGCAGCTATAGCCATTTTTTTAGTCAATGTGCCAGCTACTATCATTACATCTGAATGTCTTGGAGAAGCTCTAAATACAACACCAAACCTATCTAAGTCAAACCTTGAAGCGCCTGTTGCCATCATTTCTATT
>JABEBW010004390.1_pt1 | contig 13496 bp, 12 predicted proteins | sample 7245961 | NCBI WGS metagenome assembly JABEBW01 (sample SAMN14506364, study PRJNA622280) | hot springs metagenome | biome: hot spring [ENVO:00000051]|acidic hot spring [ENVO:00002120]; feature: spring [ENVO:00000027]|sediment [ENVO:00002007]; material: sediment environment [ENVO:01001048]...
CATGACTATAATGCTACTGTTTTCAATACAAATGCAGAAGCCCCTTTCATTTTATGTCTTTGATGAGATAGATGCATCGCTTGACAAGGAAAATTCAAAGAACCTGTCACTGCTTATAAAGGAGCTGTCAAAACATTCCCAGTTCCTTGTAGTTACGCACAATGATCTGCTGCTTACATATGCTGATGTATGCCTTGGCGTGGCAAAGCAGGGCGGCTTTTCAAATGTTGTGGGCGTAATGCTTGAAAGCAATAGCCAAGAAATGAAAAACCAAGCAAATATTAATGGTGTATAGATATAAGGTGTATAAATGGCAGCAAAGGCAAGAAGAAAGATAAAAAGAAAGGCAGAAAAAGCCAAGAATGTATCCATTGATGTTATACTTTATGTTATTGCATTTTCAATGGTAGTGCTTTTTGTTTTATTCCAAAATTCTCCCTTATCACTCTTGCTAGGTATACTGGCTTTTTTCTTTATCGCATTTGCGCTGGTATTTGACTTTATAAATTCTGGCAGCAAAGAAGGCTACCGCAATGAGCTTATAGAGGTAGCAATTGCAATAGCAGTGGTAATTGTTATATGGGTTGCCCTTATGCTCTTTTTGCATACAAGCATGCCAATAAATGTTGTGCCATCGTGCAGCATGCTCCCTGTGCTTTCAAGGGGGGACCTTGTATTTGCAGCAGGAATAAGCATACATTCTATTTCCGCCCCTATAATAAATGTAACGCGCAGTGATTTTGACACTATGATGGAAAATATAAGCAATGAATCGCTTGTATGCCTCGCATATAAAAAAGTGGGAAGCTATTTTGAGGTAAGCCAGTTGTATAATGCTAGTGACTCAATAGGCTTATTCAAATTGCAAGGAAATAGATATGTTCCTGCAAGCCAGCAAGGGCTTATAAAATATTATTGTGGAATTACAAATGTTTCATTCAGCAATGGCAAAACTGCGCTTATTGCATATACAAAAGGCATAAGCATATATGGCCATTATATAACATGGAACAAAAACAACACAATCATAATATACAAGACAATGCCTGGGGACTATTTCTATTCTATTGGCGACAAGTATATTGTACATAGGGCCTATGCTATATTAAATGTGTCTGGCAGCTATTATGTGCTTACAAAAGGCGACAACAACCCTGGCCTTGACATAGAGTATGGAAACCTCCCAGTTCCGCTTTCTTATGTGGAAAGCAAAGTAATATTTTCTGTACCTTATCTAGGATACCTTAAGCTTCTGCTTGAAGGCGGCTTTTTACAGCCTGCAGGATGCAACATGACAATACATAACTAGCTACAATAAGCTACAAAGATTGCAAGCATTAAGCAGTGAGCATTAATGCCCAAAAAACTTGAAGCGCTTTCTTGAGTCCAGCTCTGCAAACCTCTGGATAAGCTCCCTCTGCTCGTTTGATAAGCTTGTTGGTATGTCTATCTTTATTGTAACAATTTCATCCCCAACCCCTGAGCCTTTGAATTCTGGCATGCCGTACCCTTTTAATACAATAGCTTCATTGTTTTGTATACCTTGCGGTATATCTATCTCCTTTTCGCCTGCAAGCGTTTGCACGGTTGCCTTGCCCCCAAGCATTGCAAGGTAAAAGGGTATATGCAGCTCAGTGTAAATATTTTCTTTCTCTCTTTTGAATCTGGGATCAGGCTTTACGTGCACCTCTATGTAAAGGTCGCCAGTGCCATCCCTGCCATAATCCCCCATTCCCCTAAGCACAAGCTGCATCCCATTATCTATGCCCTTTGGTATTTTTACATCAACCGTTTCTTCTACATTCCTCCTTCCGGTGCCATTGCAGTACCTGCACTTTTTTTCAAAGGTCTTTCCGGTGCCATTGCAGTCAGGGCATGTTGATACCGTCTGCATAACCCCAAACATTGTCCTTCTTGTGCTTACCACCCTTCCAGTGCCATTGCATGTCTTGCATTTCATAATTCTGCTTCCGGGCTCCCCACCAGTGCCATTGCAATGCTCACATTTTACAATGTGCCTTAATGTTATTCTTTTTTCTGTTCCAGTATACGCCTCGTTAAGGGTTATCTGTATCTTTGCAGATATGTCATTGCCAACATCCTCTTCATTGCCAAAATTTATTTTTGAAAAGCCGCTGTTCCAGAAGCCATTGGTAAATTCTTTTAGTATGTCGTCAAAATTGAAATCTCTGAATATGTCTTCCTGCGTGTACCTTTCACTGAAGCCCTCTGGGCCATAGGCATCATACTGCCTACGTTTTTCACTGTCGCTCAGAACTGCATAAGCCTCATTGATCTCCTTGAACTTCTCCTCTGCCTCTTTTGACTTGTTGATATCGGGGTGGTACTTTAGCGCCAGCTTTCTGTACGCTTCTTTTATCTCATCCTCAGTGGCATTTCTGTCCACCCCCAATATCTTGTAATAGTCTTCCATGCAATCGTTTTTGCCTTGCCTTGCTTATCCTTATTTACTTTACCTTTCAACCTTAAAGTCTGCATCTGTTGCATCTGAATTGCCACCTGCGCTGCCTGATGAGCTGCCTGTGCCTCCAGCCCCTTTGTACATGCTGTTTCCTATGCCCTGCAGCGCCTTTTGTAATGCATCCATCTTTTCTTTAATTGCAGAGTAGTCCTCTCCTTTAAGGGCCTCTGCCAGGTTTTCCTTTGCCTTGCTTACTGAATCATAAACGTCTTTTGGTATCTTGTCTTTATATTCATTTAATGTCTTTTCTGTTGTATAGACAAGCGATTCTGCGTTGTTCTTTGTCTCTATGTTCTCCCTTATCCTTTTATCCTCTTCACTGTGCGCCTCCCATTCTGATATCTTCTGCTTTATCTCTTCTTCGCTCATCTTATGCGGCGCTACTATGTCCATGCTCTGCTCTTTGCCTGTTGCCTTGTCCTTTGCAGTAACGTGCAATATGCCGTTTGAGTCTATATCAAAGGTAACCTCTATTTGCGGAACGCCCCTTGATGCGGCAGGTATCCCTGTCAGCGTGAACCTTCCCAAGTCTATGTTGTCCTTTGCAAGCGTGCGCTCTCCTTGCACAACATGTATGTCTACCTCTGTCTGGTTGTCTTCAGCTGTTGTAAATATCTTTGACTTCCTTATAGGTATGGTTGTATTCCTTTCTATCAAAGGCGTTGCTATGCCTCCCAATGTTTCAATGCTGAGCGTCAATGGGGTTACATCAAGCAGCACAACGTCTTTGACCTCTCCTGTAAGTACTCCAGCTTGTATTGCTGCGCCGAGCGCAACCGCTTCCATCGGATCTACGCCCCTCTCTGCCTTCTTACCAAGCAGCTGCTCAACGTACCTTTGCACAATAGGCATCCTTGTAGGCCCGCCAACAAGTATGATTTTGTCAATATCGTTTGGCTCAAGTTTTGCATCCTTAAGCGCCTGCATTACAGACTTTGTTGACCTTTCAATTATAGGCACTACAAGGCTTTCCAGCTTTGCCCTTGTAAGCGTATATGCAAAATTTATGGGCTGACCATTCTTCTGTGCTAGGAATGGCAGGTTTATCTCTGTTGTAAGCGTTGTAGATAGCTCTATTTTTGCCTTTTCTGCTGCCTCCCTGACTCTCTGCATAGCCTGTAGATCAGCAGATATGTCAATGCCATGCTGGCTCTTTATCTCTTCTTTAAGGAAATCCACTATTGCATTGTCCATATCTGTGCCACCAAGCTGGGTATCTCCGCTTGTTGCCTTGACCTCAAAAACCCCTTTTCCATATTCCATTATTGTGACATCTAGAGTTCCGCCTCCCAAGTCGTATACAAGGATCTTCATCTCCTTTTCTTTTTTGTCCAAGCCGTATGCAAGGCATGCTGCAGTAGGTTCATTGACAAGCCTGACTACCTCAAGCCCTGCAATTGCCCCTGCATCCTTTGTTGCCTGCCTCTGGTTGTCATCAAAATATGCAGGCACTGTTATAACCGCCTTATTTACCTCTTCACCCAAAAATGCCTCTGCATCATTCTTTATCTTCTGGAGCAGCATTGCTGAAAGCTCTTGCGGCTTATACTCCTTGCCATATATATTGTACTTGAAGTCTGTGCCCATTTTCCTTTTGAATGCAGTCACTGTTCCAGCAGGATTTGACACTGCCTGCCTTTTTGCAGGCTCGCCAACCAGCCGCTGTCCATCTTTTGTTATAGCAACATAACTGGGAAATGCCTTTCCATAGACACTTGCACCTTCGCTGCTCGGTATTATTACAGGCCTGCCACCCTGAAGCACGGCGGCTGCCGAATTAGATGTTCCCAAATCTATTCCGATTATCTTCATTTTTTCACCTCTAAACATTTTATACTATTTACCATAAATTTTCATTTACATTTTCATTTGTTTTTACCATTTTCATTGCCATTGCTTTCGTTGCTGCCTTCTTTGCCTTCGTTGCCCTTTGAAACTATTACTGTGGCAGGCCTTATCAATTTACCGTTCATTGTATAACCCTTTTTTATAACTTCAATGATTTTGCCTTCATCTTCCTTGCTTTCAATGCATAAGGCAACCTCATGCTTATATGGATCAGCCTTGCCCTGAGTTTCTACCTCTTCTAAGCCAAACCTCCTCAATGCATCAACGAAATTTGCATATAGCAATTCAAGCCCCTTTGCCAGCTCCTTGTCTGCTGATTTTGCTGCTGCAATTAGCATAAGGTCAAATTCATCAAGTATGCCAAGAAGTTGACGCATAAGCTCCATGGCACCCTGCTCTTTTGCATTTGACATGTCCCTTATAACGCTCTTTTTGTAATTGTCAAACTCTGCAATTAACCGTAAGTGCCTTTCCTTGAGATCGGCGTATTCCTTTTCAATTTCTTCATTGCTTACATTGGCTTTTGCTTCTCCTTCATTTTTTTCGTTTTTACTTTCTTTGCCATCCATATTTTCACCTTAAGCCTTTTTCCTTTTTTGAAGCCGCAACTTAGGCAGGCTGCTGTCCAGCTCTGCCACAATGTCTGAAATGCGCCTAAACTCCTTTTCAACATCATATTCCATTTCCTCTACAAGCACGGAAAGTTCTGGTGCCCTAAGGTAGTATTTTCTGCCTTTTTTTACAATAAGCCCACTGTCCATAAACCTGTTTAAATGGTAGATTATAGTACTGTGGGCAACAGTTTCGCCTTCTGCGAGCTCTTTGCTTGACAAGCCCTTTTCCTGCCTGGCTGCCAGCAGAAGCTTCTTAAGCACTGTACCTTCAATTTTATGCTCTGAGTCATTGGCAAGCCCGAATGTCTCGCAAAACCAATCTAGTATTGCGTCAACATCCCCTTTCGGCCTGTCTATTGACTTTATTACTATCTTCATGCAATCTGCTTATAAATAACTGTAGTAAACTGTAGTAGTATATGAACGAAAAGATATAAATAAATTTGCTTTTTTTCAAAAAAAATTCGAATATTTCAAATAAATTTGAAATAAACTGTTGCGACTGCATGCCGCTTTCTTACTTTCTTAGCTACTAGCTATTAATTTTAAGTAGAACCAATTGCTTTCGTTTCTACCTTTTTATATTTTGCTATTAAAATATATAAGTAAGTGGTTCATATGATAGAAATTAAGTTTCTGCATAAGATGCCATTCAAAGGGTATACATTAGTAGAGGGTTTTCCTGGCGCTGGCTTGGTAGCCCCAATAAGCATAGGTTATATGATAAACAAATTGGATTTCAAATATGTAGGGTTTATAGACAGTGACAAATTTCCTCCAGTAGTTTCAATACACCAAGGGGTTCCACTGCCTGCAGTTCGCCTTTATTGCTCTGAAAAATACAAACTGCTTACAATATTTGCAGAAATAAACCCAACATCTGAAAATGATATTTATGAAATGAGCAAGTTTATATACAACTTTGTAAAAGAAAACGAGCTCGAGCAGGTAATTTCGATAAGCGAGATCCCAACAAAGGAGCCAACTAACAAAGTATACGGCATAGCCTCAAATCCTGCAGTTGCAAAAAGGTTTGAAGCCATTGGAGTTGAGGGCATAGGAGATGGAGTTGCTGCGGGCTTGAGCGCGATGCTCCTTATGCAGGCAACCATAGATGGCCTTTCTGATGCAAACATACTTGTGCCGATTGTGCCAGGAAACATAGACCCGAAATATGCGGAAATTGCATTGCAAACCTTAAGCAAGCTCACTGGCATTGAAATAGACATGACCGAACTAGAAAAGGAAGCTAAAGCGGTTGAAGCAAAGACAAGAAGCCTTATTAAAAAGAAAAAGGAAGCCAGCAGCTCATTTGATGAATCGCAGTCAATGTATGTATAATAGCTTTTAATGCAGGGGTAGCAAAGTCTGGTCTGGCTTTGGCCACAGAAAAATGCGCAGGACTTAAGATCCTGTGGTCTAGCACCTTCGTGAGTTCAAATCTCACCCCCTGCAATTCTATTTGTGTATGCGCCGAAGCGAAACGTCTCTAAATCTATTTAAAGTTTGGCAGGTATAAACTACTGGCTTTAACAATCGCCTGTGGTTTTAGTGAAAAATATTGCCATATTTATGCTGGATACTCTGCGAGCAAGCGATTTCAATGCCAGTACAATGCCGTTTGCATATGCACTGGCAAGAAATGGCATATATTTTGAAAGGGCAATAGCGCCAGGGACATGGACCGCCACTTCCCATGCCGCTCTCTTTGCAGGCAAAAAGGTTACTGACATAAAGGAAGCATCGGAAGATTTCTTTACGCGCGGCACATACAAAATAGATCCATGGATGGTAAAGACAAAATTCTTGCCAGCAGATTCAAATACGCTTGCAAAGCGGCTTTCAAGTAGATATGAAACAAGCCTGTTTTCAAATAACCCGTTTGTGACAAGCTTTACAAATATGGGAATAGGGTTTAATGTAGTGCAAGATATATGGCTGCACACAAATGTAAAATACAACAAAAAGCTTACAGAGAAATTTTCATTTGTGCTTAATTCCGGCTCTTCCGGACGTATGGCAATGTATAAGGCATCAAAGTTCATTGCCTCATTTATGCCTAGGCCTTTGCTTGACAGGGTGTATATGAAGCTAAGGCTCAAGCTTGATGAGCAGGTTGACAGGGCAGACGGAACACACAGGCTTGACAGGGGCATTTCTGATACAAACAAGCTTTTAAATGCTTACCTTTCTAAATATCCTTATGCCAGCCATTTTATATTCATAAATTTGATAGAGCCACATGAAAACTATCCTATTGGAAAGAATAACATAAACCAGGACAAATGGCTTTACCTAAGCGGGATACTTGAGCTTGATGAAAAGATAAAGAAAAAGCTGCATAATGGCTATGTCATGCGGCTGCGTTACCTAGATAAGAAGCTGCGTGAGTCATTTGCGATATTGAAGAGGCTGGGCTTCCTTGAAGATGCAAAGGTCATCATAACATCAGACCATGGGCAATCGTTTGGGGAGCATGGCCAGCTCTTCCACGCTGTTTTTCCTTATGAAGAGATAGCACATGTTCCATTTGCAATAATTGACTATTCAAACGGCAAGCCAATAGCAAGCAATAAAACCATAGAAGAGCCTGCAAACATTATATCGCTATATAAATACCTTGTAAACAATTGCAGTGAAGATAGCATTGCAAGTAGTATGCCTACAATTACAGAGCACACAAGCATAGCTGAGGGATGGGACGAGCGGCTGCTCCTTATGCTTAAAGACAGGTCAACAATTGCAAGGAAGATCTATGCCGCAAAAAAATACTACAATACAAAGGCTGTTGCAGTATACAAAGGAAACTATAAGCTAATACATTTCTTTGGAGGCAAAAAAGACTTGCTTTTTGACATAGCAAAGGATGCGAATGAAACTGAAAACATAATCGGAAAGAACAGGGATATTGCATCCTCTATGCTAAATTATTATTTTGGCCTGAAAAGCAAACCAAATAAATAATTATGCTGGCAAAATAATTCAATGGATAAGATTACAATTGATGATTTCCATAAGGTCGAACTTAGAGCTGGCAGGATAATAGAGGTAAAGGACCTGCCTTCGAAGAAGCCAATGTACTCGCTTAAAGTATATTTTGGTGAATATGGCATAAAGACAATAGCGGCAGGGATAAAGCCACAATTCTCTAAAAAGGAATTGCTTGGAAAAACAATAATTGTTGTGTTCAATCTAATGCCAAAGAAAATAGGCACATTTGCTTCGGAAGGCATGCTCCTTGCAGCGGAAAACAGCGATGGAAAAATAGTGCTTCTAAGCGGTGAAAGCCCAATAGAGCCAGGAAGCAGGATATACTAACTATGATTATTCAAACATTCTCAATTCCTTTACCTGCTCTTCATCCATTCTCTTGAAAATTGGCTTTATCTCGCTGTATTGGTCAATTTCAAGTGCAGGCAATTCATTAAGCTGCTCTAACTTTGGATCCTCTTTTATCCCATAATAAGCAAGTATGCTTTTTGCCGCTGCAGGTGTAAATGGCCATAACATTATTGCGCATGAATAAACTACTTTTGACAATGCAGAAAGCACCTCAGACAGCCTGGCTTTGTCATTTATCTTCCAAGGCTCTTCGCTGCTCATTATCTGGTTGCCTAATTCTGCCATTGCTATAACTTGCTGCAGCGCTGCCTTAATGTTTATCTTTTCAAAATATTCTATGTATTTTTCATGAATGCTTTCTATTGGATACTTGCCTTTTTTATAAGCATTGGCAGGCATTCCGGACCTTTTAATAAGCACCATAACCCTGTTCACTAGGTTTCCTATCTTGCCATTCATGATGCTGTTTACTACCTCTTTCATTATAGGTATTGAAAATGCAGTATCAGAGCTTTCAGGATATAAATACATAAGTACAAATCTCCAGTAATCTGCATCCATTATCTCAATTGCCTTTTCAAGGTTTAGGCCAACGCCGTTGCTTTTTGAAAATTTAAGCGTTTTTGATGTTAGATATTCAGATGCCTTTATTACAGCAGGCATGGTATATCCTTTTCTGGCGCCAATGAGCATTGCTGGGAACATTATGGTGTGAAACTCAATGTTGTCCTTGCCCATGAACTGCACAAGCTTTGCATTGCCAAGCCAGTAATCCTTCCATTTTTCTTTGTCCCATTCTTTTGTTATGCCAATATAACCTAAAACAGCATCAAACCATACATAAAAAACCTGGTTTTGGAACCCATCCTTATTTACAGGGAAGCCCCACTTCATATTCCTTGTTATGTCACGCGGCTTAAGCCCCTCTGTTTTTATAAAGCTGATTGCCTTGTTGGCAGCATTCTTGCTCCAGCTATTGCTGTTTTTCTCTATAAACTCAAGCACTGGCCCTTCAAGCTTGTCAAGCGCTATTGCTAGATTTTTCACCTTTTTGAATGTTATCTCACTTTTTCCGCATATTGTGCAATATGGGTCTATAAGCTGCGTTGGTTCAAGAAGCCTTCCGCAGTTGTCACATTGATCACCTCTTGCCTTGCCTCCACAGTATGGGCATGTTCCTTCTATCAATCTATCTACAAGGAAACGCTTGTCTATCTCACAGTATGCCTGCAGGTCTTCCTTTTCCACTATATAGCCGTTTTTATCCAATGCATCAAAGAATTCATAAGTTGTCTCTTTGTTTTCATCAGTATGCGTCTTGCCATAATATGTAAATGTGCATTCATACCTTTCAAATAGGCCTTTTATTTTTTTGTGCATTTCATCTGCAAATTCCTGTGGCTCTATACCTTGCCTAATTGCTTCAAGCTCAATAGGGGTACCATGCTGGTCTGAACCACATATAAATATTGCATCTTTATCTGCCATTTTTAAGTATTTGTAATATACATCTGCTGGCAATACAGAGCCTACCATATTGCCAAGGTGGGGCACACCATGTACATATGGCAGAGCCGATGTAACTATTATCTTAGAATCTTGCATCTAAACACTAATACTTACTTGCAATCTCAAGTTTATATTTGTTGCTTATAAACCTAAACAAGCATTGCAAAGCCATAAAGCAATGCTTAAGCAGAAACAAAAGTCAGCAATGCATAGACAATGAGGCATTCTGCATGAATCCTTGCCTTTTTAATAAAAGTTTAAATGATTCAAGGCTTTGCCTTTGCTCCTGGCTTTCGCAAACAAGATGCACATCCTTTATGCCCAATACTGAAACGGCCATTTCTACATCAGGGAGCATGTCTTCAATGTTAAATGCCTGTATAAAATATGCATCAAATATACCAATTCCAAGCCCTTTTATTAGCTCGGAATATTTTGCAGAAGAAGGCAAAGTTATTATCAAAGCATGCCTGCCTTCCTTTTCAGGCAGCTCAATCTTTTCCGTCTCTATAATTTCTGTATGCACTTCAATGTTGTGCTGCATTGCAAGCTTTGAGATCGCATTTTCTTGCAACATTGGATTTATCTTTTTTTCAATCTCTTCCCTTGAAGCAAACTTTTCATCTTGGAAATGGGAAACCAGCGCGCTTGATATAGAAGCAGGGGGAATGGCTTTTCCGCTTAATACATCATGTACATAACCCATTGCTCCGCAATCCGTGTGCACTGCAATTATTATGCTTTTGATTTTTTCTTCATTGATTGCCTGCTTTATTGAATTAAATGCAGTATATACACTGGCACCAGCATTCCTAATGAATATTGTTTTGCCATCGTTATATTTTGAATCCATAAGAAGGCTAAGCCTTCTATCCATGCAAGTTAAGACTATTCTGTTTGCCATTTTATCACATTAAAGTATACAGAAGGCATAAGCGCCAGGGTAGGGATTTGAACCCTAACTTCCTTTCGGAAACCGGTTTGCCTGTTGCATCACCAATCAGCTCTTGATGTTTTGTAAACTCAAGACCGGCGCGTTACCGGATTCCGCCACCCTGGCATTGCCTTTTTGATTTTGTTCCTTAATGTTTTTATACCTTTTAGCTATTGGGGCCCTTGACTCTTTGCTGCTGGCCAATAGAACAGAGCTCACTTGCAAGCTTGTACCTTGAAACTGAATGCGCAACTAGCGTACCACTTCCCTCAAATTTTGCAAGGAAAACCCCTACCCCTGCAAAAAGGGCAGACCTTATATTGTCAACAAAGGTTATTTCGTATTTCAATGAGTCAGAAAAGCCTGCAATATGCCTTGGATCAATTTCTATTGGAGAAGAGCCATCCATGTCATATTTTATTATATTGCCAGCAACATGCAAGAAAACAACGCCAGGGCCGATAAATCTCTGCAAAATAAAGCCTGCGCCACCAAACAAGGCAGCGCTTATGTTAACAGTCTTTATTGAAAATTTAACTGTATCTTGTGCAGCAACAAATGCAAAGCGCTCTGCAACAAATGCCTCATTTTCTTCTAATTCAACAGAAAATATCTTGCCAGGAATTGTACCTGCAAGGGTAACGGTTGCATTGTTATCAAGCGGCTCAAAATCAGTTACAAATGCTGAAGCGCCTGTAATTTCTCGCTCCATTGCATTTATTATGCCTCCCTTCAGCCTTGGAACCATTTTTACATTCTGCTTTGAGACAAGCTTTCCTGCATCTGCAAAAATAGACTCGCCAGGATCAAAGGTAACCTTAAGGCCCTGCATGTTTTCCCCTATAATTTCATATTTCATGCCATCACCTACACTATGGCATTAGCATTAAATATATTTATATAAATGCTATTCAATGTAATATAGCTGAGCACATGAAGCTTTTATATGATTCCTTCATAATAAAAAGCAGGGCTATTAAGGGAAATCTCATTGGGAACAGCAAAGACATAGAGACTTTTGTTGTACATGGCAAAGAAACAGATGGCAAGCCGATTCTTATATTTCTGCCTGGATTCCTTGGGACTGGAAAAGGAATGCTCTTTAATGAAGACCCTCTTGCAGAGAACATGAAAAGCAAGCTAGAAAGGCTTTACATAGAAAACAAAATCAATGGAAGCATATATGCCTTTCCAAACATAACAACTAATATTGGTGGCTGCCAATATACCAATTCGAAAGTAACGGGGAATTACGAAGACTTTATAATAAAAGAGCTTATACCTGCACTAAGGAAAAGGTATGGCGGTGAAAAGGTTGGCATATTAGGCAAATCGTCTGGGGGCTATGCAGCTATAACGCTTGGAATGAAGCACAGCAAAACAATAAATGCAGTAATGGACCATTCCGGCGATGCATACTTTGAATACTGTTATTTGCCGGATTTTCCTATTGCAAGGGAAGCAATAGAGCATTATGGAAGTGCAGAAAAGTGGCTTGAGGCGTATATGGCAAAGGAAAACAGAAGGCAAGGCAATGATATAACAGTTCTTAACATAGTTGCAATGGCAGCGTATTATTCAAAAAGCAGCAAGATAGAGCTACCATTTGATTTGCATACTGGCGAGCTGATAGAAGGCATATGGGGCAATTGGCTATCAAAAGACCCTGTAAGGTTGGCAGATAAGTACAGTGAAAAGCTAAAAGATCTAAATTTTGTAGGTATTGATATTGGGCTTAAAGATATCTTGCTACTTGGAAACAGGATTCTACACAGAAAGCTGAAAGATCAGGGTATAAAGCACTTCTATGAAGAATTCAATGATGCACATATGAATACTTCATATAGATATGATGTTTCAATACCCATAGTTGAAAAAGCATTGCAATCATAATTCAATGCCAAGTGAAGCATAATGCCAAATGCCAAAATGAAAATGCGGCAGGCTCAACAGATGCAAGTAAAAGGTTATAAAAAGTATATGTTAACTCATAAAAATGTAATTTGCTGCAGACCGTAAAAGTATACAGGGTTGATTTGGCAATATAAACTACATACTACCCTACAATATTATACAGAGACATGCTAAGACCTAGGCCCATAAAATGGTTGTACGTATAAATAGAATAAGCGCACCAATAAATGCTTGCAAGTATAAACAAAATAGAGGACAAGTATTGCTTTTTTGCAATATGGGTATCTTAATAAAATTTTATCTTTTACTTTTTATATGTGTATGTAGTAATTGCCTTATAAAATAAAAAATGGCGCTAAGTTTTACTGTTGTTTTTTCTGTATCATAAAATTTCACTGGAAGCTCATATATTTTCATATGGTTGGCTTCTGCAAGAAGTACAAGGTGTGTATCAAAAAACCACCCCGTATCATTTATCTGACGGATAAGTTTTCGTGCATAATAGGTTTTAAAAAATTTGAATCCACATTGAAAGTCAGTTATCTTTGAATGGTAAATAATCCTTACTAATATAATATAGGCCTTGCTTAGTATCCAACGCTTCAAAGTACGCTTGGTTTTTGAGGTTTTCTTATACCTATTGCCTATAACAAAATCGTATCCCTCATCAAACTTTTTTAATGCCGGCTTTATATAACTTAAAGGAGTAGCGAGATCTGTGTCCAAATATCCAACTATGCTTCCTTTGCAAATCTTTATCCCTTCCTTCACTGCTCCTCCTTTGCCTGGTTTATTTAATTTAATTAATCTGAATTTGTATTTCTTTTTTAGATTTTTAAGCATTAAATAAGAA
>JABEBW010003906.1_pt1 | contig 13481 bp, 18 predicted proteins | sample 7245961 | NCBI WGS metagenome assembly JABEBW01 (sample SAMN14506364, study PRJNA622280) | hot springs metagenome | biome: hot spring [ENVO:00000051]|acidic hot spring [ENVO:00002120]; feature: spring [ENVO:00000027]|sediment [ENVO:00002007]; material: sediment environment [ENVO:01001048]...
CCGATATACTTGACCAGTCTATACGACCGGAGCGCCAATTTAGCTTCTCAAAACGTTAATTTAAAGGCATCGCAGCCAAATTTTTAAAAAAATTCTCAGGATTGTCAACAAAATATTGCAAGATGCGTAGGGCGCGATGACCCGCCACATCCGGGCTCAATCTAAAAGTTTCATATAAATATTTTATAATTTTATTGATCTATCACTTTATCAACGTTATTCATATCAGCTTGAACTCATATCTTAACATGAGACATTCAAGGGGGCCTGGCGCGTCACTAAGCTTAAATAAGACGCACATTAGTTATTATCTTATTGAGGATAAGGTTTGGTCTTCTCACGGAAAGGCAAGTTCAAATATTAAAAATGAGGCGAGATGGCTTGGAATATTCGGAAATAGCAAAAAGGTTGGGCACTTCAGTGGAGAATGTATTCATAATTGAAAAGAGAGCGCTAAAAAACATAGAAGTTGCAAGGGACACTTTGAGGGCCGCCAGCCATGCTGGAATAATTGGAAGGATAAAAATTGAACCCGGTACAAAGCTTGTTGAAATACCGGCCCATATAATGACAGAAGCTGACAGGATGAATGTGAAGGTGATGACCAATTTTACGAAGATCTATGACGATATAAGGTACGAACTTCCTGGTGCCATTAAGGATAAAGAACTTGCTGCAGGCATAGTGGTTTACATAATGCATGATGGAACGCTCTTCTTTTTGCCTTCAACATCAGATGGTGAAGATAAAGTAAACCAGGAAGACAATGATGACAATGATGAGTAGCAGTGTCAATAGCTTTTTGCTGTTGCCAAAGGCTATGGGTATGGGCCCTATCATTATAACTCCTGCTATCTTTGTATCTTCATTTCCACCTATTTCCTGAAGCTTAAATATGGTGGCAAGCACAATCACCACCATTCCTATAAAAATCAACGATGCCCCTATTAGCTGAATGTTCACCATAAAAAATATAATTATACAAAATAAAATAAAGTTTTATGTTAATTTAGGGACTTGAGCCCGGATATGAACTCCCTCATCCAGGCTGGCAGGTCTGATGGCATCCTTGATGTTACAAGGTTCTTGTCCCTGACAACTGGCTCATCCCTGTAGTTACCCCCTGCAGCTATTACATCATCTTTTATTCCCATCCATGAAGTCACGTTTCTGCCCTTGAGGAGATTGGCAGATATAAGAACCTGTGGGCCGTGGCATATGGCAGCCACTGGCTTGCTTTTACTGAAAAAATGACGAGTAATTTCAAGTGCCTGTTTGTTTAACCTGACTTTTTCTGGACCTCTGCCGCCAGGTATGACGAGGATATCAAACCTGTCAGGGTCAACCTCATCAAACGAAAGGTCAGCGTTCACTGTAAGGCCGTGCTTTAAGGTAACAGGGCCCTTTTTGGATGAAGCAACGTGCACTTCTATGTTTTCCTCCTGCAACCTGTAATATGGATAAAGGACTTCCATATCTTCACCTTCATTTTCCGTAATTATCAATGCTTTCATACCAATCCCTGTGTTTCTCTTTCTTAAAAATTTAACACCGTTTTTACATGTTTAATTATGAATAATTTAACTAAAAGCTTGATACAAATACTGTATCATCAGTGTATCACCAAACTATTAAATCCTTCAGGTAAATATTGAAAACGGCGATAATAAGAGATGATAGGATATGAGCAATTCTATTGAAGCAATAAAGCTCACAAAAAGGTATGGATCCTTCAATGCGCTTTCTGAACTTAACCTTAAGCTGGAAGGTGCAAAATGCGTTGGATTTCTTGGCCCAAATGGCGCTGGCAAAACAACAACGCTTAAACTCTTTACTGGCATGATAAGGCCCTCCAGTGGCCAGGCCCTGATAAATGGGATAGATGTGCGCTCAAATAAAAAGGAGGCACTGTCTGCGTGCGCTGCTCTGATAGAAACACCAGAAATATATCCTTCACTTACTCCAAAGGAGGCACTGTCCATGATAGCAGAAATAAGGGGAGTTCCTAAAGAGGAGCGGAACAATAGGATTGAAGAATCTCTGAGCGAAGTTAAAATGCTGGATTGGGAGCATAAAAAAGTTGGAAAATTCTCCAAAGGAATGAAACAGAGAATTAACATAGCTTCTGTGCTGATCAGCGATCCTGACATAATTTTGCTTGATGAGCCAACTACAGGGCTCGACCCCAGAGGCATGAGCGAAGTCAGGGAAATTGTCAAATCCTTAAAGCAAAAGAACAGGCTGATTTTCATGAGTTCACATCTGCTCAATGAAGTTACAGACGTTTGTGATGAAGTTGCGATGATAGACCATGGCAAACTTCTCGCATATGACACAATTTCAAATGTAATTCAAAAGTTCACTGCGAATGGAGCGAACGTGATCGAAGTTGGATTTATAAGGCAAATTGATGAGGGCGCCATAAAAGAGATAGAGAAGATGGATAATGTCAAAAGCGTATCAATTCTGGATCAAACGACTCTGCGCATTGAAATAACTGGTGATAAGGCAGTTCAGGAAAAGCTGCTTTATGAATTAGTAAACATGAAATTGGGTGTCATAAGCTTCAAACCATCGTCTGCTGCACTGGAAACAACATATCTTAACATGATAAAGGAGGCTCTGTAGGTGAAATACCATGTCTGAGCACGATGTTCCGTCAAGCATACAGCAAACCCTTACAATAATGAAGTTTGAATTGCTGAACTATTTCAGGTCAAGAAGGTTCATCATAATGCTTGGAATAGGAATCATAATTGGCGCGCTGCTGACTTTCCTCGTGGCTCGCTATCAGCCGTCTAGCTTCCTTTCATCTTCATTGAGCTTTTATTCCAGTTGGTGGGGCAGCTCAGCAACATACATTGTAATACTTTCAGGCATATTTTTTGGCGGTGATGCAATATCCGGCGAGTTCCAGAACAGGACCGGTTACTTTATAGTTGGCAATCCCATAAGGAGATCAAGCATTTATACTGGAAAATGGCTTGCAGCCTTTATAGCTTCACTTATGGTAATTGTAACGTTTGCTGTTATAACAGTGCTGAATAACTTTTACTACTTTGGACTGAATATGCATTATCAGTTTATTGAATCATTTATATTTACAATACTTTACCTGATTTCGGTGCTGGGGCTCACATTCTTTTTTAGCTCGCTATTTAAGAGCAGTTCAGTGTCAATACTCACCACTGTTGTGCTCATGCTCTTTGCTTTTACATTGATTCAAAATCTAATAGATGCATTTGCGCACATTGAACCCTGGTTCCTGATCACATACGGGGCAGGAATAATAGGCAACATATTGACGGTGCCATACCCAGCGCATGTATCAACAGCTCACTTTGGACGTGCAGTCATCACAACATATGCAGTGACTATTCCTGAGGGAGTAGCAATTCTGTTGGTTTACTTTATTGTCACGGCAATTCTTGGACTTATCCTATTTGAAAGGAAGGAGTTCAACTGATTTAATCATTGCAAAAACCATTTTTTATTTTTCATTTGACCCTTTCCAGCATGCTGTGAATATTTAAAAAGGGCAATGCGCAAATCAGGTTATTGAATAGGCTTCAGATATTCTTTTTCATGCTGGTTACTGCAGCTGTAGGGTTAGGCCTTCTCATTTTGGCGCTCAGCGCGATAAGCGTTAAGGGACAGGGCATGATATCACTTATATTGCAACTGGCAGAGGGTCATGCTCCGGCTGGCATACCTTTCTTTGTGCCACTCACCTTCATCCTTTTTTTCGTTACAACACTAGCAAGCACCGTTGGGGTAATATATTTTCTGGTATTGCCAGAAATCGTGAACAGAAAGTTAACCGAAAATGGAAATCAGATTAACATGCAAAGCATAATGAAAGTTTTATTGCCTGATGAAAAACGTGTCATTGAAGTTCTTCTAAAGCATGATGGGGCGTACCTGCAAAAGTACATTTCAAAGGAAACGGGATTCACCAGGCTTAAGACTCACAGGGTAATAGCAAGGCTGGCAGAAAGAGGGATAATCGTTACAGAAAGGAGCGGAAATACAAATATCGTAAAGCTTGTTATAACTGAAAACAAAAATAAATGAAAATAAAAAATAAAAAATTATATTAAAATTAAAAAATTTTTGCTAATTAACTGGATTTCCAGGATAGAGCCAGCGCACCGCCAACTATTCCCAGGACAGCCCCTACAACGAAACCGCCCATGCCAAAGAAGCTGAAAATTGAAAATACTATGATAAGTATTCCCCATACCGTGTAATCACTGGATTTTTTGAGCATCATGCTTGAAACTATTACAACTATTCCCGATATCAATCCAAATATCGCCATAAGTCCAAACGCCAGAAATGGACCTCCGAAACGCCCAAACATCATTGGGCCATAATAGTATGTTACAGGCTGCGTTATTAGGAATAGCCATGAGAATATCATGACAATTATGCTGCTTGCTATCATTAGCGCACCGGCTATCATTGATACGGTGTATGCCGTTCTCGGATAATCATTTTGAGTCATCATTTATCACCGAGAAATAATGTCGTTGACCGGATTTAACAGTTTGGTGAAACACTGATGATACAATTACTGTATACATAATTGTACCAGGCGACCCCACTGAAACATCATTAATGCAATATGCGAATTATAAAATATAACCGCATTTGTTGCAAGTGAATTTAGGGGATATACTGTATCATTAAAATCAAGTGCGCTTTTTAACATGACATAACGGTGGCTTTCGCGCTATAAATCGCGCTATAAATTATCTGTAAATGATTCTATTGATTATTCACAGCAACATCATGACCAAAGGTCTTCGCCCAGGAACCTTACCAGCGCCATTAATACCCCGTGTTCAAGATAATCAGCTCTAGTGATTAACCCCTTCGTGTAATATCCTATGGCACCAATTCCCCTCTTTGTTCCCTTTTTTCCAATTATGCTGTCCATAACATCCCCTAGTTCTTCCCCACCCTTTATCCTCTGCTCAACAGATTCAGGGACCATAAATGAGCCAGTCATGCCAAAGGATTCCACGCCGTCATTTCTGATTATGCACACCGCTGTTGCTATAAAAAATTTGCCAGAGATATCCAGGCCACCGCCTTCAATGCCAACACCAAATTCAGCGTTGCTAAATTTATTGAGGGCATTTTTTGCCCTGTTTCTAGCCCCTAAAAATAAATCGTCATTAAACGGCTGTGAAGGAACTCCTGATTCAACTTCAATGGAAACAATCTCTGGGAATTGCCCGAGAGCCATTTTAAAGGCCTTTTTTACTGCATCTATTTTAACCGCGTTGTTGCTTCCTACCGCAACTATCATGCCAAACCTCAATAAATTATCATATATTAAAAATATACTGCGCAAAAAATTCAGGGTGCTGACAATGTGCGCAATATTTATATTTCTGCGCCCTTTAACTTTATTCGAACTTAATTGTATTTAGGAGAACCTGAGATTCAAGCAAAAAGAAAAATACTGTCTGTGCTAATGGAGGAAAGCAGGAAATCTGTAGATGCCATAAGGCAACTCTCCGGGATGATGTTTGATGAAAAGGGAAGGGATGAAGCCCGATCTAAAATTGAGCAGATAAGGCTTGACATAAAGGGAAGCAGGAGGGCGCTCACGCGGGGGCTGGCAGAAATGGGCTCCATGATAATGAATAAAGAGGACATCATGAGGGCAGCATATGAAATAGAGGAATTAGTGGATTTGATTGACGGCACAGCCTTCAGGGTAAATCAAGTTAAAGTTAAGGACATAAAGAGCGCAGGCATCGATTCAGATATTGCTTCGCTTCTGGATAAGCTTGTTGAAATTTTGATAAAAATGAATGAAATGGTAAGGGTGCTGCAGATGAATTCTGATAAGGCATCTGAACTTCTTCCAGCGGTTGAAACTGCTGAAAATGAAATTGATCAGATATACAGGCAGCTCCTTCTTAAAGTGCTGGATGAAGTCAGCAATATAAAGTTTCTAATACTCATTAAGGATATATTGGAAAGGCTTGACAGGATTTCTGACCTTTCACTTTCAATAGCTGATAACATAGTGATCGTGTCAATAGGGCTTTAATGATGAAATACAATGGCTATCTTCTTGATCGGGCGGTTATAGTTTGGAATATTGAGGAAGCCAATCAAATTTATAACAGCGGATTTTATGGAAAACCGCTAGGAATAGCAAAGCCACGGGGGCAATTTAATGCGCCGCTGATCCTTGATTTCATAGAATGCATGTACCTTTTGGAAAAGGGCTTAATTGACGTGTATGACGGAAAAGCTGTTGCAGAGACAAATGCATTAAGGAAAACATTCACTTCAAAGTATGACAGATTTGAAGATAAATATTCAGTTTACAAAGCACTGAGAGACATGGGGCTTGTAGTTATTCCAGGAATGAAATTTGGAGGCGATTTCGCAGTTTACAGGAAAGGGCCCGGCCTGGAGCATGCACCATATATTGTAAATGTTGTTAAAGGGGGCCATCAGCTTAGCGCTTCAGAATTGGTGCTTGCGGGGAGGCTTGCGAGGAGCGTCAGGAAAAGGTTCATAATAGCTGTTCCAGGCAAACAGCCAACTCTTCTGGGTTTTGACTGGTGGAAACCCTGATCATAGCCTGTGATATCCTTATCACACCTTAAGGCTTCTTACATCAATTGCCAGGCCAGAAAACCCACAGTGAAGCCTTTTTTGTCGAGATTGCGACGATTTTCAGCTGCGCCCACTGCTCGTCGGTACTATTTGTGATATCCAATACTTGATTGATTAATTTTCTTATTTGAAGCAAGTTAGTGCATCCACGCATAGCAATTTTGTTGCTTCCTCCAGGACCCTAAATTTATTTATAAATTTCTTTATAATTGCCCATTTACTGTTGTTCAGTTGAAAATCTATTCACTTAATTCTTTTATCAATTCCCCTGTTATTTTTATGGCATTCATTCTCATCTGGCTGGTTATTCCCTTAAAACTCAACCTGATTATAAGTTCAGTTATTCCAAGCTTTTTTCTATATATCTCAATCTTTTCTATGGCCTCTGATGGTGTTCCTATAATCATGTTTTCCAGTATTTCGTCCCTTATCTCATCATAACTTACAACTGATGGCCCCAGCGCGTTGCCATTCCTATCCTGCAGATGTTCCCACCTAAAATACTCCCTTTCATAGGACTTTATTATTGAATCCTCAGCCTTCCTTATTTCTTCAGGATCTTTTGATACAAAAAATTCTCGTCTCAAGGGGAAGTCGTGCACCTCGTTGTTCTTGATCGTTGACTTAAATAACTCAAGATTTTTTTGTAGAACAGTCAAGCTAGTTACAGGGTCCATTATCCATGCATCTCCCCCCCTCTTGGTAACCTTTTTCACGGCTTCCGTTGTTCTTGCGGCTATCCAGATAGGAATATGGGGCTTTTGAACCGGCTGCGGGGATATCTTTAAAGAGTATGGCCCAACTTCAAGCGCCTCACCATTCAGCAACTTTTTAACTTCAGCTAGATTTTTTTCGTATGAAGCAATTCTATTTTTAATATCACGGCCAAAAGCTATGAATTCCTCCGGTTTGAAACCTAGCCCAACACCCAATATTGCTCTGCCATTACTGAGCACATCAAGGAACGAGATTTGTTCAGCAACTTCTATTGGATTATGCAGGGGAATAGCTATTATGTTGGTTCCCAGCTTTATTTTAGATGTGATGGTTGTAAGAGATGCCAGAGGAAAAAATGGAGAGGGGCACCATCCTTCATTTTCAAAATGATTCTCACCAACGTATATCCCTTCAAATCCCTCTGCTTCCGCGAGCACTGCTTCCCCAAGAAAGTCACTATACTCTTCATTCCATCCACCTATTGTATTAAATTTGTAAAACAGAGAAAATTTCATTTAATATTACATATTATTTGGCATTATTATATTTTGCGATTTAGCTCGTGGTTGGTATACCACTCGTGGTTGGTATACCACTGTCTCTTGCTACTTGATTATATAATGAATTAATTGTATTGTTTTTTTGGTTTATTATAGAGTTATAATTGACCATTTCGTCGGCGGAGGCAACGACGACAACAACAATTATGACCACCAACGCAATTGCAGTAGCTCGACCAACGACCTTTTGTTGACTTATTTTTTAAAACAAAAACATTTTTGAAATATATATATTACTGCTTCAAAAACAACAACCGCAATACACTTATGTGTCTTACTTACCTTTTCCTTCAATCATATGATTTCCTTCCCCACACCTTAAGGCTTCTTACATCAACTGCCAGGCTAGATCATTCACTTACAGCACACCCCTCGTGTGGAAGGCACGTGGCTTTGGCCTTCACAGGCGTAAATTCACCTGAGCTGTCTGTGGATGCTGTTAATTGCGTGGCATTCAATGCTTTGCTTTGTTATTTTTTGGAGGCGAACATGTATATCGGCATTAGGTTTTTATGGTTTTCCTCATCTCCCTAAATTATTTATAAAGGTCCTCTGTAAAGGTATACATTATGGAAAACAATAGAATAAGAACAAAGCTTCTGGCCACGCTTGGACCAGCTACTTCTTCCTATGAAACAATAAGGGCAATGATAGATAATGGCGCAGATGCGTTCAGGATAAATTTTTCTCATGGAAGCCACGAAGAGGCGAAACAGCTAATTGAATTGACCAGAAAAGCTGAAAGCGATGCTGGCACTTTGGTGCCTCTAATTGCTGACCTGCAGGGCCCAACGGTCAGGCTTGATGACTTCAATCAATTTGACGTAGTTAAGGGTAAAAAATACGAAATTTCAGAGGGAGGTGAGATACCTCTAAGCTCAGAAGTATTTTTCAAGCTAATTGAAGTAGGTGACACAGTAATAATAGATGGCGGGAGGCTATGGGCTAAAGTTGATGGCAAAAATGGCAATTCAGTTATTGTTTCGTTTATTGTGGATGGAACGCTGAGCTCAAAAAAGACGGTAGCAATTCAGGGCAAGGAATATCCCCTAAATTCACCAACAGACAAGGATCTGGCAGACCTTAAGTTTGCAAGGGAAATGGGGATGGATGGCGTTGCAATGTCATTTGTGAAGACGTCAGATGATATAGAGAAGCTCAGATCTGAAATACTGGAGCTTGGCAGCAACATGTTCATAATAGCCAAAATTGAAACAATATCAGCAGTTAATAACATTAATGAAATAATCAATGCAACGGATTACGTTCTGGTTGCAAGGGGTGACCTTGGATCTCACTTTCCCATGGTTAAGATACCTGAGCTGGAAAGGAACATAATAAGGCAATCTATGAATTATGGAAAGCCAGCAATAGTTGCCACACAGCTATTAGATTCAATGATAAACAATCCCATACCAACCCGGGCGGAAATAACTGACGTATTTATGGCGGTCAGCATGGGTGCAGATGCGTTAATGGTGAGCGGCGAAACAGCGGTTGGAAGATATCCAGTTGAAGTTATAAAATGGCTCAGGGATATAGCCAGGGAAGGTGAAGCTTACTATAGGGCAAGGCCAAGGGTGGAGGGGCTTGATGCATATGATAAGTTTGCGGAAGGCGTTGCAAATCTTGGTGAGCTTATAAATGGTAAACTAGTTGCTGTGACCAGCACTGGAAAAACGCCGCAAAGGCTTGCCAGGTTCAGGCCAAAGTGCGAAATCATTGCAGTATGCCAGGATAAGCAAACTGCAAAGAAAATTATGCTTACATGGGGGGTTAAGCCAGTTATGATTGAAAGTGAAAAGAACGAGCAGGCCATCATAGAAAAGCTAAAAGGCATGTCACTATTAACGCCTGGAGATAAAATTGTAATGACGCGCAGCCTAAAGCAGGGAGTTACAGATGCCATAAGAATAATTGAAGTAAATTAAAATAACCTTTAAACGTTAATGTTAAGCCCATACAATTAGCTTGAGGATCATTGGAGTAGACGAAGCCGGAAGAGGCAGCATTTTTGGGCCTCTAGTGATAGCTGGCATATCAATAGATAATTCATTTGACCTCAAAGCGCTTGGCGTAAGGGATTCAAAGAAGCTTTCTCCAAAGAGGAGAGAGAGTATATACGAGCAGCTCAGAGGATTAGATGGCATAGAAATAGTTGTGAAAGAATTGAGGCCAGCGCTCATTGATAGATACGTTATGAAGGGGCAAAAGCACATGAAATTAAATTATCTCGAAGCGAAGTTTATGTCAATCATAATTAATTCATTAAATGGAGAACTTGCAGTGGTTGATGCTGCTGACACAAGTGAAAGGCTCTTTGCAAGTCAAATATCCCTATTTTTAAAAAGGAAGGTTATATTGATAAGTTCACACCATGCGGACGACATTTATCCCGTGGTTTCAGCGGCCAGCATAGTGGCTAAGGTAAGGCGCGACAATGTAATAAAGGGAATACAGGCCCAGTACGGCAAAATAGGTTCAGGATACCCCTCAGATCCAGTCACTAGAGAATACCTGCGTGAAAATATTAGCTCCATAAATTCGCTTCCATTTGTTCGCATGAGCTGGAAAACATTAAAAAGGGTTATGCATTAATAAAAGTTATGAGCGTAAACCTTGGCGCCAGATATGTGTGGCATAATGGGGAATTCATTGCCTGGGATGATGCGCGCGTTCATGTAATGACAAATGCACTCCACTATGGAACTGGAGTTTTTGAAGGAATAAGGGCTTATTGGAATGGCGATCAGCTTTATGTCTTCAGGCTTAGGGAACATGTGGCCAGGCTGATGAATTCAGTAAAACTTTATGGTTTTGGCATAGAATATGCGGCGGATGAGCTGATTGCGGCCATCAAGGAAACTTTAAAGAAGAACGAGTTCAGGACTGACCTGTACATCAGGCCGCTCGTAATTAAGGGAGTTGGCCCAATTGGGCTTGATATAAGGAAATTAAAGACTGAGGTGTACATAATAGCAATACCCTATGGCAAGTACTTTGAGAAGGAAGGCATAGAAGTAATGGTCTCAAGCTGGAGAAGATTAAGCGGGCAGACTGTCCCGATACTGGCAAAGGTTACAGGCCACTATACTAACAGCGTTCTGGCTAAACTGGAGGCGCTTAATCGTGGCTTTGATGATGCCATACTGCTTAACGAGCAGGGCAAGGTATGCGAGGGGAGCGGGGAAAACATCATGGCTGTTAAGGACGGCATTATAATTACGCCATCGATTTCATCAGGGATACTCGATGGCATAACCAGGAAGAGCCTAATTGAAGTTGCAGCGGATGCTGGTTTAAGGGTTGTTGAAAGGGAAATGGAACGCTCTGAGCTGTACGTTGCAGATGAGCTTTTCTTTGTTGGCACTGCCGCTGAAATAACTCCGATTTTAAAGGTTGATGGCAGAACCATAGGGGATGGAAGCGTTGGACCCGTTACGAGAAAGTTAAAGGCCATGTTTACTGATGTTGTAAAGGGGAAAGTTGAAAAATACAGAAAGTGGCTGGAACCTGTATGGTGAGGGTAAGCTTCCAGGGAGAGCCTGGCGCGTACAGCGAAGAGGCAACGATAAATTTTTTTGGAAACAACGTCAATTCAATTCCACTTCCATACCTATCAGATGTTTTTAAAAGCGTTGAAAATGGCGATGCAGAGTTTGCAGTGGTTCCAATTGAAAATACGCTTGAAGGAAGCGTGAGTGAAACTTACGACCTTCTGATAGGGGCAAACGTAAAGATAGTTGGAGAAGAAATCCTCAGGATAAGGCATTGCTTTATGGCAAATGAAGGCGTCAAAATCGACGACATCAGGGAGGTATGGTCTCATCCTCAGGCCCTATCCCAATGCAGAAAATTTATAGAAAAAATGAAATTAAAACCAGTTCCGTATTATGATACCGCAGGGAGCGCAAAGGCCATTGCAAGTGGAAAAATAGCTTATGCGGGAGCCATAGCAAGTTGCCGGGCAGCCAGGCATTATGGCCTTAATATCCTTGCAGAAGGAGTGGAGGATTCACCCAACAACTATACAAGATTCATAGTTATAGGAAAGGAACCAGCAAAGATAGGTGAAAAGGGAAAAACATCCATAATATTTTCCGTAAATCATGTGCCGGGTGCCCTTTACAGGGCGCTCAGGGCTTTTGCTGAAAATAACATAAATATGACAAAAATAGAAAGCCGACCAACCAAGGAGAAGCCGTGGGAATATTACTTTTTTGTTGATTTTATTGGGCGTGAAGAGGACAGCAACGTAAGCATGGCACTGAAGGAATTAAAAAGGGAAGCAGCATTCATAAAGGTGCTCGGATCATATCCTGCGGTGAGCGTTTAATTGTCATCCACATATTATGAACAGCTGGCAAAAATGGGAAGCTATTTGGCATCCCTGGGCTATGTTGAAGGCAGAGAGGGCAATCTGAGCGCAAGGACAGAAGAGGGGATAATAGTGAAATCAACCAATGTATTCATGCAATTTGCCACGGAAAATGATTATTCATTGATAAGCATGGATGGCAGAACCCTAAAAGGGAAGGAGCCGTCATCTGAATACAGGATGCACCTGGAAATTTACAAAAGATGCAACGATGTAAATTTTATAGTTCATACACATCCCTTGAATACCTTAGTCTATGCTGACTTTTCAGATAAGATAGTTACAACCCTCACTGAATCAAAGTTATATTTTAACACTTATGTCCCGGTTCTTCCGGTCATTGAACCCGGAACGCAGGATTTGGCCAACGCCGTTGCTTTGCTAATTGCTCAGGGATTTCAGGGGGTTGTGCTGAAAAAGCATGGGCTTGTGACAGTTGGCTCAACACTGGATGTTGCAGTAATGAGGACAATAGCAATAGAGAAGGAATCAAAAATTGAAATCCTTAAAATGGCAGCAAACAAGCAGCAATAGATTTTAATTTTCATATTTATTATTTATTTATTTTAATTATAATTCATGAATTTAAAAATTTTATTGGATTAAGCTGAAAAATTATCATGCTTTTTTCATTACTAGACCGCAAATTTAAACTATCAAAATTTAAAAAAATTAACTGTTATTTAAAAATCCTTTATGGAGGTGAGATCTTTATTGCCCCAACAGGACAGGCAGTTTCGCACGCCATACAGAATATGCAGTCCTTTTCCCTCAGTGGATCAGCTTTATCTGTATAGTATTTTGACTGCTCATCCCCAGCCAGTGGCCATTTGTCGTTACCACTGCCAGATTTTCCGGGGTTCAAAAGCCATTCAAATACATTTACTGGACACACATCCATGCATGCGCCATCTGCAATGCAGCAGTCAAAATCAACTGCCACAACGGTGCCGTGTATTCCAAGCTTTGTTGGATATGGCTTACCATCCGCATCAGGCCTTTCCTTGCCCTCAGCCCTTACATCATGCCCAGCGTGATTGCCAGTTACTGGGTATTCATCTGGCTTTTTCAAAAAGTCCGGATCAATTGGCTTTGACTTAAAAGGAACCTCTCTTACCATTTTCTATCGCACATATTGAGCAGCTGGTAATATAAAAATATTATTTAATTTATTTGAT
>JABEBW010003907.1_pt1 | contig 13481 bp, 17 predicted proteins | sample 7245961 | NCBI WGS metagenome assembly JABEBW01 (sample SAMN14506364, study PRJNA622280) | hot springs metagenome | biome: hot spring [ENVO:00000051]|acidic hot spring [ENVO:00002120]; feature: spring [ENVO:00000027]|sediment [ENVO:00002007]; material: sediment environment [ENVO:01001048]...
TGAATGTGTTTGTTCTTTCCATTTTTGTTCAATTTTACATATTCTTTCATTGTATTTAAACCTATCAGCAATTCATCCCACGGTTTTAACCGTGGGCTTGCTGAGTTTATGTAAATGTTTTTAACTTGCCTTTATGAATTGTTTAACATTGAAAGCTTACATTTTGGCAGGAGGGCTTGGAACCAGATTATTTCCCCTGACTTTAACTACTCCAAAACCGCTCCTCATGCTTGGCCAGAAAACGATAATTGAGCACATACTGGATAGATTGGCCAATGCAAACTTTGAAGAGATAATAATGGTTTTAAGCTCAAGGGGCTGGATGTATCGCGCTACAATTGGAGATAATTATATGGGGGTAAAAATCAAATATGTGGAAGACACTTCTCCCCGTGGAACGGCAGGGCAGTTAAAGCGGGCAGCAGGCGGCGAAAGGGAGCCCTTCTTTGTTTCTTACTCGGATTCAATAGTTGATGCAAATTTTAATGAAGCAATTGACATTCACTTTAAAAATCATGCGCTTGCAACGGTATTTGTATTTGACTTCAAGAGCAAAATTTCATATGGACAAATAATTGTGAGAAAAGGCGAGGTAAAGGGGTGGAAGGAAAAGCCATCAATAAGCGTAACCGCTGCTGCTGGGGCATTCATATTTGATCCCAAGTTCCTTAACTATGTTCCATCAGGACAGAGGTATGGCATGAACACAGCCATAAATGAAGCTCTGAAGGCCGGCGAAAAGGTGCTGGCTTACACTGTTAAAAGCTTTGTTGATGTGGGGGACAGGAAAAAATACCTTCAGGCAGTTAAGGATGAAATTAAAAGGATTGGTGAAATACCGTGAAGTATGCAATCCTTGAGGAGGAATACCCAAACCCAATGTTACCCTTTTCACTTACCAGGCCCTCATTTGAGCTGATATACGGTTACAGAAGGATATTGGACTGGTTCAAGGAGAAGCTTGGAAATCCATCTGGATTCGTTCTCCCTGAGAGATTTAAGGAAAAGTACGGGTCAGATAATGAAGCGCAGGACTTTGATCTTGTTGTAAATTCAACTGTGAAGCCTGAACTCCTGGATAAATTGGATGAATTAAAGGATGGAAGCTCTTTATATGAAAACGGCAGGCTGGTTGCAATAAAGGGGGAAAAGAGCGGGTCCAAAAGGATCTCCGTCAGCGGGTATTTGATGCGCGGGCCGTGGGAACTGCTGAAGGCCATGAAAAATCCTCCATTTACAAAGAGCAGGATTGAGGGCAATGTGGAAAGCTATGTAATAATTGACGACAGAGCTGGCCCCGTGATAATTGAAAACGGCTCACAGGTTGAAGCGTTCAGCAGAATAGTTGGCCCAGCATATATATCTTCAGGCAGCAGGATAAGCTCAGCAAGGATATCAGGGTCATTTATTGGCAGGGGATGCAGAATAGGGGGGGAAGTTGAAAGGTCAATAATTGATGATTATACAAACAAGGCCCACTACGGGTTCATTGGAGATTCTTATCTGGGGTCATTTGTAAATGTGGGGGCCGGTTCCACCACAAGCAATCTTAAAAACACATATGGAACAGTCAGAGTAAGGGTTGGCAATTCCGCTTTATCAACAGGTGAGGTTAAAATGGGGAGCTTTGTTGGCGATTTCTCAAAAATTTCCATAAACACATCGATAATGGCTGGAAAGATAATTGGTGCGTGCACTTACATTGACGGAACCGTGGATAAAGATGTAAAGCCATTTACATTCTTTAACAGGAAGGGTAATTTGGAGCTGATTATAGAGCATATAAGAAGGGCCCTGTCCAGGCGCAACATGACGCTTGACAGGCCTCTTGAAAGCGTAATCAGAAGCGCGTACCATATTGTATGGGAAAATAATGCTTAACCCTGGATTTCCCCCCTTGCAATTTCTATTGCAAGGTTGAACTTGTCAGCCAAATTTGGGTTTCTCAGGATTGCAGCGGGGTGATAGCATGGGATTACCTTTATTCCATTCACCTCAAATGGCCTTCCATTAACTTCAGAGAGCTTTGACATTATTCCAAAATATTCAACTGCCGTCCTGCCAAGGGCCAAAATTGCCCTGGGCCTGATGGCGCCTATCTCCTGCTGCAGGAATTCGGAACATGCAGCTATTTCCTCCCCATTCGGCCTCCTATTTTTAGGTGGCCTGTGCTTTACAACATTTGTAATATATGCGTTCTTTATTCCATGCTTATCAAGGGCGTTCCTGAGGAGCTTTCCACCTCTCCCAACGAAAGGCCTTCCCATTTTTTCCTCGGTGGTGCCAGGCGCTTCGCCCACAATCATAATCCTAGAATTTAACGGCCCCTCTCCCGGCACTGCGCGCATGCCAGTTAACCACAGATCGCACTTTTTGCAGGAGGCTACTTTTTGGCCAATGCTATCCAGGCAGCTCATTGCTTCATGCGCCTTAAATAGGAACTTGCCAGGCGCTTTTTTCTATCTGTTACCCTGACTATTACCATTCCTTCATTGGGCTGCCCGTAGGCAATTAGCCACCCATTTCTTGAATAAATTATGCATGGAATAGTCAACAGGTCCTCTTCACCTTCAACAATTATCCTTGTTCTCTGGCTGGTTCTCACAGCGCATTTAATGGCTTCCATTGAATTCTTTGTTATTTCGCCGGCTGGATTTTTTACAGTGATTATAATGTCAGTGTCAGCAACGGGGAGGGATCTGCTTTTTCTCTTCTCCAGCCCATCAACGATCTCCACTTTCGGGTTAAATCCTAGCTCTTCAAGCCTCTCCGTAGTGCGATCCCCAACTGAAATAAAGGTTTTACCTTTTAATTCCATCACCTTTAAATTAACCATGCCGTCCTCGATCAGGTCTCCCAGGGGGCGCTTCAGCTCATCCCTTAATTTTTCATCAACCTTATACGACATTTATGGCGTACCTTCCCGGTGCCTTCGCCCCGATCATCTTAGCGACTTCAGATTTCTCCGGGTCAATAATTATTATCATGCCTGACCAGTTTACGCTCAAATCATCTGAGCCACAGACGGGGCACCTGTTTTCCCTGGTTATTGCCCTGCACTTTCTGCACGCCTTTTCCGCTGGCATTTTACTTTGTCCCCTGCTGCTGTGGCGCTGTGACCTTCTTTATGTCTTCCTTGATCCATTCAAATGACCCTAAAAATGGCTGCCTGCAGGTTATTCCTATTTTTCCCATGCTCATTCCCTTCCCTATGCTCACTGCAATGACCTTTGCCCGCACCTTATCCCCAACCTTCAGCTGCCTCTTTGTATTCTGGCCAACTATTGCTCCCCCCTTCAGATCCACTGAAACGTAATCATCCATAACCTGACTTATGTGCAGCAGGGCATCAGCGGGGCCTATTTTTACAAATGCGCCAAAATCAGTTATTTCCACAATTTCGCCATCAATTATTTCCCCTATCTGAGGGTAAAATGACAGGGCATCGAACAGTGCCCTATGATACGTGGCTCCGTCACCATGTATAATTTTACCTATCTTTTCAACGTTCACGTTCAAAACTTTAATAAGATAACCGTAATCGGACGTAACTGTGCTTTCATACTTTTCCTTCAACACCTGAATTGATACATCGTTTATATCCTTTCCAAATTCCTTGGGCGAAATTCTTATTACGTCTTCTATCGTTAAAATTTGAAACAAATAAGCCACCGCATTGAAGTTAGCCAACATCGTAATTTAAGCTTTATGATTAATTGCGCAGGTTGTGGCCAGCAACTGTGAACTGCCTGAGAATATTTTAAAATGAATGCTTCCACTGAACCCGCTAAACCACGGCAACTGGCGCACATGTATAATATTCGCAAAAATTGGGGCCCTGAAAGGAGTTCAGAGCAAAGAGTATATATAACATGCTCTTTTATATAAAGCATGAGGTATAGCTTTATTTTACGTCAAATGTCTAATCTTGAATCAGCCAGGGGGGGAATGGTGTGATGGAACAAATTAGCAAGGGACTGGAAGATGTAAATATAAAGTGGACAAGGCTAACTTCAATTGACGGCGAAAAGGGCATTCTGAAGTACGGCGGCTACAGGGTTGAAGACATAATAAGTTCAGGGGCTCAGGTTGAGGAGATCCAGTACCTGTTCCTTTACGGTGAACTTCCCAACAAAAAGCAGCTGTCTGATTTTCAGGGAAAAATCCAGGAAGGATATTCATTGCCAAATTATGTGGTTGATGCAATAACAAACCTGCCACGCGAGTCTGATTCTGTGGCTCTGCAGATGAACGCGTTTGCTGCTCTGGCTGCAACTAAAAAGTTCAAATGGGACAAGCAAACGGACAGGGACGTCGCAGCTACAATAATAGGCAACATGGCTGCAATAACTGCAGCAATATACAGGCACATATCCGGGCTGAAGCCCCTGGAGTTAGAAAAGAGCAACAGCTACGCCAGAAGCTTCCTCAAAGCCGCCTTTGGAAAGGAGCCTTCAAAGGCTGAAGTTGATGCAATGAATACAGCTCTGATTCTGTATATGGACCATGAAGTGCCCGCATCCACAACAGCGGGTTTGGTGGTTGTATCAACTCTTGCTGATATTTACACTGGAATTGTGGGTTCTCTATCCGCTCTTAAGGGGCCTCTGCATGGCGGAGCAGCTGAGGCCGCAATTGCTCAGTTTGCGCAGATAGGCGATCCATCAAAGGTTCAGGAATGGTACAACCAGAACATAGCAACCGGAAAGGGGCGCCTGATGGGCTTTGGACACAGGGTTTACAAAACTTACGATCCAAGGGCAAAGATATTCAAATCGATAGCTGTAAACCTGGTTAAAAACAACAGCGAAGCGGAGAAGATGTTCAAAATAGCAGAAAAGCTTGAGGAGCTTGGCATCGCAAATATGTCAGGCAAGGGAATATACCCAAACACTGATTACTACTCAGGAATCGTGTACATGTCACTTGGATTTCCTTTGAAGAACAACATATATACAGCGCTTTTCGCCCTGTCAAGGGTTACAGGCTGGATGGCGCATTTCATAGAGTACGTTGAAGAGCAGCACAGATTAATAAGGCCCAGGGCAGTTTACGTTGGTCCTGAGGAAAGGAAATTCGTGCCCATTGATAAAAGGTAAAAAAATTTTTTGGCTGTGATGAGAACGAGGTTTTGCTGATATAGCACATGAAGTGGATCTTGAGCTCTGAGCCGCAAATTAAATTTAGCAAAGTTTTTTTATTAAATTTCCATGGTATTTGCATGATGCCGGTTAAAAGCGAGATTATGGAGATCCTGTCTAGGCAGAGCAACCTAACCGATACTGAGCTTTTTAATGCCCTTCAAAAGAAGTTTTCCTGGCTCAACGCTAAAGAATTTAACAGGGAGCTTATGGAGCTTGAGATCCAGGGCCTCATATATGTGTTCCAGATAGGAAAGGACAAAAGGAGAATAGAAAAGGTGAGCGGGCAGGAAACAGTTTCTGGAGAGTTTGACTTCTGAAATTATTCAGCGCCTCAATTTACAAAAGCGGATCAATTAGCATCCAATGGATAAAGGACTTTTGCAGTTTTCGCCCTGGATTTTATTGTATAAGCGTAAATCTTTTCATCGTTAAGTTTCTTTATGCATTCATTTATATATTCATCATCAGGCCTGACAAACCTTTCATTTATTGGGATAACGGGATCTATTCTTATGTATATTTTCCCCGGAAAGGACTTTAAGAAGTTCACTATTTCTAATACGTTGTCACAATCCAAAATGTCCTTTATTAAAACTGTTTCAAACCTGAACTTTTCATTATAGAGCTTTCTGAGGTTTTCCAAAGACTTCCTGTTTGACCTGTGAGTTATTCTTATGTGTTTTTCCTCATTTATTGCCTTTATTGAAAAAGCTATAGAGTCCGCATGGCTAACAATCCTTTCATTCAAAAGCTCCCCATTTGTCAGAACGTTTACCTTGATTTTATTATCTTTCATATATAGAATTAATTGCTCAAGTTCAGGATCAAGTGTTGGCTCCCCGCCTCCTAGGAAAACCTCCTTTATTTTATTTTCAATCAGGATGCGCATTATATCATTAATGGTCAGGAACTTTATCTTGAACTCAAAATTTCCATCAACATGTATGTCATGCAGGTATTTTTTTAATATGCAGAAGTCACAATCCCAGTTGCATCCATAAAAGAACATATATGCGGATTCGTCCGGGTATCCTGTAATGTGATAAACCCTTGTCATTTTATCATCGTTTTTTAGCTCCACACCATCGTGAAATCCTCCTCACGCTATAAGGATTCCTGATTCAACCAGCGCGCTTGACGGTATCATCTCTTTTTTAAAGGAGCAGCGGTTTATAAATTTAAAATCAAATGAAAAGCTTCTGACATACTATCCACGCTTGGAGGTTCTGCATGGCAGCCATTTGGAGCATATGCTATATATCGCATCGAAGAAGCTATTAGCTTCAATTCAAGTATGTTTATTGCGACGTTCAAATCCATGTCCATCTTCAACCCGCACCCTGGGCACCCTATCTTTTAACTTCATTTTGTAAACGGGTCGAATGCCTAGTCAGCTGCGATTTAAACGGTTTAAAAACCTCATGCATTAATTTATCATATATGGTACTTTTTTATTAGGGAGGTTTAGCGGCCTGGGGGAAGCTGTAGAACTCCAATGCTGGTTCCCTTTTGAGGCGGATGGCTCACGAACAAAGGGACCTAGAGAAAAATCGCATTCCAGAGCTTAATTGCTTTCAACAGGCCATTTTATTATGTTAAAGCGCTCGTCAAGGAAGTCATTACCTGGACCGCAATAAACGACGCTCCTTTCTATTGGCAGGGGATTTCCCGTTATCGAATCAGTGGTGTTAGCTATAGCCATTTCACGCGCCGAAATTTGCTCAAAGGAAAGCCTCCCATCAACCAATTTTATTCTGTACCCTCGAAGTTCCTTAATTATGTATCCTGTAAGCACGTCCTTTTTATTTGTAAAACTTCTTAGGACAACAGCCCCAAATCCGTTGCTCTTTAGCAAACTGGCGAATAGGTCTGGAAATGAGCTGTTCTGCACTGCATTTACCCCAAAGAAAAGCATCCCATCAACCCTCTTTACATCCCATTTCTGGCTTTCAGACGCAAATGAATATGTGAGAATGCCTTTATTGTATATGTGCCTTCCAATTTCATTTATGAATTCACTGTAACCGGGAATGGGTTCCTGCGGCGCATGCAACATAAATTTAACGCTATAGCCTGATTCCCCTTCTGTAACTCTGACAAGTGCGCCACAGCTGCATTTTACCACATCCCCATTAACTAATGAATAAAGCGTGTATGGCCTGCTGCATCTGGTGCACTTTACTATCTTTTTCCTTTCGGATTCCACTATTTTTATTATTTTATCTTTTGCTTCTTTTACAGAGCTGAACCGCTGAAAAACGGGCTCAGTGCCAACTTCTGCCATAATATCAAATCCGCCATCATAGTAATACTCGATATCTTTTACAGTTCCGCCTATTTTGTATTCACTGTACATTTTATCAAGAAAATCCTGAAGCTCTGACGCTATTTTTTCTTCGTGCTGCATTTTAGCCAATTTTTTATTTATTGAATTGACAAGCTGCTCTTTATCGCTGACCTTTTTGATGTATTTCACGATTTTTTTAACGTCAGGAATTTCAAGCTCAACCGCTGCTTTTGAATAATACTCAATAACCTCGTTAATATCCCTGACATTTTCCACTCCCATATACATCAACGCATTGCTAACCGTATCTACGAACTCTTCAAATTCTTCTCGCTCGGCTTCCTTGAGCCTCCTTAATTCAACTTCTCTGTACTTTGCCAATCTTCTTTTTACCTCTTCCATATCTAACCCTTCACTTTCAATTAAGGGAATCAGATCTTCAGGCGCAGCTTTACCGTATTCCGTGGAAAAAGTTCCATGCGCGGTTCCTAGCGCCCTGATGACATCGTTGGGCATATTGATATCGCTATCACTTAAACCCAGTTTGTACAGGACCTGCGCAGTAGCAATTGCTATGTTCTTTCTTCGGCGCTTTATGTTCCTTTTAGTGATGTTAAGTGGCATAAAAATTATTTTCATTTCAATAAATAAAACTTTTTTGCTTCATAGCTTTTCAAGCTTAGTCCTCGCTCTGAAACCAATTCGTAAAATCAAAAAGCGATTTTTCCAATTAATCACATTTGCAGATGATTTGATCACGAGAGCGCTGAGCTTTGTGTTTAATCATGAACGGTTTATTAATAAGTTTCATATATTGTTCATACACACAATAGCCACGAGCGCATCTAATTGGGATAGGACGAGCCAGATGATTGTTATGTCAGCCTCTATGCAGAACCTCCAAGCATGATAGTATGTCAGAAGCAAATTTAACCGAATTAATGCAAAAAAGTGGGGCTGGCCGGATTTGAACCGGCGATCACCAGCGCCCAAGGCTGGCAGCCTGAACCAGACTAGCCGACAGCCCCTACTTTACAATGCTCAATATTCCTTTAGATAAAGCTTCCGCTGAGCTTATGCGGGTTGTCTGGTTTGGAACGGTATCTGAGCTGATTACGTTTGTTATGCCTTCACTGTAAAGCTTATACAGCGCTTCATTTACAAACAATCCATGAGCACATGCAACACCTGTAAGCTTTCCACCGCCGTCTGAAATCAACTTTGAAGCCTCAATTATTGTGCCTCCCGTGCTGATTATGTCATCAACTATGAACACCTTTTTGCCTTTTATATTCAGATTCCCGCTTACCTTCACTTCCTCGTCCCCAAACCTTTTCTTTTGCAGCGCCCCATAATCTTTAACTCCCACTGATTCCGCTGCAATCTTTGCCCACTGTATAGCTTCCCCGTCAGGACCAACTATTACCGTTTCGCTGTCTATTAACCCATTTGCTACACCATATTTAGCCAGATCCGGCATAACTGATACATCAATCCATTTTCCCTTAAACACTGAGCTGAAATCAAGTATCCTGTGCCTGTGCACATCCACGGTAACAAGCCCGTTTATCCCCGATTCGTTCAACAGCCCTGCTATTACTGCAACGCTTATGGGCTCACCGGCCTTGAACCTTTCATCCTGCCTGGCATAAGCAAAGTAAGGCGCCACCAGTGACACGCTTGAAGCGCCTGCATCCCTTGCCGCCGATGCAAGGAGCGCTGATTCTATTATGTATTCATCCGGTTTGAAGCCCATCGATTGAACTATAACCACTTTTTTCCCCTTCACGTCAGCATCTATTCTTACATATTTTTCGCTGTCTGGAAACTTCCTGATTTCAACCTGTGCGGGATTTGTGCCCAGCCTCTTTGCTATCAGGAACGCAAGCGGCATATTTGAGGAGCCGGAAATTAATACTATATCGCTCACAAGGGGGTTATATACTGTCCGTATTTATCCTTTTTTGGGAAGTTTCCGCAATCACCTCTCTGTACGACTTTATCAGGCCCCCTATTCCTATCACTCCGACAACAATTAGCACAAGCAGCAGACCAATATCAAAGGCATTGAGGTTTGGCACGGCCAGGCCAGTTGAAATTGCAAATGTATCCAGTGACGGAAACACTATTACAAAGGCCCCTATTATTAAAAACGCAAGCCCACCATAATAAAGCGTCCTTCCGGCGCTTCTCCTTGCAACAACTTTTATTGCATCCTCACCCAGCTTTTTAGCCCTCAGCACATTTGCAAATACGGCACCAAACATGATCTGCATCATCATTGTGCCTATTCCAAACATAATTCCAGGAAGCGGGGCGTAGATCAGTGACGGCACCATTGGCGCAAGCACAAACGTTATGATTGTAGCATATGCCCCAAATCCAAATCCGGCTATCAGGCCATGCACGACGGTCATCCTGAGAGGTATCTCCTTTTCATGAACTTCGTGCAGGGGGATTCTGGTTGCGTCTCTGCTGTGGTGCCTGCTGCCCCCCAGCAAAACGTCAATTGGCAGATGGAGGTAGCGCCCCCTCAGCACATAAGACCCAGCAATTGCCATTACAAATCCAACGATCATGTACACTGGCCCATCCAAGTTGTACTTTATATAAAAGAAGGCAAGCCCCAGGTATCCAAGAGTGGTCAGCAGCGCGCGCTGCACAGTGAACCCAAGTGAAAACAGGAATCCAGCTTTCATGCCGCCCCTTGTGCTGAATGATCCTATTGCATAGCTGAACGTTATTGGCCAGGTGTGTTCATCCGGAGTTGCGCCATGCAAAAGGCCCAGGACAAGGGATATCAAAAGTATTTCCGATAGAGTAATGCCTGAGGGCGGGCTCAAAAGGAAGCTTATTATTGACATTTTCAGCTCACGCTCACTGGCTTGCCATGAGGGCAGAATTCCGGGGCGCCAAGCTCTTTGAAAAGCTTCTCTATGACCTCACGGTCCATGAGGTAATCGATCTTGCTGCATTCCCTGCACGCCACATCAGGGTCTATTTCAAACCTGGCAAAAAGGGTCTCAAGCGTCCTGTGGGCCATTATTATGTTGCTATAAATGATGTTGCCGTAATCTGTCAGTGCAACCATCCCACCCCGGGTCTCCACAAGCTTGGCCTTTTTCAGCCTTTCAACCATTTCAAAGGCGGACGGTTCGCTTATTTTCATGGACCTGGCCAATTCACTTAGCCTCAGGGGAAACTTATCAGCGCTTTTTCCTATCTCCAATATATAATCCCTTTCCTTTTTAGTTATGCGCATATTATTATAGGTTATACCTATAATATATAAGTATATCCTAAAAATGCTTAATAATATATTTTATTGGCAATAAATTATGGAAACCATAGCCGTAAAAAACGGGTTAATTTATACAAATGGGATCCTCACTGAAGCAAATTTGCTAATTGAAGATGGAGTGATAACCAGAATTTCCAAGGAAGGGGTTAATGGGGATCGCAATATCGATGCCAGCGGAAAGCTGGTGCTGCCAGGGGCAATTGATGTGCACGCCCATACAAATGACCCGGATTACCTTTACCGTGAGGATTTTAAGTATGCAAGCAGGGCTGCCCTGATTGGGGGAATAACTGCTTTTTTAGAGATGCCACTAGTAAAGGACGTTGATGATGAAAGGAGCTTTTACGAGAGGAAGTCCCAGGGGGAAAAAACCTCGTACGTTGACTTTGGAATTCATGGCAGCTTCATGAAATCAAAAAACTATACAAAAATAAGGGAACTCAATAAGCTGGGACTCAGAACCTTTGGCGAGGTATTTACGTGCAGGCCGTTTCCAACCGATGACAGAGTTTTAATAAAGCTCCTGGATGACTCAAAATCAACTGATTCGCTCATGCTATTTCACGCTGAGGACGAGGGAATCTTAAGCCACTATTCTGATCTATTTGCCAGCAGGAGGGATCAACTCTGCGTTCACGAAGCCAGGCCGCCAGAAGCCGAAGAGCTGGCCATATATAAAATTGGAATGTACTCCTTGCTTACAGGAGGACACGCGCACATAGTTCATTTAAGCAGTGCCAGGGGGCTGAGCTCAGTTACCAGGTTTAAGGAGCTTGGGGTTGACATTACAAGTGAAACCTGCCCGCAGTACCTGGTATTGAGCAGAAAGGACGTTGAGAGGCTTGGTCCATACGCGAAGATGGCGCCGTCATTAAAGGATGAAAGCGACGCCGAAGAGCTCTGGAGAGGGCTGCAATATGGAAAGGTGGAAATGGTGTCCACTGACCATGCTCCAGGAACCAGGGAGGAAAAGGACGTTGGGTACAGCAATCCCTGGCAGGCATGGGGTGGAGTGCCGGGGCTGGCAACGATGTTTCCCCTTCTGTACACCTATGGGTTTGAAAGGGGGAGGCTCAGCATTGATATGCTTGTTAAGGTAACTTCTGAAAACGCTGCAAAGCGCTTTGGCATGCAAGGAAAGGGCTCAATATCGGTTGGAAGTTCAGGCGACCTGATGATAATAGACAGGAACTACGAGAAGGCCGTAAAGGGTGAGGAGCTATATAAGGTTGGCTGGTCCCCTTACGATGGCATGAAATTAAAGGGGTGGCCCCAGCACGTCCTGTCAAACGGCGAAGTTGCAGTTGAAGATTGGAACTTTGTGAAAAAGGGAACAGGCAGGTTCATTGAGCTTCATCCTGTAAGTGTTAAATAGATTTAAAACTTTAAACTTTTAGGGGGACCTTGAAGCTGTTCAGAAACGCTATTTCGCTAAGCGGCTTCCTGCTTTTCTTTCCCTTATACGCTTTGCGAGGCTTTCCAAATGGTATTATTGTAAGCAGGTACATTCCTGGCGGCGCCCCCAGCAACTCTGAAACCTTTTCCCTGTCTATTCCGTTGACCCAGCATGAGCCCAGGCCCAGATCCCATCCAGCCAGCATCATGGTCTGAACCGCTCTTGTTCCATCAATTATATGAAATGAGTTTTTTGTGTCAACGTAAACTGCAACAGCGAACTGAGAATTTGCTATATAAGGTCCTGTGCTTGATAGCTCTCCGATTTTCCTTAACAGGCTTTTATCATTTATTAAAACGAAGTTCCATGGCTGCCTGTTATACGCGCTTGGCGCTGCCCTGCCAGCTTCAAGGACCTTTATCTGGTCCTCCATTGGCACTGGCTCGTCAGAAAACTCCCTTACTTCAATTCTTGTTAAAATTGACTTTAATGTTTCCATAATTCATTTTTAAAGACGTTGTCTTTTATACTTTATGCTGATATTTCACTCTACTGACTTTGCAAATTCGTTATGAACTTCCCTGAACCCGTTCTTTGAATAAAATGATACGGCAATTAGGTTTTTAGATGGAAACCTGGCAATGATCAGTGTAACCCCGATCTTTTTAAGGTCCTCTTCCACATAGTTCAGGAGGTACTTTCCCGTTCCCGCCCTTCTCTTTGATGGATGAACGTAGAATTCTTCAATCCTGGCTATCTTTGACGGAACGTAGAATTCCCTGTCATCGAGCTTTACCTTAATTGCTGCATATGGCCTGTCGCCCTCTTCATACATGTATATAAGATTCCTTTCATCATTAAATGCCTTCTCCAGGGATTCCCTGACCCTCTGCCTTATATCGTCTGGCACCTGCAAAAGGGGGTCAAATTCTGAATTTAAAATGTACATTTTGCTGAACATTTCAGTTAACGAATCGATATCTGATTTAACTGCCCTTCTAATTGTCATTGATATTCACCATTGATATGTTCTTTTTGGTTTTTAATATCCTTTTCCTCGCCAGCTCCAGGTACTCCTCATACTTTAGTGGATTCCTCGCGTACCCCTCCTCTCTTGCCCTGTCAGCCACTGCAGCGGCAACTTCATAGAATACGTCCCATTCATCCATTCTTGGTATTATGTATTGCCTGCTCAGGCCCCGCCTTTCAGCGTAGCCCGCCAGAGCCCTTGAAGCCGCTATCGCCATCGTGTAGCTTATGAACTTTGCCCTGCTGTCAAGAACACCCCTGAACACGCCAGGAAACACCATTGAATTGTTGACCTGGTTTGGAAAGTCACTTCTGCCTGTTGCA
>JABEBW010003678.1_pt1 | contig 13464 bp, 13 predicted proteins | sample 7245961 | NCBI WGS metagenome assembly JABEBW01 (sample SAMN14506364, study PRJNA622280) | hot springs metagenome | biome: hot spring [ENVO:00000051]|acidic hot spring [ENVO:00002120]; feature: spring [ENVO:00000027]|sediment [ENVO:00002007]; material: sediment environment [ENVO:01001048]...
GCTTAGTTCTTGAATTAAATCAGCTGAAATCATACCTTTACCATAATCTGAGATAATAATTGCATCGGTATTTTCAAAATCTATTGATTTTAATATCTCAGTTTTAGTCTTTGAATCCATTGCCTGCTTGTGCTCTCTATCAACTCTAACAATTTGCTGAGAGTGCGCCACGATACGTGTTTTTTTTGTTGTTATGCGGTTTGTTTCAATGAGCTTTGCTTTAATATTTGCATTTTCGCAGAGTTTTTTAAAAATATTTGCAGATTCATCTTTACCTATGCAGCCAACTAAGTATACATCTGCACTTAAATCTTTTAAATTTTTTGCTACATTTGCTGCACCACCTAAATAAAATTTTTCATCTTTAACATTTAAAATAGGTACGGGCGCTTCGGGAGAAATTCTATCCACATTTCCAAATATATAGTGATCAAGCATAACATCGCCAATTACAGCAATTTTTAAATTATTTATTTTTCCTATCATTTTAGCCCCTTTGCATGCGTAAAAATTCAATCTGTTTTTTTAAACAGAACTTAATTAAAATATCTCTATCTTTTTGGTTTAATTCTTCAAAACGTATTCCATAATGAAAAGTAGATTTATCGATTTCTTGCCTACGTACAATGGTAGCATTTAAGTTAAATGTTTTATTTTCTAAAACAAATTCAATACTTATAATTTTATTTAACTCAAGAAACTGGTTTAATGATATTTTTGCACCAGATGCGCTTAAATTTAATATACTTGTCTGGATTGTTTGTAATTTTCCACTTTTATCATATAAATAGCATTTTGCATTTATTAATACATCTACCCTGAAATTTTCTCTAAAGTCATATTTGTAAAATTCTGTTGGTTTACTTATTTTGTAAAGTGTTTTATTACTATCTTTGATAATTTGCAAGATTTTTGTATCAAAGCTAACTCGTATATTTTTTTTAGATACGCAACTTACTGATATTGTATCACCAATTTTTGCAAAACCAACACGGCCCAAACTATCCGTTGGAAGCAGTATTAAAAAACCGTCTGCAACTTCATCGTATACGAATGAATAGTAAATGCCTTTGTAATCACCATTTAGTATTTCAACATTTATATTTTGGCCTAAATCTATAATTTCTCTTATGTTTTTAACAAAAATCTTTTCTCTTTCCATAATTTTTACGATAAAATTTCGTAAAGTCTAGCTTTAATTAAATCAATAAATTTACTTTCATAAATTTTTTTAAGTCCCGAAGATAAAACATAAAATGTATCCACAGCTATTTCACCTTTGGTGTCTATAATAATTGAACCAATAAAAATTTCTAGGTCTTTAAATACTTTTGTAATGTTATATAAAAGACCTAATTTGTCTGGCGCATGAATTCTTATTACGGTGTATATATCGCTTTGATTATTATCTACTTCTACCTCAATATGTTTAATAGACATTTCAAGCTTTGTTTTTTCTAATCTATTTAAAAATTTATTTGCATTTTTGCGTGCGCATTCGTCTAAAAACGTTTCATCTTCTTCTGATTTTTTAAAAATTTCGCTAATATGGTTTTCATCTAAATTTTTATTTTTAGTTGTAAAAGCAACAATTATATTGTTTTTATCCAAAGTGTAAGTTTTGCCTAAGATGATGCTTGCATTGGCGCAAAGCATAATACCTGCAATCTTGTTTATAAGCCCTATTTTTTCTTTGGCAAAAACAAATAATCTTGCATACAAGTCTTTTTGCTCGATAAAAAATTTTGTATTTTTATTTGGACCTGAGAATTTTTTAAAAAGTTGCAATATTGTTTGCTCATCCATGTCAGATATTAAATTATTTGGTATGTGATTGAGGAAATCTATCATTTCTTTTTCTTGAATTTGTCTTGCTATGCTTCTTTTCTTTTTTTGAGCATCCATAAGAATAACATCATTTTGGTCTTTCTTCTCAAGTTTTAATATGACTTTCATATATAATGTTTCAAGCAGTTGCTCTTTCCACTTATTCCAGACATTATCATTGACTGCATTCATATCTGCATAAGTAAGCAAGACAAGTAAATTAAACATTCGTTTATCTTTAACAATATTTAGTACATTAAATACTGTTTTAGCATCATCAATGTCTTGATACGAAATAACACGGTTTATTAACAAATGATGTTTTATTAAGAAGTAAAGGTCTTGTTTTAACTGTTCTCCCAAACCAAATTTATCCGATATACTAAGTGACATCGAAGCGCCTAAAATTTCATGTTGTTGTTTTTTTAATTTTCCTATATCGTGTAATAATACTGCAAATCTAATAAGAAACAGATCTCTTTCATTAAGTGACAAGAGAATGTGTTTAAGTCTCATAATAAAAGGACTATCTGTTTTTTTTTCAAATAGATCGTCTAAGAAGTATAATGCTTGCAACGAATGTTCATCTACTGTGTATTTGTGATACATACTGTATTCACTCAAACAATATATTTTGCCAAATTCAGGGATTAATTTATTTAATAAGTTTGATTTATGCATTTGATAAATTTGTTTGTAAATAGGCTTTGGGTAAGAAAATATCATTCTAAATAATTTAAGATCTATATCTTCATTTTTTTGATTTGAAAAGTTTATCATATTTATGGAGTGAATTGTTTCAAAAGATAACAATAAATTATATCTAACGCTGTAATAAAACAGTGTCAAGATGCTACTTAAATTTAAATTACCAACAAACTCTATATAATTATTTATTACTTTAGTTTTATTGTCTATTTCAAAAATTATAGGATTTTTATTTGTATTTATATATATAAATGCTTTGTTGATAAGTTTTTCACAGATATCTTGCATTTTTCTTGCATAATAATAGTATTTTCGCATTAATCTTTCTTGAGCGCTAAAGTAAGAAGAAGGGTAAATTATCATCTCATTTGCAATATTTTCTCTTAAATTAACGTATAAGATATCATTTTTACCTTTTGATACAAAATGCATTGCGTTTCTTAGTCGCCATAAAAAATATAATGCAGAAGTAAGTGTTTCATAATCAAAATCTGTCATTAAATTTTGCTTTTTTATATCCAAAGCATTCTTTGTGTTAAAAATTGATTTGTATATCCATACCACGCTATGATAGTCTCTAAGTCCACCAACTCCCTCTTTAATGTTTGGCTCTAGAACAAACACAGTGTTGCCATACTTTGCGTGGCGTTTTTCGTAAGATTCGATTTTAGATTTGACATATAAAATCCTATCTGTATCTATTATTTTTTTTAGCACACATTCATAGTGTGAAAAAAGTTTCTGATCACCGCATATATATTTACTATCCATTAAAGATGTTTTGATTGTATCATCTTGAAGGGATAGCCTATAGCAATCTTTTAAAGTTCTAACTATTGCAGATGTATCATAGTTCAATTTGTACAGCAAATCTGACAAATTTTTTGATAATTCTTCTATGGATTTATCGAGTTTAGTATAAAGTATCATCAAATCTATGTCAGAATAAGGGTTTAGTTGATTTCTGCCATAGCCGCCCAGTGCTACTATGCACGTATGAGAGTTATTAGCAAAGTTTTTATAAAACTCTTGTATCAGTCCATCTACCCATTTTGAATGTATTTTTAATAAACTTCTACCGCTTTTTGTTTTTCTGTTTAATGCTCTGAGTTGTTCAAATAGAACTTCTTTTTGGTTTAATTTAGTATTTATAAACTCCAAAAAGTTCATACATTTGACCTTATAAAATGTTGAGCTTCTTCTAGGTTGTTTACAATGACATCTGCTTCGCTAAAATCTTTATCAAAAATTGATTCACCACGCTTAATTAAAATAAATAACATTCCAGCTTTTTTTGAGCCTATATCTCGTTTTATACTATCGCCAATGTAAACACTTTCGCTAGCTTTTGCATTGTGCTTATCAAGTGCTATTTTAAAAATTCTTTCATCTGGTTTTCTAAAACCAAGAATGCTTGAATGTGTAATGCTAGAAAAGTAGCTATCAAGCGATAATATATTAATTTCTTTATGCAGAAAGTCTGTTTGAGCATCTGATATCAAACCAAGTTTAAAGTCTTTTTTTAAGCTTGAAAGCACCATATGCACGTCATCAAAAACTTTAAACTCAACGATACTTAAGCTTCTATATATTTTCATTGTAAAATCTAAAATATAATCACATGCGTTGTATCCGAAACTGGAAATTGTTTCACAAAATGCTTTTTTAATATCAACATCTGGATATTTTTCTATCGAAATGAGCAATTGACGTTTAATATTTTCTTCAAATTTTATTTGAAAAGACTCGCTTTCAACTTTAATACCTTCATAATTGAGATATTTTGATAAATTGTGGAATATTTCTGGTTTATAATCATCTGTTTTAATGTCGATAAGGGTTCCATATAAATCGAAAAAAATGTTTTTGTATTTCATGTTAACAACGAATACGCTTTTTCAACAAGCAAAATTCTATAGTTATACTCAAGATACCAATTGCGTGCTATCCTAAACAAACCTAATGCAACAAAAGTTTTTAAATTGTTTTCAATATAGCTAAGATTTTTTTCTGATAAAACACTGTATTGAGATAGAAAATAAGATATATATAAAGAAGCATCCTCCTCTTTTAAGCCAAATAACATAAAATGGTGTTTTAGTTCTGCAACAATAAAACCTAAATCTAATTCATAAGAAGCTATTTTGGATTTTTCCATATCAATTGCATAAATAGAGCCTTTTGCATAAATAAAATTTGTTGTGGTAGCATCGCCATGTATATTTGTGGCGCTACTTGTGAGTTTAGAGAATTTGTTATTACAGGTGTGTTTGATTTCAAGTAATTGATGTTTGCTTATTAAATTGTCTTTGTATAGAGTATGCAATATTTTAGAGCAATAGTTTTTTTCTACCGATAAATCGTAATTTTCTATTGTGAAACCTTTATGTATGCAACTTAAAAGCCAAGCAAGCAAATATAGCTTGTTTTGAAGTTTTTCTTTTTTATTATTTTGTATTGCAGCTTTTATGTAGTAATCTAAAGTTTTGCCTTTTATATATGGTTCAACTAAAGCACAATTGACATCTACTAAATAACAATATGGGTTAATAACTTTTATTTTTTTGTTTGAGCATATTTGGAAGTACTTAAGTCTATTAAATTCCCACAAAAGTTGTTTTTCAGATATTTTTTTATTTCGTGAGCTAGATCTTCCAAAAAATTTAACAACAAAAGAAGTGCCATCAAAGTTTGATGTATATTTATAAACATTTGTTTTTGCACTGGAAAATGACTGAACTAAATAAAAATCTGTTGGAATAAAATTGTGTAGTTTTAGCTCCTTCATTTTGTTTAAATAAAAAAACAACGGGTCATCTTTTTTTAAAATTCCAATGAATTGTTCGCTCATTCAAGCTCTTCTAAAATCTCGTTTGATATGTCAAAGTTTGCATATACATTTGATACATCGTCATCGTCTTCTAAGGCATCCATGAGTTTTAACATACTTTTGGCCTCTTCTTTTTCAAGTTTAACAGTTGTTTGTGGCAACAGTGTTAATTCAGCACTTTCAATATTGAAACCAACTTTTTCTAATTGTGATTTTATGTTCATTAAATCTTTAGGTTCTGTAATTATTTCGTAAACATCATCTTCTTCGTTATACTTTACATCTTTAACTCCAAGCTCAAGTGCAGTTTCGATCATTTCTTCTTCGCTTTTAGCAGATTTCAAAGTAATGTAGCCTACATTATCAAACATCCATGATACACAACCAATTTCGCCAAGACTGCCGCCATGTTTGCTCAATATATGTCTAATATTTGATGTTGTGCGTTGTTTGTTATCTGTTGTGGCTTTTATTATCATTGCAACACCGAATGGGCCGTAACCCTCATACAAAATTTCTTCAAAAGATTCACCAGATAGTTCACCGGCACCTTTTAAAATAGCTTTTTCAATATTTTGTTTAGGCATGTTTGCTTCTTTTGCTCGATCCATGGCTAATCTTAGTCTTGGGTTTGATTCTACATCTTTTCCGCCAAGTCTAGCCGCTATAGTAAGTTCTTTAATAATTTTTGTAAACATTGCGCCGCGTTTACTATCTTCCTTGGCTTTTTTGTGTTTAATTGTGCTCCATTTATTATGACCTGACATAAAAACTCCTTCCTAAATCACAATTTTGCTACTGTTAATCCCGTTTGTTTTTGATATTTACCGCCTTTGTCGGCATAGCTTGTTTGGCAAACCATATCTGCTTTTAAAAATATTACCTGTGCTATACCTTCATTAGCATATATTTTAGCTGGCAAAGGTGTAGTATTAGATATCTCTATCGTAACATATCCTTCCCATTCTGGCTCAAATGGCGTTACATTTACTATAATACCACATCGTGCGTAAGTGGATTTGCCTACGCAAATAGTTAATATGTCTCTTGGTATTCTAAAATACTCAACGCTTCTTGCCAATACAAAGCTATTTGGCGGTATAATACATACATCGCCTATAAAATCTACATAGCTTTTTTCGTCAAAGTTTTTGGGGTCTACTATGCTGTTATTCACATTTGTAAATATCTTAAACTCATTTGCAATACGCATATCATATCCATAACTGGATACGCCATATGATATTACTTTTTTGCCGTTTATTGTTTTTACTTGCCCTCTTTCAAAAGGTTCTATCATACCTTGATTGGCTCTTTGTATAATTTCTACATCGCTTAAAATTGACATAAATTACGGTCCTTCTTTTTTTATAATTTTTCCAACAAAATGGAGCAATAACCATTTCTTTTCTTTTTTAAATTCTTCTTCATCTTCAAATTTGAGCTTATTCATATCATTTTTATCAAGAACTATGTTGTTTCGTTGCAAAGCTTTTTCCAGTATCAAAATGTACTCTGCGATTTCTTCTAATTCTTCTACTACAGTCCATCTTGGCGCTTTTTCCAATATCATATTTATCGAATCAACCACGTCTTGTTCTGTGGGTTCTTTTACTGGCTCTAGGCCTTCATCAAAAATATTCATCAAACCTCCATGTGTTTTTTTATTAAATTTGCAATTTCATAATCTAATCTCATTATATGCAAACCATCTATATATGGCAATAAATTGCTAATATTTCGAAATAATTCTTCTAAGAAATCCAAAGCTATTAGCCTTGAATCTTCTTTTGAAGCATTTTCAAATCTTGATATTAATGATTGTGGTATGTCAATGCCTTTTACAAAACTATTTAGATACAACGCACTTTTATAGCTAAAGATAGGCATAATTCCAATAAGCTTGTAAATATTAATTTGATTTGTAGCTTCTAAAAATCTTTCTAGATCAAATTTTGAGAATATAGGTTGAGTAATAACAAATTTTGCACCTATTTCAACTTTTCTTTTGATTCTTTTTTTAATGGAGTAAATAGAGTTTTGTTTTGGTATAGCACTTGCACACCCAATAAAAAAATTTGTATTAAATTGTTCATTAATGACCCCAATTAACTCAATGAGCTCAAATACATTAATTTTGTATATGCTATTAGAATTTTTATCTGGATCGCCTGTTATGGCTAAAATGTTTTTGAGACCCAAAGCGCTTGCTCCAAGCAAATCTGAGATAAGCGCAATTTTATTTTTATCTCTGCAAGTTAGGTTAAAAATAGGTTCACCAATGTCTTTTATAAAACTCGAGGCTACAATAGAATTCATTCGAGGTTTTGCCATTGGAGAATCTGTTACATTTATAGCATCAACAATACCTTTGAATTTTTCAAGCTCAGCGATATGTTTTGATATATCTGTGTCTTTTGGCGGATTAAATTCTATGGTTAATAGCTTTTTTTTTCCAATAAACGATGCAAAACTCATAACTGTGAAATATTACAATTTTAGTTATAAATTTTCAAGTTTTATATATAAAATAGAAAAGGCGTGAAAAAGTTTATGAGGGGGGCACCTTTTCACGCCTTAAAGAGGGGGAAACCAAGCTAAAAACAATATAGGGCTTTATAAAAAAAAGTCAAGCTAAATTTGAGCTTTTTTAGAGGTTCTTTTTATTTGAAAAATCTAATAGTATTTGTTATATTTAAAAGCGTGTTAATTTTTTTGGAGGTCAAATGTTTGAAGTAAAAGTTGAAAAAGTTAAACCATCTAAAAGGAAGATGTTTGTAAAAGTTCCAATAGAAAAAGTCCAAAAGGCGAAAGAAAACATTGTAAATTATCTTAGAAAAACTGCAAATATTAAAGGTTTTAGAAAGGGTAAAATACCAAAAGAAATAATTCTTAAGCAATATGGCAAAGATATTGATGAAGATGTAAAAAGGGATTTGTTAGAAGAAGGTTATCGTTTTTGTATTTCAGAAAATAATCTTTCTGTCGTTTCAGAACCAGTTTTTTTAAATGTTCAAGATTTTAATGACGAAGGGTTTTATTTTGAAGTGGAAGTAGAGGTAAAACCAGAAATCGAATTAAAAGAATACAAAGGAATAAAAATTACACAAAAATCTTACGAGGTAACACAAGAAGATATTGATAATTCGCTAAATCAATTGAAAAATGCCTTTAGCCACTTAGAGGATTCTAAAGAAAAAGCAAAGGGCAATGACGTAGTTGTATTTGATATTAAAGCCAAAGATACTAAAACAAACGAAGAATTGAAAGACCTTAATGGTACTGACTTGTATATAGAACTTGGCACCAATCAGCTTTTGCCAGAAATTGAAAAAGAACTAATTGGTATGTCAGAAAATGAAGAAAAAACTATAGAAATAACATTTCCAAATGAGCATACTTTAAAGTCTATTGCTGGTAAAACTGTAGAACTACAAATAAAAGTCAAAAGTGTAAAGAATGTTATTAAGCCCGATATAAATGATGAGTTAGCCAAAAAAATAAACAAAGACTTTGAAAGCGTTGATGACTTGATAGAAGATATTAAGAAACGATTGATGGAAAATAAAAAACTTCGAGAGATTGAAAGGCAAAAAGAAGAGCTGTTGGATAGTTTGCTTAATTCTCATGATTGTGAGTTGCCTGAGAGTGTTGTTAGCAAGGAAACTAGTAATTTAATAATGGACTTTGTGAAAGATGCATATTATAGAGGCATTGACTTAAAACAAGATGAATACAAGCCAGCTAATTTGAGAATGCGTTTTGAACCTGAAGCAAGAAAACGCGTAAAAGCTACTTTTTTACTGTTAGAGATTGCAGATAAAGAAAATATAGATGTTAGCGGTGAAGAGATAAAAAGCGCTATTGAAAAAGAAGCAAATATTAATGGTAAAAAATTCGAGGATCTTTATAAGGAGTACGAAGAAAAAGGCATACTGCCGCTTATTAAAGTTGACTTGTTAAGTGATAAAGTATTAGATTTTTTACTTGACAATGCTGTTGTTGAGCAAAAGGAAGAAAATGTATGAGTTTAGTTCCAATAGTTATTGAAAAAACACCTCACGGTGAGAGAGCTTATGACATATATTCAAGACTTCTTAAAGATAGGATCATAATGCTTGGTGGAGAAATAGATGATTACCTTGCAAATATAATAGTAAGTCAGTTGTTGTTTTTAGAGTCAGAAGACCCAGACAAAGATATATACCTATACATTAATTCGCCAGGCGGTATTATTACAAGTGGGCTTGCTATATATGATACAATGCAGTATATTAAACCACAGGTTTCAACTATTTGTATAGGAAGTTGTGCTTCTATGGCTGCTGTACTTTTGGCAGCTGGTGTAAAGGGCAAAAGGTATGCGCTGCCGCATAGTCGCATAATGATTCATCAGCCTTTAGGTGGTGTTCAAGGTCAAGCTAGTGAAATTGAAATTCATGCTAAAGAGATACTTAGGCTTAAAAAGGAATTAAATAGCATATTAAGCAAACATACAAATAAACAGATTCGTACTATTGAAAAAGATACAGAAAGGGATTATTTTATGAGCGCACAAGAAGCACTTGAGTATGGTATTATAGACAAAGTGCTTCAAAAAAGAGAAGTAGGAGAAAAATAATTATGGCAAAAACCAAAGAGCCACTTAGATGTTCATTTTGCGGTAGGTCTCAGGATGAAGTAAAAAAATTAATTGCAGGTCCTGGCGTGTATATTTGCGATGAATGTGTGGCACTGTGTAACAACATTTTAGCTGAAGATATTAGAAAAGAAAGTGAGGATACCGAAAAAAACAACCTCATTCCAGAAGAAATTAAGAGAAAACTTGATGAATATATAATTTCTCAAGATAGAGCAAAAAAGATACTTTCTGTTGCAGTTTATAATCACTACAAACGTATCAATTCAAACCAAAATCTACTTAATTCGGATGTAGAATTAGAAAAAAGCAACATTTTGCTTATAGGTCCTACTGGAACAGGTAAAACGCTGTTTGCAAAAACATTTGCTAAGATTTTAAACCTTCCGTTTGCAATTGCTGATGCTACAAGTTTAACAGAAGCCGGATATGTTGGAGAAGATGTAGAAAATATCTTAGTGAGGCTTTTACAATCTGCTGATTACAATGTGGCATTAGCACAAAAAGGCATAGTGTATATTGATGAGATTGATAAAATTTCAAGAAAAAGCGAGAATCCATCTATAACGCGTGACGTTTCAGGCGAAGGTGTTCAACAAGCACTGTTGAAACTTATTGAAGGAAGCATAGTAAATGTACCGCCATATGGTGGCAGAAAACATCCTCAACAAGAATTTATTCAGGTAGATACAACTAACATATTATTTATTTGCGGCGGTGCGTTTGAAGGATTGGCTGACATTGTAGCACGCAGACTTAACCAAAAAAGTATAGGATTTAATAGCCCTATTAAATCAAAAGAAGATTTAAATATATCGGAGTTATTGCAAAATGTTACACCACAAGATTTAGTGCATTATGGTTTGATACCAGAACTAGTAGGTAGACTTCATGTTGTAGCTACGCTTGAAGATTTAAAAGAAAATGAGCTTGTTAAGATACTCACCGAGCCAAAAAATGCACTTGTTAAACAGTATCAAAAACTATTTGATTTAGAACATGTAAGGCTTACTATACAAGATGATACTCTGAAATCAATTGCCAAAAAGGCTTTAGATCGTAAAGTAGGAGCAAGGGGTTTGCGTAGCATAATGGAAGAAGTAATGAACGATATAATGTATAAGTTGCCGTCTGTTAAACATGAAATCAAAGAGTGTATAATCACAAAAGAAACTGTTGAAGACGCAAAAGAACCTATTTTGATTAAGAAATCAAAAGCTGTAGCACAAGGTAAATAATATGCAACAATTTTATTCTACAACGATTATTGCTGTAAAAAAAGATAATATGGTGGCTATAGCCGGCGATGGACAGGTTACATTTGGCAATACGGTTATGAAAAGTAAAGCAAAAAAAATTAGAAGACTATATAATGATAGCATACTCGTGGGATTTGCTGGTGCAAGCGCTGATGCTTTTACATTATTTGAGCGTTTAGAGGAAAAACTAAATAAATACAGTGGAAATCTTACAAGGTCGGCTGTTGAGCTCACAAAAGACTGGCGCACAGATAAAGTATTGCGCCGCTTAGAAGCAATGTTGATTGCATGCGATATAGATAGTTTGTATTTAATATCAGGAAGCGGTGATGTAATATCGCCAGATGAAAATGTTTGCGCAATAGGTTCTGGTGGTCCATACGCTTTAGCTGCTGCAAAAGCTTTACTTATTCATACAAATTTAAGTGCAGATAATATTGTTCTTGAATCATTAAAAATTGCATCTTCTATATGTATTTATACAAACGAAGATATAATAGTAGATAAGCTGGAGAGAAAATGAAAAACGATTTGAAAGAACTAACGCCTAAAAAAATAGTTGAGTTTTTGGATAAATATATAGTAGGTCAATCCCAAGCAAAAAAAGCAATTGCTATTGCCCTAAGGTCAAGGTATAGAAGGAGCAAGCTTTCAGATGATATTAAGGAAGATGTGGCGCCAAAAAATATACTAATGATAGGGCCAACAGGTGTGGGAAAAACTGAAATAGCAAAACGCGTTGCTAAGATTGTAAATGCTCCGTTTATTAAAGTTGAGGCTACAAAATTTACTGAAATTGGTTATGTAGGAAGGGATGTTGAATCAATTATAAGAGATTTAACTAGTGTTGGCTATGAGATGGCTAAGGCAGAAGAGTTAGAAAAAGTTGATTCTCAGGCTGAAAAGATAGCTTTATCTAGAATATTAGATATACTTGTGCCTCCGGTTAAGAAAAAAATCTCTATTTATGAAGAGAATAAAGACGAAGAAGAAGGGATTAAAAAAACACGCGAAAAATTTCGTGAAAAATTAGAAAAAGGTGAATTTGACGACAAAATTATTGAAATCACCGTCGAAGAAAAAGATTTAGGTATGCAAATACCATTTATTGAAATTTCTCAGCCGATGATGGAAGATTTTGATTCAAATTTAAAGAGTCTACTTTCTAATATGTTACCATCAAAAAAGAAAGTAAAAAAAGTTACAATTAAAGAAGCAAAAAAAATATTTAAAGAAGAAGAGGCGCAAAATCTTATAGATAAAGAAAAGGTAAAAGAAATAGCAAGAGAACTTGTTACTAACATGGGTATAGTGTTTATTGATGAGATAGATAAGATTGCTGGAAAAACTGCTGGTGGTGGGCCAGATATTTCGCGGGAGGGCGTTCAAAGAGACTTACTCCCAATTATTGAAGGCAGTTCAGTAAATACAAAAATTGGAATTATTAGAACAGACCATATTTTGTTTATATCTGCTGGAGCTTTTCATCAAACAAAACCGAGCGATTTAATACCAGAATTACAAGGAAGGTTTCCCATACGCGTTGAATTACAAGCATTAACTAAAGATGATTTTTACAAAATCCTTACTCAACCCAGAAACGCTCTTATTAAGCAATATATTGAACTCCTTAAGACAGAAGGTATTAATCTCATGTTTACAGATGAAGCCATACAAAAAATAGCAGAATTAGCTGAGTATTTTAATGAAAAAAATGAAAATATTGGAGCAAGAAGATTACACACACTTATAGAAAAGGTTTTAGAAGATGTATTATTTGAAGCTCCAGATGTTCAATCTACTGATATAAGTATAGATGATAAATATGTTGTGCAAAAGGTCGCTAACATTGTTGAGAATTTAGATTTAAGCAGGTATATTTTGTAATTTTTTTATAAGAAAAATTAATTAATCGTTTGTTTGGAGGCAAAACCCTATGTCTAACTCTAAAAAAAAGTTTATCCTTATTGCTAGTGTGGTTGTTATTACGATTGCTTGCATAATCTATTGGATTTATACAAGGAACTTAGTTACTACAGACGATGCGCATGTAGATTCCCATATCTACTATGTATCACCAAAAGTTGGTGGTCTAATAAAGACTGTTTATGTTGATAACTTTTACCATGTAAAAAAAGGCCAATTGCTTGTCAAAATTGACCCAGTTGATTATGAAAACCAACTAAAAAGCCTCCTTCATC
>JABEBW010003908.1_pt1 | contig 13428 bp, 10 predicted proteins | sample 7245961 | NCBI WGS metagenome assembly JABEBW01 (sample SAMN14506364, study PRJNA622280) | hot springs metagenome | biome: hot spring [ENVO:00000051]|acidic hot spring [ENVO:00002120]; feature: spring [ENVO:00000027]|sediment [ENVO:00002007]; material: sediment environment [ENVO:01001048]...
GGCAAGCGGCTCAAAGTTCCCACTTCCAACCTCAACAACTGCCCTGCCATCGCTCATGAAGGCCTGAAGGTCATCGGCAGCCTCAGCCGTGTCGCTTCCAAATCCGTATTCCATTTTCGGCAGGACAACGGTGCCGTTTTTGAGGGTGTAAGTCATGAGCAGGGTTGAGTTCATCTCAGTGAAGTTGGTGGCCTCGCCCTCTCCTTCACCACCAAACACCAGCTCGGCGTCATAGAATGCCCCCTGGGGGGTTGTGCTGTAGCCGCTGACCAGAAGCCCCGCGCTGCCAGATTCGTGTATGGTGACGTTGTCGTACCAGTGAATTGCCCCGCTGCTCACGTACCCGAACCCTACCTCTATACCCTTTCCGCCTTCAGTGAAAGCGGTTACCAGGTGAAGGTGCAGGGGAAGGGAATATGAAATGTTCCCAGTTCCGTAAGTGTAAACGTAATTGCCGTTTGACAATGTCACGGCCCCCCTTCCAGTTATGCTTGAATTTGTGAGCACGGAAGTAATGGAGCTCAGGTTCCACACGTTGTCAACGTAGCTCATGACATTGGAGCTCGTTATGAATGTTGGTGAGTTCTGAAGCCAGTAAACCTGAGTGCCGCTTGTCGTGTTAACCTGCAGGACGGAGTTCAGCTGAAGGCTTGCGCCGTACTGGCTTATCCCCGCTGGCGGGCTTGGGTTGTACGCTTTCATTGAGTAAATTTCAGCGTATCCGTCTATCCTCCTGTAAGATACCCGATAGGGATAAAGGTCCCCGGAAACGTTTAGCACGCCGTAATCTGCTATTCCAATCGGGGCAGGAAGCGATGAGTGAAAGCTGTACACGTTCACCGGCTCCAGGCTGTAAAAGTAGTTCAGGGTGACTGGGACGCCAGATATGTCGTTGTTAACTGTTAGGTAGTAGGTTCCTGCGCTGAGGGGCCCAACGGTTGAGCTCACGTTATCACCGCTTGACGAGTAAATTGATTGGGTTGAGCCTGACCTGCTGAAGGCTGCAAACTGAGCTGAATTCATGAAATACACGTTAACGGGGGCGCTTGAAACAACCTGAAAGTGAACGCTCATTCCTGATGGAACTGGTATGGGTATTGAATCGTAAAAGTTTGGGGAAAGGAGAACGAAGCCAGCCGGATCGCCAGAAATGCCGGAAGCGCTGTGTGAAAGAGCAAACATGCTGGGAATGGCAAAACCTGAAGCAACAAGCAGCAAAAGCAGCAGCGCCTTTAGCATAAAACCGATACCCTTGCGCCGCTATTAAACGTTAATTGCATTTTTGCGCATCAGCCAAAATCCCCCACGATTTCAGAACTTTTTTAACAGCACGGCGTTTCTCATTTCTTGAAACTGAATAATAACCATCAATTATCGCCCGTTAATTTTAATGTCAATTTTTTGCAAGTTCATCCCATTACTCGCCGCATGCCAGATGCGTCAGAGCACATTTTAAAACAGAAAGGCAATAATGTGCGCCATCAAAACGCTTTTGCTTTTTTCTTTTGATGGAAGTTTTATTCAATTTATGCGAATTTCCCCTTTTTAAAGATTTATAAATGCGATTTCAAAATTAAAATTTAATGACCACGTTTCTGGTGCCAGCATACAACGAAGAAAAGCGAATAGAGAAGTGCATTTCAGAGCTTACAAGGGAATTCCCAGATTCAGGCTGCGTTGTTGCATTTGATGGGAATGACAGGACCCCTGAAGTGGTCAGCAAGTACAGGCAGGTGAGGCTCATAAGGTTTGACAAAAGGGTTGGCAAGGGAAGGGCCATAATTGAGGGCATAAAGGCAATTGGCGATGGTGAAACTGTGGCCATCATAGATGCTGACATGCCAGTTGACGCGCCTGATATTAGAAAGGCTGAACGCGCGCTGGGAGACGGGGACATTTTGATTGCTGAAAGGATTTTCACCGGGGCACCGGCGTCCAGGCTCTTCCTACACAATTCGTATATGGCAATTTCAAAGCTGTTCTTTCCTGAGCTGAGGCAGCTGCCTGACTGGCAGGGGGGCTTCAAGCTGCTCAGGGTTTCAAGCTACAGAAAGGTCAGCTCAGAGATCATCATGAATGACTTCAGCTTTGACACAAACCTTGTTTATTCATTTCTGAAGCACAGGATGAAGGTCGTGATTTACCCTGTGAAGTGGAAGCACCAGGAAAGTGAAAGCAAGGTATCAGCAAATATCCCCAAGGTGATTTTGATGCTCCTGCTATCGCTGGTGAAGATGCGAGTATTTTATTCGCCGTTAAAGGGCTTGCTCAAGAGCAAATCCTTCCTCGCTGTGCAGGATAAAATTCTGAAATCATTAAGGTGATTTAAAGTTAAAGTTACAAGATCCATTTGCTTCTGATCTTAATCCGTAGATACAACTTATAGATTTGCTATATATGCACAAGTCGAAACTGATATAATCTTCAGATTCATGATCTTCATTTAAACCACTAGTTGTTGAGGGCTTATTCACCCTAACATTTAAAAGAGCTATTGATCTTAAGGAATGCAGAACACTATATGCCATAGTTGACAAAGATCCTCTACTAAATTTTTAACTTCATATATAAAAAGCCGATTTTGTTACAAACTTTTTGCTAAATTAACTATTACAGGATAGTAACATACATCCATAATGTTCCATAACTTTTATTAGTGTAAACTTTTCATTTATTTTGGTTTTAAAAAGATGAAGGCTCTTGTTACAGGTGGTGCAGGCTTCATAGGAAGCCACTTGGTTGATAGATTGCTGGAAGAGGGTTATCAAGTAGTGGCTGTTGACAACCTGAGCTGGGGCACTTTAGATAACCTTGCCCACTTAAAAGACAATCCAAATTTTAAATTCATTAAAGAAGATATAAGTGAAAGGTTAGCCGTAGACAGGCTGCTTGGCGAAGAGAGGCCTGATGTGATCTTCCATATGGTCGCCCATGCGGAAATAAGGTCCAGCGCTGAAGATCACTATGTTGACCTTGAACAAAATCTCATCCCAACAATACACATATTAGAGGCCATGGTAAAACATGATATTCCACATTTTGTCTTTGCCTCAACATCGGCAGTCTATGGTGAGGCAGCGCTGAAGCCCACGCCAGAAGAATACAGCCCAATTCAGACATCGCTCTATGGAGCTTCAAAATACGCAGCTGAAGCATTTGCTCAGGCATTCACTCAGCTGGGTAACATAAGCGTTTGGTCATTCAGATTCTCCAATGTGGTTGGCGAGCGTGCTAGGAGAGGAGTAATATGGGACTTTGTACACAAGCTGAAGGCAAACCCTCACATATTGGAAATTCTTGGGAATGGAAAGCAGACAAAGGAATACATACATGTGTCTGATTGCGTGGAAGCCATGTTAATTGGGTACAAACGATCATCATCTAAAGTTAACACCTTTAATGTGGCAACTGATGAAACAAAAACAGTTGATCAGGTTGCTGACATAATAATCGATGAGCTTGGGCTTAAAAGCTCAGAAGTAAAGAGGGTTTATACGGGCGGAGAAAGAGGATGGATAGGGGATAATCCAGTTGTCGTGCTGGATGCTTCAAGGATTAAGGCATTGGGATGGAGACCAAGAGTTAGCGCGGATGAAGCGATAAGGAGAACTGCAAGATGGGCTTCAAAAGTTATAGGCTAAATCGTTCCTAACTTTTCTTTATCGTTTCTTTAAATACATTGTAAAGCCTTTCAGCGTGCCTTTCCCATGACAAATCCCTAGCAAGCATAAGGTTGTTTTCATAAATTCTCCCCCATAACTCTTCATAATTGAATAATAGATTAATCTTTTCTACTATTATTTGAGGATTCCACGGGTCTACCATGAATCCATTTTTGCCGTCAACCAGCACTTCCTTTATTCCTATTTCTGAATTCCAGATCATTGGGATTCCGTATGAAAGGGCTTCAAGCGATCCCATGCCAGGCCCCTTTTCATTATATCCAAACCTGATGAAGCACTTTGCCCTCATGTAGTATTGATCTAGCTCATCATCTGTTACTGGTCCAGTAACAAGAAGCCTATCATTTAGCTTAAGATCATCGATTCTTCTTTTAAACTCTTCCATATATTGAGGATCAGCCCAGCTTCCCACAAGCACTATCTTTCCCTTCACAAGCCTTTTTGCTGCTTCAATAAAAACTTCCGGGTGCCTGCCATAGTCCCACATGGTTACTGAAAGAACAACGTCATCCCTTTCCCTAAATTTTGGAAGCACTTCCTTTACTGTTAACCCTGGAAATATTTCAAAAACATCCTTTATTCCCCTTTCTTTCAAAATTTTAAGGTTAAGCTCAGAATTTGTAACAACAGCATCAGCTGACATTGTTGAAATGGCTTGAATTAATCCGACTAAGCTCAGCCTTTTATCTGCGGCTTCATGAATCATCAGGACAGCCTTTGCCCCCAGCCTATTCTTTAATAGCCAGCAGAACAATCCTACAAATTCATCAAAGCAGTAAACTATGTCATATCTTCCTTTAACTGACGCTGCATATTTAAAAAGAAGATCGACGTCAACGGTTGCATCAGATCCCCTCTGAGGCTTGAAGTGTAATGTTATCGCCCTTAACAACCTTCCGGCAAGCCTATAGTTTGATCTTTTATCATATATTATTTTATAATTGATATTTGCGCTGTATATCAACCTGCCAGTATCCCTTATGAAAACTAGGTCAACATGATTTCCCAGCTCCTTTAACCCTTCAGCTTCGGCAATGGCAAGCCTCTGAACACCTCCTGGCCACAGCAACCTCACTACAATTAAGATCCTTAGCACATGAAATGTATTTTTAATGATTTATTAAACGTATTGGACGGTAAGCTTTTAAATTTAAAAGGAAAGTTTAGATTATGAAATTTTCTGTAATTATTCCAACGCTTAACTCTGCAAAAACAGTAGGGCTTGCTATATCTTCAGCCATAAAACAGGGCGCAGAAGTTATAGTCGTCGATTCCTTTTCTTCTGATGGAACTGATAAAATAGCCGAAGGGCTTGGAGCTAAAGTCATTAGATCCAATGCAACGATGCTAGAGGCAAGGATGGAAGGGATTAAGCTTGCTTCCAGTGAATACATAATAAATTTAGATTCTGACATGTACTTGGTTGATGGAATATTAATCAGGATTCCATATGCAGATGCAATTGCTTTGGGAGAAATAACTATAGGAAAAGGCATAGTTGCAAAGCTAATTAATGTTGATAGGGAAATAACCCATATGAAATTTAATGAAAACTTAAAGGCTGGGGGAGGGGTTATACCGAGGGTCTATAAAAAAGATGTGATTTTAAATGCGTATGAAAAGGTTCCTGAAAGGCTAAAGAAATTAAGCGCATTTGAAGATTCTTTCATTTATTATCTATCTCAGGTTAAAGAGCCAAAGTTCATACCAAATGCTGTTTATCATATAGAGGATGACAGCGTCATCGAATTTATAAAAAAGTGGTATAACTATGGAAGGAACGCAAAGCTCATTAAGGGAACAGATTATGAATTTCTTATAAACAGAAAGGGCAGGCCCGGAACTACTTATGCTGAAAAAATAAAGCTCCTGCCAATAACGCTTGTTAAAGGTGTTCCATTTGCCCTTGGATATTACTTTTAATCCTTTCCGGTAAATTCCCTTAATGCTTCATATTCTGCATCTGCAACTTTTTCCCATGAGCTGTAAAATTCAATAAATTTTCTGTAATTATCATCAAACATATCTTCAGGATCACGGTTATAAGTTTCAATTACCTTCTGCGCCATTCCATTAACATCAAATTTATTAACAAGATGTACTGCCTTTAAGTCTCCGTAAATCTCCCTTATTGCTGGAATATCATATACAACTACTGGAGTCTTTAACGCCAGAGATTCTAATATAACTAAAGCAAAAGAATCAACATAAGTGGGATAAACAAAAACCTTTGCCTTTGCAACTGTCCGCAACAAATCTATATCTTCACGAGGGCGGAACCCTTTATACTCAATCCCTGAATCTTTAATCATGGAAAGAAATTTATTCTTTATTCTTTCATTATCAAATTTACCGATTATAATAAGCTTTGCATTGGGCATTTTTTCTCTAACTTTCTTCCAGATAGCAGGTAAGTCAAATATACCCTTTTCAGGTATTAACCTAGCGAAAAATACAGCATAGTCCTCTTTGTCCAGCGTAGAGTAATTTAACAACTCCCTTTCAAAAGCATTTGTTGGTTTTAATATTTTCCAGGGAATATCTCTTCTGATCAATTTTGCATTTATAAGATCATTGATGCTGGAACTTGATACACCTAAAAGCAAATCAATATCTTTAGAGCACTCCATAAACTTTTTGAATAAACCGCCTGTATAGAGGCTACCAAAGTACACTTTTAGCGCAGACAAGTTTATTCCTCTAGTTTTTATGTTCCATCTTAAGCTCTTGAGCAGCCTGGGATCGGCAATTTGTGATAATAAGATGCTCCTTGTTGCTGTTTTTTTCTTTAAAATCGACATGGCTTTAACTGTGGAATAAAGAGTGTAATCAGAAAAGATAACATCAGAATTTTTTACCTCCTTAAGAAATTTTGAGTAATAATTGATTTCAAGGTTAACCTCTGCCAATGAATTTGTAGGATAATGCCTGCATTCCTTTGCAAACTTAATAACTTCCTCGGGTATATGGATGTTTAGTTTAGACGCCCATTTTATAGTTTCCTCAATAATTTCCTCGCTTTTCCCGCATATTGTAAATGCGGGCGGGACTAAGGTGATTTCAGCCCTCTTGCTGAGAAATTTTAATACATTATAGCTTCTGATTTCGCCTCCACCCATTACAAGCGATGGATGCGCCATTCTGAAAACTTTCATAAATATATTCTATTTTCAAGCATTATAATCTTTATGGTTGGAGTAATTAATGATGAAATTGTAATAAATTAGCATTATTGTTTCTTTTTAGTCTAGTCAAGTAAGTAAACGATCCAGTAGAGTATAGAATATAAATCACTATCAATAGATCCAATATAAAATTAAGTGAAATGTATGGCAGGTCGCTAACTTGTTCTGTATCAATTTTAGGATAAGAGGAAATAACATGCACACTAGCAACTCCAAAGTAATAATTAAATTCATATATAGACTTTGGAACCCTAACTGAATGAGCATATGTAAATTGAACCATCCAGGGATTGCTGAACACGCTTATTCCATATCCTTTAGGCTGATAGGTTCCAGTTTTGATAACAGTTGAATTATTGGTAAAGGAAATCAGGGATCTTTCCTGTAAAATAGATGCAGCTTCATCTGATAGAATGGGGTACACTTTGCTTGGAACTAATACAATCCGCACTATATTTACATTTGAGACATATATATGAATATCATGATTTTTAATGTATAGCTCTCCCATATTCACCCAACTCACGTTGTATACTGAACTATCTATATCAACATCCACCTCATTAGAAGAAGATATCTTTATCCAGCCAGAATGCCGCGTTAAGCCAGATAAAGTTGTGAATACAGGTAAAACGTAAACATAATATTTACCATCAGGAATATTTAAGCTCAAGTTTAACGGAAGGTTTGGGTTCCCCGAGGTAATTGCATTAAGAGCATCTGGTGTCCAGAAAGGCGATTGATGCATCCAGCCACCAGTGTAATATTGGTTTGCATATATGTTTGAAGCAGAAATCACATATGAGGAATTGTTAACTAGCATTGGGATTAAATCGTTTGCATTTACATTATAGCCAATGAAACCCTTAACGTAAGGTAAGATATCTGTTAAATTATTGACATAGTAAAAGGGGACTATAACATATGAAGAGTTAATTTTTGACAAGTTAAGTATTGCCTGAGGAAAATTAAATGCTACGTAAATCCCCCTATTTATAATATATGGCGAGTATAGGGTGTTATAGAATATTTGGGTGTTGCTAGTGTTATATACAAGCTTAAAGTTTTGATTATTGCTGATTACTTTATAGAACTGTGAGTTTCTATAATCTAAAAACACTACATATTGAACCCCTAAAAGTGATAGCGCCCTTGCAGCATTATATGAGTTAGAAATTGCATACCAAATAAAATTCATGTAACCATAAAAGGCAGGATTAGTTATAAATGGATATAAATAAAAGCTGGCCAGTGTGGTATTTCCAAGCACCAGTACTATTCCGCTGTCGTTTCCAGACACCAGATTGACTCCCCCCTTTATCCCGCTTGGAGGATAAACAGTGGTTTCCTTCATAAATGATTGCGCAACTGGTAGATAAAAGACAAAGAGGCTAGAAGCCATGACAATTAGCAAGAGCGCAGCTGCAACAAATTTCAAGTGATTATGCAAATTGCCATAAATTTTTCGGCCCACCCCATACAATGTAAAACTGAATAGAAGGTAGAAAGGGGCAACAAACAGGTATGAAGGCAAATATGTTGGATAAAGGTAAACCAGGTATCCAACATAGGGCGTCTGAGCCATCCAATACCCAATTGTAGGGGATCCCACAAAGTTATAAGCCACAACAAACAGGACAAATATGCTTAAAAATATTACAATTGGCTTCCTGTATAGAAGAGCTGAAAGGGCAATGGCTGCCCCCACAGCTCCAAAAATTATGCTTATAGGATGAAATGTAGATAAATAATACGCAGGACCTAGCCAATACATAACGCCTGTCAGCGTGTAAAACGGATTAACATGCTGTAGCGCTATGCCCATCTGATTATAAATGGTGGAAACTGAGACTAAGGAAATAAAGGGACTAATTAGTTTAGCATAAATTATTGTATTTATGTTCAAAATGATAAAGGAAATAGCCCCAAACAAAATTATCTTAAGCCATGTTAAAATATAACTTAATCTCCTCTTTAAAACGATAAAGTACAGTGAGTACAATAGAAATGCAAACAGGGTAAAAAATATCCCCCTGGGGTCCGTGAAGCCGAAGGTTGCACCAATTGCAGCTATCGCTCCTCTCTTTAAGGCCTCCTTTAGGCTTATTTTTTTAACATCAAGCGCATAATCAAAAAGGATCAGCGCAATTGCCATCACGCCCGGGAAATAATAGATAACGCCAGAGAAAGTATAATATGTTATGGGGACAAGAATTGCTGATAATATAGAGGATATATACAGCAATCCTCCGCTGGCTTTGAAATACTTTTTAAGATAATATTTAGATGAGAAGAAAATGCCTAGAAAAAGCACGGAAAAGTTAATGAAGGAATAAAGAAATGAGGCAAAGCCTGAGAATCCTTCAAAGTAAGAGCTGATAAAACTGATCGGGAATGAAATCATTGTTCCAATTATTCCAGTCCATGCGCCTCCATTCATTGCATTAAATGTAAGCTCCCTTTGAACATTTATTGGAAGCAAGCTAGGAGGCGGGTGAAAAGCTCTATTATGAAATAAAACAAGGAATTCCACTATCCATACGACAGCGGCAACAATGTATCCTACTAATTCCCTCTTATTTGAGCTCAATAATGTCATTATAATAAAAGGTTTTTATTTTAAAGTTTATGTATAATAAATAATTGAGGGTACTAGTAATTTCCTTTGGCGATGTTGAAAGGCCAAATAATGGATACCTAATTAGGGTGTCAACATTAATAAGCTGCCTTAAAAAGGCAAACAATCACGTAAAAGTAATACAGTTTCTAACAGACAATGAGGCGGTTTCCCATTCAAATGATATGATAACCGTGAAAGTTAATAAGAGCTATTTATCATATTTTGTTAAATTCACAACATATCCAATTAAATTGTCAAATGAGCTGAAAGAAGCAGACATAATTATGTTTGAAGGAAGCCTTTTTGTTCCCTTTGGAATTTTTGGAAAGCTTTTGGGCAAGAAGGTTATTCATGATTTTCACGGATCGATAAAGGAGATTTCCGAAGATCTTAAGGATATTAAAAGCCTAATATTTAGAAAAATAGTTGGGAGCGCGCTTGACAGAATCGCTACATATATTTCGGATATCGCAATAACTGTCTCAGACAGGGATAAGGAGTTAATAAAAAGTTATAATAGAAATAAAGAAGCTTACACAGTAATTCATGGAATAGATGTTAGTAAGATTACTTTCTTTAAATCAAAAAGGGACAGAATTGAAAAGCTCATTTTCATCGGAAATTTACATGCTATTAACAATTTCACTGCGGCTAATAAAATAATTGAGATTGCGGAAAAAATGCCAGAAATCCAATTTATAATTGTGGGAGCTGGAAACGGGCTGATAAAAACACATCCAGATAACGTTAAGCTTACTGGTCTAGTGCCATCTCTTGATCCTTATTATGAGGATGCTGATGCATGCATAGTGCCCATAGTTACGGGAACAGGAATAAAGACTAAGATTCTTGAATGCATGGCCTACGGGAGGCCGGTAATAACAACTGAAAAGGGGATACAGGGGCTTGAATCCGTTAAAGGATTAAAGGGAATTTATGTTGCAAAAGTTGAAGATATGCCAAGGATTATAAAAGAGGTTAGGCTAGAGAGTGAATACAAGGAGCTTAGGGAGTTTGTTGAAAGAAACTTTTCAAAAAAGCAAACCTGCATGCAAATAAATAAAGTTCTTGATTCATTATTCCACAGGCTTTTTTAAAATCTTCACATTACAATAGCTGTGGTGATGTAGGATAATCGACTTTTCTAACCTTCACCCCATAAACCATGATGGTATCGTAAAGCAAACAAATAAATAAATCATAGATCAATTGCTAATTATTCATAATCCTTGAGAATGTGAAGTGCCCAACTGAGTTGCCCGGGCTCTCTGCAGGCATCTCCATTTATAAATATTGGTTACCGAAAAATTATGATTTAGAAACTTGAATGCAGTAATGTATTCAAAAAGGAAAATAAAAAGCAATATTGGTAACTTAATAATTTCATTTCCTTTATTGAAGAATCATGCATTTTAGGTATTCGATAAGGAATAAAAGATATAAAAAGGCATAGTTTTGAAACAAAGCAGTTAAAAAATTAACCTTGTAAATAAATCCTTTTCACAAAACATTTAAATTCCATTGAATTAAATCTTTTTGATGATAAGCGTTGTTGTTACAGAATACAATAAGCGTGGATTTCTTAAGGATGCCCTTTATAGCGCCTTTAATCAAACTCTCAATAAGGAGAAATATGAAGTTATAGTCATTAAAAAGGAAAAGGATCCTGAGGTTGATGAATTTGCAGTAAAGCATGGAGCAAAGATAATTTATGATGATACAGCAAAGTTTGGGGGAACGATCTATAATGCTCTCCTTGAAGCTAAAGGAGATATAATTTCATTACTTGAAGATGATGATATTTATGCTCCAAATAAGTTAGAAGAAGTTTATAAGATTTTTAATTCAATGAAAGTGGGTGGTGCTCGCAATAATTTTCATATTATTGATGCTAATGGTAGAATTTTAAAGAAATATGATAATATGCAAAGCTTTAGCTATTTGGTTAATAATGAAAATTATAACCACTTAAAGTATTTTTATAATCTAGGAGGAAACTCAGCCATTTCGATTCGCAGGGAGCTAATAAATGATGATATTAAAAATATAGAACTTGCCTGCGATATATATTTAGCTTTTAGCGCAATTTGTTCAGAAACATATAGTGGATACCTTATTTTTAGCGAACCTTTAACGCTTTATAGAGTTCATTCACAAAATAACAGCAATCCTAAAAGCTTGGAACACAAAGTAAATTTTTCAGTTAGATCTTTTCAGGATCATAAGAAGTTATATGAAAAATTTGGAAGTTGCAGTAAAGAAGTTAACAAAACCCTAAAGTTTTTACTCTTAAATTATAAGCTTAGTTTGTATTTTTTAGATTTATATTTAAGTCAAAATCATGAACATTTAATAGATAAAAATGAAATTAACTTTAGCGCTTGGGAAAAATTGTTCATAATGAATCCAACAAATAATCCCATTAGTAAATATACTCTTAAAGTAATAAGTGCTGGCTTATTTTTATTTCTGCCACCAATTATTAGGGAAAACTTTCTTAAATATTTATATAAATCTAAAACCATTACAAAAAGGAATACTAGGCATTAGCAAATAGCTCTAAAAAAGTTCTAAAAATTAGCATAGTATAACTAAGCGCATATAATGGGGCAGTGCTTTATTCGGGTTCTAACTTTTAATCTTTAACAAATTGGCAAGTTCATCATGATAAGCTTAATTTTAGACGTCAAAAATCATATTTATTAAACTTCAAATTAACCCAATTTAAAGCAACATCCATACTTGTTATGTTTAATGACTCCACATTTCATGGATTTTAAGCGCTTGATTGCATGAGAAAGTAACGGCTATTCAACACAGCATCCATACCAAATAGCTTTTAAAGAGGCGCCAAACATTAAACCTTAATAAAAGGGCTGCTTCTTGCTGGCGGTTTTTTGCTCCAGGCTTTCCTCTTCAGTATCAATGACCTTCACCCCAAGCTCCTCCAATTTTTTATTTATTTTTCCATCTTCATCTAATCTATATTTTACAACAATAACCTCGTATTTATCCCTGGGAAAATCCTGCAATAAAACTGAGCTCACCGCATCCATAATATATTTTCTCCTGTCATGAGCTATAACAAGCACGCTTATGAGCGGATTTTCCATTTAAAAATATATATAATTGCTTCATATTTAAGTTAATCCAATTTAAATTGCTTATTCATGTTAAAATTGTGCGCTTCATGGATCTGATTAGGAATAAAAGATATGAAAGGGCTTAGTTTTACAACAAAGAAGTCATGAAAAAAGTTCTCTTGCCTGCGCTTGCATGACGATGCAGGTGTAAGAGTCGGAGTAGGCAACCGTCCAATTGCTTGACCTCCGAGGTCGTTACAAAGAATGGTTGCCCACGCTTCGACCTAATACCCTGAAATAAAGGGTAAATAGGAGCCTGTCGAGCAAACTCCGACTTTAAGACTCTTACACCAAAAATGTGAGGTGAGAAATATGAAAATAGGAATGGATATCCATAAGGAAAGGGTGTATGTAACAGCAATGGACGAGGATGGAGCAATCAGGGAACAGTATGAAATGCAAAATAGTTATGAGGAATGGAGGGAATTCAAAAATAAATACATGCAACTGAAACCAGATATAGCAATGGAAATGTCAACATCTGGCAAATACGCTGCAAGAATATTGAGGGATATGGGATTCCCCCTGCATATTGCTGATCCTGCCAGCCTTGCCCTGATATTCAATGCATCAAGGAAGAACGATAAGGAAGATTCTTATAAGCTTGCAAAGCTACTAAGGTTGAGCGAATTGCCAGAAGTGCATCTTCCATCAAGGGAAGCTGAATCAATGAGAGCTTTAGTGAGGTACAGGAAATCCATGGGGGAAGATATGGCGGAGCTTAAGAACAGGGTGCATGCAATCCTTTCCCTGTATGGAATTCATATACATGCAACTGATATATTTGGAAGGAAGGG
>JABEBW010004100.1_pt1 | contig 13403 bp, 7 predicted proteins | sample 7245961 | NCBI WGS metagenome assembly JABEBW01 (sample SAMN14506364, study PRJNA622280) | hot springs metagenome | biome: hot spring [ENVO:00000051]|acidic hot spring [ENVO:00002120]; feature: spring [ENVO:00000027]|sediment [ENVO:00002007]; material: sediment environment [ENVO:01001048]...
ATGGAAAGCCGGATCATGTTTATGTTAAATATTACCAGATGGCGAATGAGATCCTTGAAAAGGATAAGGAAAAGGTAAAGGAAATAGATGAACTTATGAGGAAAATTGAATCCGGTGATAGGGAAACACTAGAATTTTCGAGAATGGTTGTTTCCAAAGTTCTTGGTGGTATTCTTGAGACACTTGAAAAAATGGACATAAGGTTTGATAGAATTGTTTATGAAACAGAGTTCATAGTGAATGGAATGGTTCAGGATGTAATTGAAAATTTGAAAACATACCTTGAAGAGGAAAATAATGCTCTCTATTTCCCCCTGAACGATGAAAAGATTTACCTTAGAAGAAGTGATGGTACATCACTATACTTCACAAGGGATATTGCCTATCATCTTTACAAAAGAAAGCTTGGTGATATGATAATAAATGTACTTGGTGAGGATCATAAAGCCCATGCGGATTCTTTATTAAAGGTTCTGAAAAAGATTGATGAAAATATAAAAATAGATACAGTTTTCTATTCCTTCGTCAGTTTGCCTGAGGGTAAAATGAGCACAAGGAAGGGAAGGGTTGTTTATCTTGATGATCTCATTAGTGAATCAATTGAAAAGGCAAGACAGGAAATAGAAAAGAGAAGGAGCGATTTTGATAGTGAAAAGATTGAAGAACTGTCAAAAAAGATTGGAATAGGGGCGGTTAAATTTAACATATTGAAAATACAGAGTGAAAAACCCCTTGTTTTTAAATGGGAGGAGGCACTTAACTTTGAAGGGGATTCATCACCTTTCCTCCAGTATTCATATGCAAGGGCATCAAGCATTCTAAGGAAGATGGTATGGAATGGTGAATTCTATCCTGAATACATTGATCATCCCAGGGAAATTTCACTCATAAAACTCCTTTTGAAATATACAAAAATCTTAAAGGAATCTGCAGAGAGTTTAAAGCCCCATAAAATGGCAAAGTATGGTGTTGACCTTGCATCTGAATTCAACCTATTTTACGCTGAATGCCCTGTTTTAAAATCTGATGGAAAAATAAGGGAAAACAGACTTGCTTTGGTCCATGCATTCAGGGAAACCATGGAGGATCTACTTGAAACCCTTGGCATAGATCATCCGGAGGAAATGTGATCATATGGCCTTAACCTCAACAATTCTCAATCTACCGTATCCTACAATCACCTTATGGAATCCTGAAAATTTTAAATCAAGATCCCTGTCACCTGTATCGACAAGTAAATATTTAAGACCCTGAAGTTTCAATGGGGTTGAAACTATTATAATATCTTCCTTTTTTATTCTTTTAAGAACTTCCTTAGTTAATTGAAGATTTCCCCTTCCAATGATAAAACCCTGATTGCCTATGGGTGATAGGACAATTTTTACATTTTCATTGAGAAGTTTAAGTATTCCACTTTCATTAAGATCCTTTCCTATGAGCTTTTTATTTTTTACTGCATCAAAACCAAGCAAGGTGAATTCAATACCCAGCAATTCCTGTATCTTTTTTACTGTTGTTCCTGGACCAAGAAGATAAACAACATCTCTTTCCATGTTATCTATTATGAATTCTGCAATACCCTGCTTGTCTTCTTCATCCTCCGTTGAATAAACTTCAGCTTTGCTGTTTTGAACGAAATTCTCAACGTACGGTACAATCAGATAGCCATACAATTTTATATTCAATTCATTCATCCTGTACTTTTCCTCATCAATGTCCATTACCTCCCTTTCCTGAAATGATACCTTACCTTCAATCAATTTTTTAAGAATTTCACCTGCTGAGAAAGGTGTTGGTGTAAATACAGCTGAATACATTTTCACACCGCTCGGTATTCCAAGCACAGGAATTTTTGAATCAACTGCTTCAACAATATCCCTTGCTGTTCCATCTCCTCCAACAAATATTAAAATATTTACACCATAATTAAGCATTATTTTTGCCGATTCTATTGTATCAAATCTATCACTTTTGTCCTTTGATTTGTAAACAACTTTGAAATTTTCAAAACCGGATTGTTTTAGAACATTTTCACCCATTTTACCGGAAACAGTTAAAATTTCAAAATTTTTCAATATTTCCCTTGAATACTCTATGAATTCCTCTGCCCTTTCCTGTGAAATTTCTTTCGCTCCAAGCTCCAAAGCTTTTTCATAAAGATTATCTGTACCCTTCAATCCAACACTACCACCCATACCTGCAACGGGATTAACTATAAAACCAAGGATCATTCCATTTCCTCCTTTATTTTCTTTAGTGCCATGTAATAAGCATTTGAAGCGTTAACTTTATTATAACCTCCACCACCAAGCATTACCATTCTACCGTTGGAAAATTTTCTTGCGATTTTATAGATGAGTGAAACAGCATTAACGTAATCTTCCAATGGATACATAAGGTGTGTAAGGGGATCATTTTTAAGTCCATCAGCGCCAGCCTGAATTATAACAAATTCTGGCCTTGCCTTTTCTGCAAAATTTTCAATTTTTTCGTAGGGTAAATGATCACTGTAAGCTTTCAAAACAACATTCATTTTTGTTCCTTCAGCATTTCCCGTGCCAGTTTCATTCTCAAAACCCGTACCTGGAAAAAGAGTTCTTGGATCCTCATGGAAATCTATTATGTAAACATCTGGATTATTATAGAAAGAATAGAAAACACCATCACCATGGTGTGCGTCAATGTCAACATAAAGAATTGGTCTTATGTTTTTATTGAGCAAAAATTTCAAACCAATTGCAACATCGTTGTAAACACAGAAACCTGATGCATGATCATTATGTGCATGATGCAAACCTCCATTCAAGTTCACTGAAAGTGAATTTTTTTCTAAAGAATTTTCTATTGCGGTCAAAGTTGAATAAACAACCCAAAGGGCATGCTCATGGATATTTTTGTATGCGGGTGTATCACCGTAATCAAGGTAACCTGAACCAACATCTGACATGGTTTTAACAAAACTCACATATTCTTTTGTGTGAAAAAGGTAAAGAATATCATCTCCAAAATTTTTTGCATTTATAGGATAAGCTATTTTCTCCTCCACTATTCTTCTACTTGCTATTTCAGCTTTCTCCGAGGAGAATGGATGATTTTTGAATGAATAGAGAAATGTGTTTTTATCATACACTATGCTTATCATTCAATTGATCCCAATTCAATCTCAATTTTAAATTTTCTTCCTCTCCTTATTATATCAAGATCAACGATTTTTCCAGGACCTTCGCTTTCAAGTATGTATTTAAGATGCTCTATTCCATCAAGATCCTTTTCATTTATTTTGTCTATTATATCACCCCTCCTCAGACCAGCATAATACGCTGGTGAGTTGATTGAAACATCTGTTATAAGAACACCATTTTTTACCGGTAGGCTGTAATAATTTGAAATTGAGTCATTAATGGTTATACCATAAATACCAAGGTATGGCTTTATGATCTTTCCATAAGTTTTTAGAGAATCCAGAAGTTTTTTCACATTGTTTATGGGTATTGCAAAACCTATTCCATGTGCATAGGGTATCATGGCTGATGTTATTCCAATAGCCTCACCATTCATGTTTACAAGTGGACCACCACTGTTCCCGGGATTTATGGCTGCATCTGTCTGTATAAGATCTTCAAATACACCAAGCTCGGATTTTATGGATCTCTTTACTGCACTCACTATGCCCATTGTTACAGTTGGTGATCCAAGAATCCCAAGAGGATTTCCTATAGCCAGAACAATCTGACCGACCCTTATTTTGTCAGAATCACCAAGCGTTAAAGGTTGGGTTTCAAGATCCTCAACATGTATGAATGCAATGTCCAGTGTTGGATCCGTATCCAGAACATAGCCAGTAAAACTCCTTCCATCGTTTGTTGTTATGTTCACGTATTCCGATCCAAGTATTACATGGTTATTTGTTACAATAAGATCCTTTGCAACAACGAACCCTGAACCTGAACCCTTCATTTCCTCCATGTTGTAGTATCTGTCCAGAATTATCTTTTCCACATTAATGTTAACGACTCCGCCTATAACCTTATCCACAACATCCTGTGTTTCCATAAATTTTGAATTATGGAAATATCTATTAAAACTTTTGGTATTATGTGAATGTAACATGAACATTGATGATGAAATAAGAAGAATCGAGGAAGAGATCAGAAAAACCCAATATAACAAGGCCACAGAGCATCATATCGGAAGATTAAAAGCAAAGCTTGCAAGGTTGAAGGAGTTGAAGGAAAGTTCTAAAAAAAGTTCAGGTAGAGTTCAGGGTGTCAAAAAATCCGGTAATGCAATGGTTGTCATCGTTGGTTATCCAAGTGTTGGAAAAAGTACACTCTTTACAAAATTAACAAAGAGGGAGAGCGAAATAGGCGATTACGACTTTACAACAATTAACATAATACCGGGTATGATGGAACACAGGAATGCAAAGATCCAGATCCTTGATATGCCTGGGTTGATTGAAGGTGCACAGGAAGGTAAAGGAAGAGGAAAGGAAGTACTTAGCGTAATACGTATTTCAGATCTTATTATAATAATTACTGATATTTATAAACCTGATCCATCACCGATAATAAAGATATTGGAAGATTCAGGAATAAGATTGAACAGAAGAAAGCCAAACATAAATTTAATAAAAAAGGACAGGGGAGGTTTGAATGTTCAGTATACTGTTCCCCAAGACCTTGATGATGAATCAATAATGGAAATCATAAGGGAATTCAGGATCGTGAATGCGGATGTTATAATAAGGGATAGAATTGATATGAACGATCTTATAGATTTTTTATCTGGAAATAGGTCATACGTTAGTGCAATATTTGTTTTGAACAAGATTGATGAGGATCCGGATTTTCTTAAATCCGGAACATTTCAGTATTTGAATGAAAAGTATGATTTCATTGTAATTTCAGCAAAGTTTGATGAAAACATTGAAACACTTAAAGAAAAAATTTATGAAAAACTTGATCTCATAACGATAAAATTAAAACCTTTGGATAAGAATGAGGAACCCATGGTGATAAGGAGGGATTCAACGGTTGAAATGGTATGCAGGGCAATTCACAAAGATTTTGTAAAAAATTTCAAATATGCACTTGTCTGGGGACCAAGTGCAAAGTATCCGGGGCAGAGGGTTGGTTTGAATCACGTTTTAATGGATGGTGATACAATAACGATTTTTTTGAGAAAATGATCACATATAACCAAGTTTCCTCAACTTCTCCATCATTCCTTCCTTGTCCTGTGATCTACCTGCCCTTTCTTTTGTATGCTCAAGATCCTGTTCCCATGCAGGTCTTGTATCAACAGGCTTTGAATCAAACTTTCCATCTATTGATCTGTACCCTTTTGCATAGAGAGGATGTATTGGAAGGTTAAATTTGAAAGTATATTCCCATATATTCCTTTCAGTGAATGGAAGTATTGGATGCACCCTTACGTGTGGTGGATTTTCCCTGGGACTTATGAAAACCTCCCAGGATCTTGCGGGATTTTCATCCCATCTTATGCCAGTGAAAAGTGCATCGATCCTGTACTTTCTTATTGCATCATTCATTGCAACGGTCTTGAGAAGATGGTTTCCTATATCTGAATCAAGCGAATATTCTAAATATTCTCCCTCAAAACCGATTTTTTTAGCCTCTTTTTTGTTTTCATCGCTCAGATCCTTTATGTATATTTTTCCATCCTTCACCTTTGAAAGTACATCATCGTTCCTTGCAAAAATAACTTTGAAATTCCAATCTTTGCTTACTTTTTCCAGCATTTCCAGTGTTTCATCGTAATGCTGACCATGATCTATGAAAAGTGCAGGTGGCATTTCCATATTTCTTTCCTTTACAACCTCCCTAACAAGGTGAAGGACAACCATACTGTCTTTCCCTGCACTCCATACAACAAATGGTCTTTTGAACCTATCAAGAGCATCGTTGATAACGATTTTTGCAATTCCAATCTTCGCGTTCAGTGATAAACCACCTTCAACTCTTACGTTTTCATTTTGCATAGCTTCAAAAATGCGATTCAATATATAAATATTTCAAAAATTTTTAAATATTTGTAAATTTATAGTATGTTGAATGAGAATTGGCATAATAACAGAAAATTTCAGAATTTACCATAAGATTTCAGAGGAACTCATGAAGAGGGGAGTGGATTTTGTTTATATAAAAAATAAAAAAGTACCTGAGGATGTCTGTGTTGTTCTTACCACAGAACATATTGATTTTGAACCAAAAATTTTCATTCATGATGTTTTAAGTGCTGTAAGAATGGCCATGAGCTATCTGTATGGTAAAAAAAAGTTCCAGAGGATTGTGATGGGAATAGATCCGGGTATGAGAACAGGACTTGCTGTTTTCGGTGATGATGTTTTTCTTGAGGGATATGAGTTCACGGAGATTGAAGATCTTTTGAATACAGTAAGGGAGATTGTAGAACATTACAGTCCCGAAAACGTTATTGTTAAAGTTGGAAACGGTGATGTACCGCACAGAAACAGGATCATTAATAATTTAATAAATAGTTTTAAAGTTGAGCTGGTTAATGAAAACAATACCACCCAGCTTAAAAACAGGAACATTGAAGCGGCAAAGAAGATAGCATTTCTGAATGGAAAGGAAATAAAGAAAAGGATGAGAACAAGGGTCAGTGATGGCGAAATAAAGGAAATCCAGAGGAAAAGCAGGCTTGAAAGCAATAACATTGTAACAATTTCAAGGAAGCTTGCGTTAAAGGTTTTGAAGGGTGAAATGGATATTAAAAAGGCAATTGAAATACAAAAAGAAAAATGATTTTATTTTTTCCATTTTGGAATTGAAGGTCTCTTTTTGCTCTGGCTGAAGGTGAAATAGAAGAAAATAATGATTATAACAACAAAGGCTATTATGTACCATACCCAGGTGTAATCAGGCGGTGTACCATAATAAAATTCAATTGAATATGTTCTGGACCCGCTTGAAAATTCAAGAACGTTTGAATTTATTGTTGCAGTTAAGGTATGTGTTCCATTGGAGATCATTCCAACGTAGTTGTATGTTACGTTAATCATCGAGTTTGGTGATATTGACTTAACTGTTACATTGCCAACGGGTGAGCCATCAAGGTAAAATGTTACGTTCACATTCTCTATTATATATTGTGTTGGATTCTTAACCTTTACAATAAAGGGTATGGGTTTTATAACCTTCACTGGAAGATATGTAATATTGATTGCTGGTTGTGATCCGTTAACAATTCCAACAGCCTGAAGGTAAATGTAAACGGTTTGTGGTGTTGAAGGAAACGTTATGTTAACTGTGAAGATGTTGTTTGATGATGAGTTGAAAGTCTCATTTATTGGTGATGCACCTGTCAGGTTCTGTCCTGCCAGTAAAACATGGATCTGATATTCATCAAAGTATCCAGTTACGTAAATCTTATACTGGTATGTTTGCCCTGTACCAACCGTTGTGGGGCCGGTTATGGTTGATGAAATGCCTCTTGCATCCGAAAGAGGCACAAGAATCAATGAAAAAATAATAATGATTGAAATTATGTGTGAAACTTTCATTTCTTTCTCCTCCTGGTGAATGTTATAAAGAGCATAAAGCCGGTTATTATTACCACAGTTACGATTAATAATTCAGTTAAGAACAATGTCAGATTTGGTATAACATATGTAACGTTTCCATTGCTCACTATACTCTGAACAGGCTGAACATAAACAGTGTTTAATGTATAATTCGATGTGTATTCCCTGTTTCCTGAAAAAGCTGCCACAATAACTTCAACCTTCAAGGCATGGGTGGAAGAAATTGGTGTAAGTTTAACGGTAAACGTGTTCTGTGACCAGGAACCAACAGTTATATTGTTATTTTCAATTGAATAGTTCCATCCCAGGGACTTTAATTCAACATTGTTAAGAATTGTTAGATTATACTTCTCAACATCGTTTCCATGGTTTACTATTGTGAAATTGAGAAGAACAGAATTTCCTGAAATTACAATAGTTGAAGGCTTTTCTATCGTTGTATTATGGTAAACGGTCACATTCAAAACAATATTTGTGAATGATATCAAGGACTGGTTGTATATGCCCCTGATCTCTATGGTGTTATCACCAATCGTCATCTTATCGGACACAGCAACATTCACTTTTAGAATTTCTGTCTGGTCCGGGTAAATGTTCATGCTCTTCTGGCTAAATGTAACATTCCAAGATCCTGTTGATTCAAAAGAAACATTTTCCGGAATGTTTCCTGCGTTCTTTACAGATACAACGAAAGTTAGATTTTCACCAACGTTTCCTGTTAGTGATGGGGATAAATCTGACATTATTATATCATGCAAAGTATTTCTGTTCATCTGGAGATTTATTGTTGTTGATCTTGTTAAATTAATTGTATAATTCAAAGAATAATTTATTTTCATTCCATATTCCATGTTTGTGGTCTGTGCATTAATTGTGTAGTATCCCTGTGGTAGATTAATTGAAGCGAATCCATTTAAAGCTGTGATGTTGTAAAATGAACCATTTCCACTCAAAGTAACATTTCCCGTGTATGTTCTGTTTGCATATGTAATGAAAAGGTTAAAGTTGTAACCCTTAACAAGGTTTATGTTGAATTGAACATTTTTTCCGAGAGAAACATTAACATGGCCGAGATAGCTGGCCGAGTATCCTGGATAGTAAACATAAACTGTGTAATATCCTGGTGGAATGGAGATGTTGTAGAATCCCGATGAATCAGCAGTAGCTGTATAATAAGTCCTGTTATTGTAAAGAACAACATTTGCCCAGCTCAAAAAGTTGGAGCCGTAATATACATGACCGAAAACGTTTGAAAGATACTTTGATCCCTGAACATAAAGGTTCACGGTTGTGTTCCCAATAACAAAGGTTGAATTTTGAGCCGTATAAATGTATGGAACTGTTCCGGAAACAACATTTACCACTGAGAATTTGTAGTATCCTGTTGGTAGAATAAGTTCAGTGAAGGACTGAACAGGTTTAATCAGTACCATATTACCGTACTCTATTTTCAGATCCACAACCTTTGAATAATTTTTAATGTATATGGAAACATAATTGCCGTATGTGTATGATGGCGTGATAATTGAATTCTGTGTTATGTTATATGATCCAATATAAACCAGGTTTCCGCCAAATACGTACAATGTATATATACCAGGTTCTATTGAAATGTTGTTTCCTGAGTTTACAATGTTACCCTGGGTGTTGAACCAATATACGTTGGTGAGGTTTGTTAAAACACTGACCATTGCAAGTATCTTTATGTTCAAATCTTCATGGGTGGAATAGGTATTGTAATTAACGTATAATTCTGACGGGGTAGCATAACTTTCAGTGTTTTCTGTTATTACGGAAACTGAATAGTTTCCCGGTGGTAAATAAACACTGTAGGAATTTCCAGAAACATTTGTAATGTATGTTCCTGTATTTGATTTGAATACGATCTGAATTTTTCCATTGTATGCGGATGGATAAATGACACTACCATAAACATTCACACTGCTCGGTACCATATTTATTGTGTAATTTGGATATGAAACAACATTTTTCATATTATATCCGTATGCAAACGCAGAAAATGAGAAATTTTTCCCTATAACATAGAAATGGAATTTTCCATCGGATTGAATACTCTGAATGTAATAGGGCTCATTGTTGTAGTTTAAGAAAACAACAGCGTGTGTTATAACAACCGAATTTGTCATAACCTGCCCAGAAACATTATTTGCGTTCTGTAATGAAATGTTGTAAAAAACGTTGCCGAAAACTGAAATTTTCATGTAATATGCGTATGGTGCGGATGTTGATGAGTTAAAGCCAACAACGCCGAGGTTATAAATCCCCTGAGGAACATACACTGAAAAGTAACCTGAGTTGTTTGTATAAGCTCTAACAAAATTGTTGTTCTGGAAAAGCATAACACCGGCGTCCGGTATTGGATACTTTCCATAGTTCACATACCCTGAAAATTCCACTGCCTTTGAAAGATTGAAGAGCATTGAAGTATTTTGCATTGGTACATAAGATCCCATGTAAACGTAATGTGTGTTGTTGCTGAAGTAATCTATATAAATGGAATAATACATTTTTGGAAGAGTGATTGAAAACTCACCACTGGAATTTGTCAATACAACCTGTGAGTTCTGGTATGTGAATTCATCAGTGAACCTTACAATAGCTCCTGAAACAGCATGGCCATTGAGAAGAACCGTTCCATTAAGGGAATAACCGTCGAGTATATTGAAGTTTATTTTATTTGATGAATTGAAGGATGAAAAGGATACAGACTGATAAGGTGCATAATATCCAGATTTTTCCACATTGACTTTGTATGAATCTGGCAAAACGTACAGCGTGTATGATCCATATTGGTCTGTGTATGTTTGGTAGATCTGTGTCCCGTATGCCTTTACAAGGACATTTTTTGCAGCAGAACCGTTCTGGTAAGATACTGTTCCTGTGATTTTATCTGGGTTTATAACAATATCATGTGTGAGATTTTGATTTGTATTTATTGTTACATTTCCAACATTGTAGTAAGATCCATTTATTTTAACGCTTACATTGTAATTATGCGGTATGATATTTTCAATTTTATAGTATCCGGAATCTGAAACAGTTGCTGAATAGTTCAGGGAATATGTTGTATTTGTTAAATATACAGTTGATCCTGATGGAATGTAATCCCCGGGTGTGTATGTTTTATTGTTCATGATATTGTAATAAACCATGCCATCAAGATTGGATGAATTGACAACAAAGTTCTTTGTTATAATATAACTTGGATTACCATCTGGCTGTATTCCTGTGTTGATCCTCAGAGCCTGATCCTCAGAGACATAAATTTTTGTTTCGTTCAGAATTGTGCTTTGAGTAAGGAAAAGTTTGTTCATGTTACCATTTGTTGAGACAACTATGGTATCATTGCCTGCAACGGCATAGATAGTGTAATATCCTGAAGAATTTGTATATGTGTACGTGTGCGGTATACCGTACTGATCATCCAATGTTACAAGAACATTTGAAAGTGGCTGACCGTTTGGCAATGTTACCCTTCCCTGAATTATTGCACCTGGATAGAATTTAACAATTATAACATTTGAGGATAAAGTCTGGTTACCGGGTGGGAATAAAACAACAGTGCCATTCTTTGTTTGCTGTAGATAATAAGCTTCCTGCAATGGCACAGCCCTCCATGCATTTGTGTGGTTTTGATAATCCTTATAGGGATTCCAGAATGCCGTGCTGTAAACAACCTCAAAGTGCGTAAGATTCCAGGCAGGCATAATTGGATAATAACTCATCTGTTGTGAAAGACCTGGTATGTAAGGGCCTATGCCAACGTTTAAACCAGAATAACCAACATATATTCTGTAAAGCATGGTGTTGAAGAATGGTGCTTTGTATGATATAACATAGTTAACAATCTGAACGTTTGTGGGAATTGAATTCAGAGGATATGTATTCCCGGAACTATCTTCGGCAAGGATCTGGTAATATTCTGCAGGTATAAACTGTCCATTTATTATCTGTGTAGGTCTATCGGAGAGAAATGCTGGTGCATAGAATATTCCAGTCTGTGTTCCGGAGATTGGGAATAGCCTGTAATCAACACCAAAGTATTCAATGCTGTATCCCGTTACCGTTTCCAGATTAAGGTAAAGGTTTACCAAAACATTTTCGGGGTAAAGAGAAAGATCACCCTTTACCAGAGCATATTTTGCATTAACGGTTGTTAGATTGTTCGTATAATTTCCATATTTCTGAGGATTTGATAAAACCATATTTATGTAATATGAAGGATTCTTTGATAAATTAAAATAATAGTTCAAAATGTTCTGTTCTTCCTGTGTCCCAAGATATTGAGCGAGAATATTTTCCACCTGATTCGCGTAAGAGTGGTTGTAAAGAGCAGCATCAAGTATCCTTGCGATCATTAAGGAAATTGCCTTACTCTCATTCTGTGTTGTTAAAAACTGTCCGGCTATCTGATAACCGTTCTGGAAGTTATCGGCCACCGTTGGATGTTGGCCTTCCTCTATCTCCTGAAATCCATAGTCCCACCAGGACAGGAATGCAGGCCGGTACTGACTTACTTGATTGGAATCCTGCGTGCTCAACCAGATCATTGCGTTCTGCCAAGGATCATTCTGCTTTGTTGTAATCTCGATACCATAGGCACCAAGATACCAGAGCCCTGAATAGTTCTGAGGTTTGAAGTAAGATGGCATAACATTGTAGATCTGTTGGTCATAAACAGTCTTGTTGTTGTAAGGTATTGCTGAATCAACAGCACCCCACATGTTTGGTAAAATAACAAACATTGCTATGAGAATTATAGCAATAACTTTCGTCCATTTTATACTTCTTCTGAAAGCTACCCTTATTGAATAATTGAAAGCCCTGAAAGTTTTTCCTATTTCCTCAAGGTTGAGTTTTGTTATTATTAAATCAAGCATGTACGCTGCAGGAATTATGAAACCAGGTGATGCGTTGTATATGAACCTTGCAGCGGCAAAGGCCATGTAAACGCTTACAAGTGAAAATATGACAAAGAATAGATAATATTCATTCTTGTTTTTTCTTATATCGTAAATCATGAAGAAAAGACCCGCAACAAAAAGGAAGAAAACACCAACACTAGCATTCATTATGAGCTGACCAAGGGTTGGTGACTGTGCTTCAGCTATGGTCATGTACATTGGTGTCTTTATGAAATACCCTGCACCTGAAAGTGCGTAGTTTATAATGCTTGGATAGTATATCTTTACAAATATGAAAGCTATTATGGAAATTACTACAACAATGGAATATGTGAAAGTCCATGGCCATTTTTGCGTGAATTCAAAGAACAATGTTGCCAAAATTACGAAAATCAGTAAATAGAATGGTGCACTCATCCATGGACTGACCATATGTGTAATGAAGAAATATGGAAATCCTATGGGGTATGAAAAAAGACCGAAGAATATGGTAATCCAAAGTATATGGAAGGATGAAACGTTCCTGATTTTGTTGTAAAATATCTGGAAAACAAGGTAGATGAGGATTATTGCTTCAATGTATGCAAAACCCTGCCACATTGCCTGAATTGTTCCAAAGCTTACACCCGCAAGTGCGGAATATATCAATGACAATTTATTTTCCTTGAAGAATTTTAAGGTTCCATTCTTCCAGCTTGAAAGGCTTAGATAATTATCAACCCAAACAGTTCTATTAACACTTTTCAGTGCCTTTATGAAGAAATAAAATGTCCATACTCCAAAGAATAGAATAACATCATCATAACCGTTCCAGGATGCCACACTTCTCATCATGTTTGAAGCGCTTGTGGCAACAAGTAATGCTGAAATGATACCAACCCTTCTGTTGAAAGCCTCCTTACCAATCA
>JABEBW010002986.1_pt1 | contig 13401 bp, 12 predicted proteins | sample 7245961 | NCBI WGS metagenome assembly JABEBW01 (sample SAMN14506364, study PRJNA622280) | hot springs metagenome | biome: hot spring [ENVO:00000051]|acidic hot spring [ENVO:00002120]; feature: spring [ENVO:00000027]|sediment [ENVO:00002007]; material: sediment environment [ENVO:01001048]...
GCCATACGCTATTTTGTACATCGACTTTTTGTACCATAAGATTTTTCCAAAAGAAATACCAATGTTGCGTTGATTATAATACTCAATTTTAAATGCAATATTACGAAATTATATAATTTGGTATGCATTCAATCTTGACTTTAATGCATATTTAAACATAAAAGCCCACTAATCTCTATTCCCTAATCTCTAATGTCTAATCCCTAATCCCTGTATTTACCATATGCCATACGCTATATGCCATATGCTATTTCATCGGTTCCAGCATATGCCCCGTCGAAATCTGGTCCTCGCTAACGCTGTGGAGGATTTCTCTGGGGCATTATGCTCTCCGCCTTATCACATTGCCATACGCCATTGGCTATAGGCTATACGCTGTTTTGTATCGGCTCCGACATGTGCCCATTCGGAAACTGTACTCGCTACGCTGCGAAGGCTTCCTCACGGGCATCATGTCCTCCGCCTTATCGCTGTAAAAACCATCTCGAAGGCATCCCGCCCTTCGCCAAGTTACCGCCCACTAATCCCTAATCTCTAACGTCTAATCTCTAATCTCTAATCTCTAATCCCTAATCCCTGTATTTACCATATGCCATACGCTATATGCCATATGCTATTTCATCGGCTCCAGCATATGCCCCGTCGATGTCGTTCTTACGATGGAAGATTCGAAATTTGAAAAACTTTAGTATAATAAAAATGATCATTTAATTTAGGCAACGAATGGGGTACGGAGCAACCTTTTACGGGCAAATACAACGATTTTTATGAAAAAGGCACTTATGTCTGCAGAAGGTGCGAGTTACCGCTTTACAAATCAGACAGCAAGTTTAAATCTGATTGCGGCTGGCCAAGTTTTGACGAAGAAATACCGGGCGCCGTGAGAAGGCAATTAGACGCAGATGGAAAAAGAATTGAAATAACCTGTGCTTATTGTGGGGCACACCTTGGCCATGTTTTTGAAGGAGAAGGTTATACTCCAAAAAATGTAAGGCATTGCGTTAATTCGGTGTCAATGAAATTTGTACCAGAAGGGCAAAATGTTCAAAGGAATAGGGCATTTTTTGCCGCTGGATGCTTCTGGGGCACTCAATACATGTTTAAAAACCTCAATGGCGTTTTAGACACAAGGGTTGGTTATATGGGAGGCAGGGCAAAAAATCCAACATATCAGTTGGTATGCACTGGTACCACAGGGCATTTTGAAACTGTAGAGGTGATATACGATACCTCTGAAGTTGATTACGCAACTCTTGTGAAATTTTTCTTTGAGATCCATGACTTTTCACAATTCGATGGTCAAGGACCAGACATAGGGGAACAGTACAAGAGTGTGATCTTTTACACAGATGAAGATCAAAAGAAAATTGCAGAATCGATCAAACAAACGCTCCAAAAGATGGGAAGAGTCGTTGCAACGGAAATAAGAAGGGCTTCTGATTTTTGGCTTGCCGAAGATTATCATCAAGATTATTACGATAAGACACACAAAGCACCCTATTGTCATTACAGAAGAAATGTTTTCCCACCTGAAACTTTTAAAGTTAGAAATGAGGAATGAGGATGCCCATATTTTTTGATGAATCCTCAAAAACATTTAACCTTTTTTCAAAAGAAATGCAGTACACCATGTACGTAGATCAAAATGGGAGATTGTGTCATGCCTATTGGGGTAAAAAGATAAGGGCGCTTAACGTCCAACGCATTTCAAACTCTTACAAAATGAGTTATGGCCCAAATCTTTCCCTTGAAATTCTTCCTCAAGAGTACCCAGCCTATGGCGGCACTGATTTCAGAAGTCCTGCCTATCAGGTACAATTTGGGGATGGATCTACGGTTTCAGATTTAAAGTACACAGGTCATAAGATCTACAAGGGAAAACCGAAATTAGACGGTTTACCGTCAACTTATGTTGAGAGTGAAGATGAGTCTCAAACTCTTGAGGTGTATCTGTACGATGCCGTGGGAAAGCTAAGCGTGACTTTGACATACACGGTATTTGAAAACTTTCAAGCCATTGCAAGAAGTGCGAAGTTTAAAAATGAAAGTTCAAAAAAGATAAAGATATTAAGGGCTTTAAGTGCAAATGTTGATTTTGAAGACGATGATTTCGTTATGATCCAATTGTCCGGTGCTTGGGCACGCGAAAGGAATATCGTAAAAAGGCATCTGGTACCAGGTATTCAATCAATAGAAAGCCGAAGAGGAGCAAGCAGTCATCAACAAAACCCTTTCATAGCGCTTGCAAGAAAGCACGCCGATGAATGGGAAGGAGAAGTTTACGGATTCAGTCTCGTTTACAGTGGAAACTTTCTTGCCCAAGTTGAAGTTGGTCAGTACGAGACGGCAAGGGTATCTATGGGAATAAATCCCTTTGATTTTTCATGGCTTTTAGAGCCACTTGAAACCTTTCAAACTCCAGAAATTGTCATGACTTATTCGTCTGAGGGCTTTAATGGAATGTCTCAAACATACCACAAACTTTACGCTTCAAGGCTGGCACGCGGCAAATACAGAGACCTCGAAAGGCCAATACTCGTTAACAACTGGGAGGCAACTTATTTCAACTTTAACGAAGAAAAATTGCTTAAAATCGCAAAAGAAGCGAAGGAACTTGGCATAGAACTTTTTGTCCTTGACGATGGCTGGTTTGGAAAAAGAGATGCCGACAATTCTTCTCTTGGAGATTGGGTCGTTGACAGAAGAAAGCTGCCAAACGGCCTTGACGGCCTTGCGAAAAAGATAAATGAAATTGGATTGAAATTTGGTCTGTGGATTGAACCAGAAATGGTCTCGCCAGACAGCGATCTTTACAGGTCTCATCCAGATTGGTGCATTCATGTGAATGGTAGAGAAAGAAATTTAAGCAGAAATCAACTTGTTTTGGACTTTTCAAGGCAAGATGTGTGCGATTACATGACAAAGACGATTTCAGATCTTTTGAAAAGCGCAAATATAAGTTACGTGAAATGGGACATGAACAGAAACATGACGGAGATCGGATCCGATAAGTTGCCACCTGAAAGGCAAAGGGAAACGGCACACAGATACATGCTTGGACTTTACAAGGTGATGGATGAGATCACATCCTCTTTTCCCGATATACTTTTTGAAAGTTGTGCCGGAGGTGGAGGCAGATTTGATCCGGGGATGCTTTATTACATGCCGCAAGCATGGACAAGCGATGATACCGATGCGATAGAAAGGCTTAAAATTCAGTACGGAACAAGTTATGTCTATCCACAAGTCATGATGGGAAGTCATGTCTCTGCCGTTCCAAATCATCAAGTTGGAAGAATAACGCCAATTGACATAAGAGCGCACGTGGCAATGAGCGCAAATATGGGCTTTGAACTTGATCTCACAAAGATCTCGGACGAAGAACGAGAGAAGATAAAAGCATACGTTTCGGAGTACAAGAAATTAAGAAAATTGATCCAATTTGGAAATTTTTACAGACTCATCAGTCCCTTTGAAGGAAATGAAAGTGCATGGATGATAATCGATGAAGAGCAGGATGAATTTTTGCTTTATCATTTCAAAATATTCGAAAGGCCAAATTCAAAGGGTATAAGAATCAAACTTAAGGGCATATCGACGAACAAAAATTACAGATTGGAAGGCACAAACGAAATTTACGGAGGAGACGAACTTCTTTACGAGGGAATTACGATCCCACATGCCTTTGGAGATTTTCAAAGTGTGCTGATGCATTTCAAGAGTGTCTGAAAAGGCGGAAGAAATTCCGCCTTTTACAGATTTTTGGAGAAAAACTCTACAGTTTCTGCTATGACGCGCTCTGACCAATCGTAAGAACTAAAGGTATGATCTGATCCTTCAATCGGAAGCAGCGTTCCTTTCCTGAACTCTTTAACAAGATCTTGGCTATGTTCGAAGGGCACGGCTTGATCTGAGGTTCCATGAATTATAAGAGTTGGCTTTCCATATTTTTTTGCTTCACCAAAGGCATCAAAGGTCAAGACTTCCTTTGTGAATTCCTTCGACACCCTTATTCCACCAACGTCAAAGAAGCGCAGATCTTTTGGGACAGAGGGGATTCCCTTTGAAAAAACTTCTTTGTTTTTTGCCGCCGGAGCCCATAAACAGAGGGCATCAGGATCGATCTGATTGGCGGTCAGTAGCGCTATCGTTCCACCCATTGAAAGGCCAAGCACTCCTAACTTGTTATCGAAATTTTTTCTCGTGTATTCTGCTACTTTGAGGGCATCGGAAATCTCCGAAGAGAGTGTCATCTTCTCGAAAGGCCAATCGCTGTTTCCAGAACCTCTAAAATCGAATCTCACGGATGATATGCCTACTTTCTCGAGGGCTTTTGAAAGTCGTGCGAAGATGAAGTGCGCCTCTATGTGATTGCCTGTGAAGCCATGAAACATGACGACAACGGGAGTATTTTTACCCGCGCTGTTTATAACGGTGAATATTTTTCCTTTGTTCTTCAAATTTACAGTTCTCATCTTTTCCTCCTTAGCCAACTTTCTATTTTTTGAAAAGTGCTCGCTATAACTTCGTCCATGTTGTAATACTTGTATTCTGCAAGCCTGCCAACGAACAGATATTCTCCAGATTTTTCAACCTTTTCAACCTCTTCCATGTAAAGGGATCTGCTTTTCATGTTTTCTTTCGTCACAACCACGTAATAAGGCTCTCCCTTGTCGAGTGGATATTCGTAACAGACGGTTGTAAGATCTGATTTTTGACCCGTCATGTGTTTGAATTCAGTTATCCTTGTCCAATCATAATCATTCGGATAATTCACAACTGCAACGGGTTGGTAATACTCCTGACGGTACGTTTTAAAATCAAATTTTAACGATCTGTATTCAAGTTCTCCATGAAGTTTACCAAAGAATTCGTCTAATTTGCCCGTGTAAACTGTCACGATCGGTTTAACCTCAGATCTTATTTCAAAATAATCGCAATTTGTGAGAACGGATATATTTTGATGATCAAGCATTTTTTCAACCATTTTTGTGTATCCGTGAAGTGGGATCCCTTGGTAGGCATCTGAGAAGTACCTGCCATCACGGTTAGATCTCGTTGGAATTCGTTTTGCAATCTCAGGTGAAAGTTCTACAGGTTCTCTGTTCCATTGCTTTCTTGTGTAATTCATGAAGAATTTCTCGTAAAGTTTTCTACCGATCTGAGAAACAACGGCATCTTCAAAGTTGAGCGGAGGATTCGTGAATTTCGAACTTTTAACCTCATCATCTAAAAATTTATCGACATCTGATATCGACAAGTTTATGCCAAACAATTGATTTATCGTGTCTCTGTTGATGGGAAATGGAACGTACATCCCATCCACGTAACTTAAAACTCTGTGCTGGTAATAATTCCATGATGTAAATCGGCTCAGAAATTGAAAAACAGCCTTGTTTTTGGTGTGAAAAATGTGGGGCCCATAGGTATGAATTAAGATGCCGTCTTCGTTGAACTCATCATAAACGTGTCCTGCCAGATGGTTGAGTTTTTCAACGACTAACACCCTGAAGCCAGATTCTGCAAGTATTCTTGCTGAAGTTGATCCAGCAAGACCAGATCCCACTACAAGAACAAAATCTTTCATCAGAAACCTCCCCTTCCACCGCCGCCAAAGCCACCACCAACGTTGCCTCCAAAACTGCCACCACCAAAGTTGCCCATATTTCCAACCTGTTGGACGTTGGCATTTATCATGGCGCTTTGTGGCAACATTATCAAAGAATCATACCAAAGCATGGTTGTAAAGGCTGGGAAAAATGGGTCTGATTCCACAATTTCAGGAGGATTCATCATCTTTATAGCCTTTATGACGTGCTTTGCTATTCCCAGACTGGTACCATAGACAAGGTATTGTTTCCAAACGATTATCGATTCCGGGGGTTTTTCTTTTATCAAAGAATAATCCGTAAGATATTTTTCGAAATGCTTCCATCTTAGATAATAAACTCTGCCGTCCTTCGTCCATCTTCCAAAGACATCCCGTGGAAGCATGAGTATTATCCATGAGGCGACCCAATCCGCAAAAGTTACCCAACTGAGGATCATCAAAAGATTTGGATAGGCTCTGCCGTTGTAAATGTTCAAAAAGACCAAGGCGATTGGTAAAATCATCAGCGCAAGAACGGTTACAACCTTTGTTATCGTGTTGCCGTAAGTGAGAAGGTAATTTCTCCTTTCTGCGTCTGTTAAAACTTTCATCTTCCAATCAACAAAGGCACTGTTGAACTTTTGGGCTTTTTGAATGTTTCCCTTCATTGATTCGGCAATTGTCCTTGGATCAAAAATCCCCTCCACCGAAAATGGCTTGATGACATTGTCAAAAAGCATTTTTTCGCTCTCGCTCAATGGTTTCTTACCACTTAAAATTTTAAAGGCATTTTCGCCAGAAAACTCAAGATATCCCTTATCGACAAGGTTGAGAATTGCGGCGGCAAAGCCGTCTGAATCCGGTTCAGATATGAGTCTTTTGACAACAGAATTCACAAGTTCAGGAGGATCGTCAAACGGAATTTCACGTTCGTATTCTCCAACATCAACCTTCGGTTCAACGCCAAATAACCTTTTAAAGACTAAAGGAATTAAAGGTATTAATATGATAAGCACCACTATCCAAAACCATTGCCAGAAAATGCCATTTGAATATCCATTTTCAATTCCTTCAACCTGCTTAATCGTCATGGAAAGCGGAGAAGAATATTCAACGTTCATGGATGGAAATACCACTCTTGCCTCCGCGTAAGTGTTTGGAGGCACGTTATGATATGTTATCGTGAAGTCATGACTTCCATTCATCACAATTTGATGCGGTACGTCGAGCGGATGAGGGAATATCTTTTCTATGTTGAAATTCGACGGGAATATGTAATGAACTGTCAACAAAGGCACCCATGAAGGTGTGCCTTTGCCCCAGAATTTGTAAAAAAATTGAGAGAAATCAATTCCATTTTGAAATCCACCGGTGACATCGTAAGAGAGATTCATTACGACATTATCCCCACCGGCTTTTGGTACGGTGTATCCATTGTTTAAATAAACGAGCAGATCAAATCCACCTTGATTAACAATTCCTTCAGTCTTTTGAATGGTTGCCCCTTCAACGGATAGTTTGAAGTTACTCATTGAAACACCGTTGGGAAATTGAGTATAAGGTGCCAGACCGTGATATGGTTTCGTAAAAGTGTAATAGTCGCTCTCGGAGATATGAGCAATTCCATTTGGATCTACTTTGACTGTCACATTAACCTTATCAACCTTTAAATTTGAAGACCAAACCGCAAAATAACCATTCACGTAAAAGGTTGCGAGCAAGCCAACAACGATCATCGCCAAAACGACGGCTATTTTTAAGATTAAGGCACCTTTCTTCAAAAAATTTCCTCCTTAAAGTTCATTTTGCGTACTCGACGCTTCTTTTTTCTCTTATGACAACAACTTTGATCTGACCTGGATATTCCATTGAAGATTCTATTTCTTTTGCTATATCGTAAGCCATCTTATCGGCCAATTGATCGTCAATCTTATCAGGCTCGACGATGATTCTAATTTCTCGACCAGCCTGAATTGCGTACGCTTTTGTCACACTTTTGTGACTTGTCGCTATTTCTTCGAGTTTTTGAAGTCTCTTTATGTATATCTCTATGCTTTCCCTTCTTGCCCCTGGTCTTGATGCGCTTATCGAATCGGCCGCCGCAACAAGTACGGCCTCTGGAGTTTGGAATGGAACCTCTTCATGGTGCGCTTGGATCATGTTAACGACGGCCTCTTTTTCTCTGTATCTTCTCGCAAGTTCTCCACCGATCATGGCGTGTGTTCCTTGCACTTCGTGATCTACCGCTTTACCTATATCGTGTAAAAGAGCGCCTCTTTTAACCTTCTCAACATCAAGACCTATTTCTTCGGCCATCATCGCGGCTATCTGAGCCACCTCGATCGAATGGTAAAGTACATTTTGGCCAAAACTCGTTCTGAATTTTAACCTTCCAAGCAATTTTATGAGTTCTGGGTGCATGTTGGATATTCCAACAGTTAATATTGCCTTTTGACCTTCATCGTGTATGATCTTCTCGATCTCTTTCTTTGACTTATCGTAAAATTCTTCTATCATGGCTGGATGTATTCTGCCGTCTTCTATGAGTTTCTCAAGAGTCATTCTGGCTATTTCTCTTCTTAGCGGATCAAAGCATGAAAGCACAACGCTTTCTGGAGTATCATCGATTATTATGTCTACACCCGTTAAATTCTCGAAGGCCCTTATGTTGCGTCCTTCTCTTCCTATTATCCTTCCCTTCATATCATCGCTTGGAAGTTCAACAGAAGAGACGGTTATATCGCCGACGTAATTGCTTGCATATCTTTGGACTGCGGTACTTATAACCCATTTTGCTTCATTTTCCGCTTCTTCTGCATATTTTTCTTTCATTTCAGCGTACATTTTTGCAAGGGTTTTTTCCATATCCTCTTTTGTCATGTCTATGACGAGTTGCCTTGCTTGTTCTTGATTTAAAGATGCTATTTCATACAACTTGTCTTCTTGATCTTTTACAAGTTGGCTTATTCTTTCCTTTTCTTTCTCAAGATTTAACCTTAGATCTTCTATTTTCTCTTCTTTTTTAGAGATCGTTTCTTCCCTTTTTGCTATGGCTTCCTCACGCCTTACAAGTCTTTCCTCAACCTGTTTCAAATCATCTTGTTGTTTCTTGACCTCTTTAGAAAAAGATTCTCGTAAAGAATTTATCTCTTGTTTTGCTTCTATGATCATCTCTTTCTTTATCTTTTGAGCCTCTTCTTGAGCATCCTTAAGGATGCTTTCAGCATCTAATTTAGCCGCTTTTTGTTCTTTGAAAATTTTTGATTTTCCAAATTGATATCCTATCAAGACTGCAAGTATGACACTTGGAACCAGGATAATTATCATCAAAATTGCATTATTCATTCATTATACCTCCATTTCTTTGGAGATCTCGCGCAACAATCTTTTCACGGTGTAAGCATCAAATCCTCTGTTTACAAGTTTTTGAAAGACCTTGTCTTCCGGTTCCCTTTGATGCGCTTTCATAAAGCGCCTAAAAATATCTTTCAAATCTATGTTATTCAAAACCTCATCGATTGCCTTTGCGATGATCTCCTTGTCAATTCCAAATTCTCTTAGTTCACATTCCACATATTTAGGCCCTTTGAATTTGATCTCTATCTGATCTGAAGCGTAAAGTTTGGCAAATTTAAAATCATCTAAAAGGCCTTTTTTCTTAAACTCCGAGATCAAAAGATCTGCTGTGCCTTGATCGTATCCCTTTTCTTTCAATCTGTTAAATATTTCCAATTCAGAACGTGCCCTTATCTTTAAAAGCCTAAGGGCATCTTTCCTTGCATTTTCAAGATTCTTTTCCTTCTCCATCTGAACTTTTCAAAAGGCCATGGGCCTCTCTTATCCTTTTCTCAATTTCATCAGCGATATTTTCATTCTCTTGAAGATATTGAACGACGTTATTTTTGCCTTGACCTATGCTTATCTCCTTCCCGTCTAAGGTCGTATAGCTAAACCATGATCCCTTCTTCGATATCAACCCTTCGCTCACCCCAAGATCGACAAGTTCATTTTCTCTGACTATGCCTTTCCCGTAGATTATGTCAAAATGTGCCTCTTTAAATGGAGGAGCAACCTTATTTTTGACAACTTTGACCCTCGTTTCATTTCCAATTATCTTGTCACCCTCTTTTATAGCCTCTCCGCGTCTTATATCGAGTCTTATGGTTGCGTAGAATTTCAAGGCATTACCTCCAGAGGTTGTTTCAGGATTTCCAAACATAACCCCGATCTTCATCCTGATCTGATTAGTGAACAGGACTATTGCCCTTGACTTGCTCACATTTGAAGTTAATTTTCTCAAAGCCTGAGACATGAGGCGGGCTTGAAGGCCTATTTGGGCGTCTCCCATCGCACCTTCAATTTCAGCCCTTGGCGTGAGAGCGGCAACAGAGTCTATAACGACTATGTCTATCGCATTTGATCTAACCAAAGTATCGACTATTTCTAAAGCCTGTTCTCCACTGTCTGGCTGAGATATCACGAGTTTCCCCACGTCAACACCAAGATTTCTTGCGTACGATGGATCAAGGGCGTGTTCAACGTCTATGAACGCAACTGTTCCTCCAAGTTTTTGAGCCTGAGCGATCGCATGAAGCGCAAGAGTCGTTTTACCACTTGACTCAGGGCCATATATCTCAACGACTCTGCCACGTGGATACCCTCCAACTCCAAGCGCTATATCCAACGACAGAGAACCAGTCGGGATCGTCTCGATATTTTTGACGATCTCTTCCTCTCCCAATATCATTATCGATCCTTTTCCAAAATCTCTTTCTATCTGCTTTATAGCACTTTCAAGAGCCTTTTCTTTTCCAGTTAAATCTTCAGACATTTTTAACCTCCAAATACACTTTTATGAATTGAACTGTACACCGAGCCATTGTGAGTCAGAGTTGAGGAGAAAAGTTCTACAGCATCGCATTCGAAATATAGCGGCTCGTAAGTAAGGTTGGAAATTATCTCATCCCAGTTTTTGGGTATTCCCTTCAGCCTTCCAACTGTAAGATGAGGCGTGAATCTTTCTTCAAAAGAAAAACCACGTTTCTTAAGTTCAAAATTCAAATCTTTGTAAAGATCCAAAATCTCGCTTCCATCGCATTTCATCCAAGCAACGCGAGGAAGTCCTTTTTGCGGAAATAAACCAATTCCATTTACCTTCATGGAAAAGGGCTTAAAAGGTGAAGCAACTGCGTCCATAAGGCTTTCAACGAGGGATATCTTTCGTTCTTCAATCTCACCAAAGAAGAAAAGCGTGAGATGGGTATTTTCTTTTCTCGGCCAACTGCCAAAGAATCCATTATCTTTAAGAAAATCCTGGATCTTTGCTACCTGATCTTCTACCCTCGTATTTGTCCTTATGGCCATGAATGTTCTCAATCTTTAAGTACCTCCCAGTTCTTGACGAAATATTCCACTCCAGAGATAACCGTCATGATGAGGACAATCCACATCAGGACAACATTTAGAGTCCATCCCAAAACAGGGGTTATGTTGTAAAATAGCACAAGAATTATGAAGATCATTTGAAATGTTGTCTTGAATTTTCCCCACCAACTCGCAGATATAACCTTTCCGTTGACGGCTCCCATCATTCTGAGACCACTCACAAAGGAATCTCTCGCTATTATCGTCATCACGAACCAACTTGCGACATATCCCATTTGGAGGAAAACGACTAAAGCCGCATCTACAAGTATCTTATCGGCCATCTGGTCAAAAAATTTTCCAAGGTTCGTGACTTCGTTCATGGATCTTGCAGCCCTTCCATCAAGAAAGTCAGTTATAGATGCCGCGACGAAAAAGATGATGGCGGCAAGAGCCATATCCTTCCCACGATTTAAAGCCGTATACATGAAAGGAACAACAAACAAAATTCTCAAAATTGTAAGTCTTGTGGCAACGGTTATTCTCATACAATTTCTCCCTCAAGATCGTAGAATTCGTGAGATTTTATAGTCACATCCACAAATTCTCCCATCTCAATCTTTCTCGTCGAAGAAAAATGTACCATTCCGTCTATTTCAGGTGCATCCATGTAGGTTCTTCCTGAATACATACCATCTTCAATTCCCTCGACAAGTACCTTCATCTTCTTGCCTATAAAACCTTCGTTCTTTTGAAAATTTATTTCCCTTTGAAAATCCATGATCCTTTCAAACCTTGATCTTGCCACGCTCTTTTTAACCTTTGGAATCAGATCGTGTGCTACCGTTCCCTCCTCATCAGAATAAACAAAAACTCCCACTCTGTCAAATTTGACATCCCCAAGGAATTGGATTATTTCTTTGAAATCATCATCATTTTCTGATGGAAAACCAACTATGAAAGAGGTTCTGAAGATTGAATCTGGAATAATCTCTCTGGCCAAAGAAATTTTATCCTTAAGAAGAGAGAGATCTGTATTTCTTCTCATCATCTTAAGAATCTTTGCCGAGGCATGCTGAACAGGCACATCGAAGTAATGGAGAATTTTTTGCGATTCTGCCACAGTTTCTATAAGCGCTTTGTCTAAACCATCGGGATAGAGATAAAGCAGGCGAATCCAAAAATCACCCTCTATGCCATCAATTTCCTTTAGCAAATCGATAAGATTTTTATTGCCATACGAATAGCTTGTTGAATCCTGTGAAACGAGTATGATCTCTTTCTTGCCGTTTTTGACGAGAAATTCAATCTCCTTGAGAATATCTTCGTAATTCCTGTTTTTTAGAGGACCTTTTATGGATGGTATGGCGCAAAATGCGCACTTCCTGTTGCACCCATCGCCGATCTTAACGTAAGCGTAAGGCGCATCAGTCAAAGTTCTTCCCAAAAAACCGTAAATGGGTTCTGGCATTTCGTAAACTTCAGAAAGATTCTCAACTGAATCGGCAACCCGCTGAGGAGAAACAACGCCAAGAAATGCGTCAACTTCAGGTATTTGAGCTTTGAGCGTTTCAAAATAGCGCTGCGCCAAACATCCGTGCACTACTATCTTGAATTCTTTTCTTTCCCTGAACTTTATGATGTCGAAAATCTCATCGATCGATTCTTTTTTTGCGTCAGAGATAAAAGCGCACGTGTTTACTACAGCAACATCGGCCTCCTCCAGATTATCTACAATCTCATGACCTCTTTTTATAAGTATAGCCTTTACAACGTCAGAATCAGCCTCATTTTTAGGGCATCCAAGAACATCCATCCATACTTTCATGACCTTTTCAAATCTCTCTTCTTCTCCATGTAAAGATTCCTTATTTTCTCAAGTTCTTCGATGTATGCTTGTGTTCTATAATTGGGATACGTCATTTCCCACGATCGAAAGTGGCCATTGAGAAAAAGTAATGTTACTTCCGCATATATGCCATTTTTAAGGTATATTCTGCTGCCCCACGATTTCGTAGTTGCAAGGACAAATTGGCTGTGGTGGATATAACCTGCATCTATGTTGAAAACTCTTTTGCCATCGATCGAAAAATCCATTTCTATTTGATTTGTGATCAGTTTTATATCTGCGAGTTCCGAAGGATGTATAAGAACTTCAAAACTCAATATTCTGCTTTGAAGAGGGCTTCCCATCTCTTTTTCGTAATAAGAGGTGAATTCAGAGAAGCCCAAAGGTTTAGATATAAAATCGATCTTTCCAAATCTGGACTCTAAAGCATCGATCACATCTTTTATCTTGTAATTTATATCATTTCCAAAAACAACGCAAACCAAATTAACAAATTCAGGACTTTTGATCGCTCCCAATTCAGATCACCACACATCGATATCTGAAAAAATTATATCATATATATTCAAATTCCGAATCTTGGCAGAGAGCATAATGC
>JABEBW010003388.1_pt1 | contig 13281 bp, 9 predicted proteins | sample 7245961 | NCBI WGS metagenome assembly JABEBW01 (sample SAMN14506364, study PRJNA622280) | hot springs metagenome | biome: hot spring [ENVO:00000051]|acidic hot spring [ENVO:00002120]; feature: spring [ENVO:00000027]|sediment [ENVO:00002007]; material: sediment environment [ENVO:01001048]...
CTATTATAAAAAATTGACACCTGAGGAGGAAATGATAATTGTAAATGGGGGAACTGAACCTCCATTCCATAATGAATATTATAACCATTTTGAAAAGGGGACGTATGTTTGTAGAAGGTGTGATCAGCCATTATTCCGTTCCGATGACAAATTCCATTCTGATTGTGGATGGCCAAGTTTTGATGACGAAATACCTGGTTCTGTTATAAAAATTCCTGATAAGGATGGCGTGAGAACAGAAATAAGATGCAGCCGATGTGGAGCTCACCTTGGCCATATATTCTATGGTGAGGGGTATACCTTTAAAAACAGAAGATATTGCGTAAATTCACTTTCAATACTGTTTATTCGTGATAAGCATGATTAAGAAAATAATTCTCGGATCCGGTTGCTTTTGGTGTTCAGAAGCAATATTCTCCATGATAACAGGGATTAATAAAGTAATACCAGGGTATTCTGGAGGGCATAAAGAAAATCCTTCATATGAGGAGGTCTGTGAGGGAAATACGGGCCATGCTGAAGTGGTTTATTTAGAATATGATGATAAAATCATATCTCTTCAGGAAATATTAGAAATATTTTTTGCAATTCATGATCCAACATCATTAAACAGGCAAGGAAATGATGTTGGTGAACAATACAGGTCGGTCATTTATTATTTTGATGATAAAGATCTTGAAACCATAAGAAGAGTCAAAGAAAATAAATCAAAAGAGTATACTAAACAGATAGTTACTGAAATAGATAAAGCCAAAAATTTCTATCCAGCTGAAGATTATCATAAAAATTACTTTATGAGGAATCCTGATAAACCATACTGCAAATATGTTATCCTGCCAAAGATTAAAAAAGTTTCAAATGAATTCTCTTATGCTTTAAACAAATGACTTATTAGGTGAAGAAATTCTTATAAGAATTTTTATCCCCTAACCTTCTTATAAATTCAGTACCGGAAGATATGTGAGATTAAAATTACCTATAATGCATCAATGTTATGCATCTTAAATAAAGATTGCAAGTCAGAATAAAAATAAATATAATAATGCGGAGGGCCGGCTTCGATTAACATTATTAATCGAATACTTTTTAGCAACCATTAACTTTAAATACTGTGATACTTAATTTTGAAAGGCTTTTTATAATATAAAAATAAATGAATAATATTATTTTCCACGATGATTTAAACAATGTCTAATATATACTTCCTAAATTGTTTGTATTGTGCCTTATTGCACAATGAAAATCCAGAGTTACAATAAATTCTTCACTCATTGTAAATTCTGAATATTATTTGAGTTTCTTGATCACGCCTCAATATAGCAATAGTTTTAAGGAGATCACTCTTGTTTCCTAAACCCATTTTATTTCAAGTTTTCTCTCCTGTGCCTCAACGTTATTCTCCATTGATTCATCCATAATACAACTTACCGTTTCAGATCCTATAATCGTTCATCTTTTTTTCATTACAATCCTATAGATCAGGTTATACAAACATAGAATGCATAACAATGAAAATGATAATTATTATATGTTGATTGAACATTTAAAACTATTGTATTAAAAAGCCGTGTTTTTAACTTTTTAAAGTTATTTTATCAATTATAATATTTTATGCTTGATATAAATAACCAAAATCAGGATTTTTTGTTAGAACACAAAATGAAACATATATAGTTACTACTGACGGCATTTTTGGAAATAGAACAGTAAGAATTAGGACAATAGGAAGTGTCATCGATTTGACTGTAGCCTTGTTATACTAACGTTTTAAGCTCATTGGTTTTATGAGTACGATTGACTTGAGTAAATTTGTTTACCGAAGACAAATCGCAAGGGTCATGCCCTACTAGAATCTTATAATTTATATCCGCCATTAAATTACTCAATCTATCTTTATATTCCTCTCCTATTATTTGCAAGCATCCGTCGATAAAGTTCTGTTTAAGAATTTCGAAATGTCGTTGTAATGGATCAGGGTAATAGGAGCTTAAGCCTATTCCATCAATAAGGCTGATGAAAATCTTTTTGCCAGTCGCAGTTTTTGTAGTAGGATAACCATTAAACCTCGAGCCGTCTTTAGGATGGTGGTAATTTGAAATATGAAATTCTAAAGATCCATCTGTTAACACAAACACGATTTCAGCATTATATATGGGTCTGTCTAAATGTGGGGTTACTTTTACAATTACTTTATACTTATCATCCAATTGTCTTTCCCATTTAATCGGTTCCATAATAGTATATTGCATTTAAATATATAAATACTTCTATATATCTTTTATTTTATTTATTTTAATATCAGAATTCCCGTGTTCCGAATATGATCTTTCCTTTATCCTTTCTTTATGTCCGTGTAATACTTCTATTATCACTAGATGCGAAGTTATAAAATGTCACTAATAATCAAAGAGGTTTCTATGAATGAGTTTCAGAAGTGATAATCATCATTTCTTATTAGAAAAACAGTGAGACTAAACAGTTACAATGTTGGATTTTTTCAACGGACGGTATAGATAACTAATACTTGTTGGCATTTTTGTCAATTTCTACTAATAAAATACATTCTGATTAACTAAAAATGATTAACTTAACAATTAGTTAACACACTAGAAACTTTCAAAAATATTTACTTAGGGGATTTTATCCTAATTTTGTATTCCTCAAATCAAACAAAATCAATTAATATATATTTTTACTGAGGATTTCTTAAGAGCAAATTATCGGTAAACTTTAATATAATGAATTTAAATAATCATATTGGTGTAATTGAGGCATACTATATTGAGAATTTCGAATAGAGATTCTGAGATTGTCACGCATTTGCTGAGTGGTGGTTAAATGTGAGTGTTGAAAAATTTTCTAATATAATTAAGGATCTTGTGGCAGAGAGTCGTTCTGTGAATAAACATCCTGCGAAGCTTATGGTTTTGTCGAAATTGTTGAATGAGCTTTTTGGGGTTAGGCTTGAGGAGTTAATTCCTGGTGTGGAGACCAAGTTGGGTAGTGAATTATGGGGGATTCGTGGTAGTGCAGACTTGATTTTTTCAAATGTGATTTTTGAGATCAAGGTTAATTTAAAGGATGAAATTAAGGATGCTGAGCCGCAATTGATGAAATATTTCCAAGTTTTGCAGGAGAAGGAGCCTGATAAGCATCATATTGGGATTGCGACGGATGTTGTTAATTTTATTGCTTATACGCCTGTGATTGAAAGTGGGAAAGTAGTCGATCTGAATAAGATCGGTTCTATAAATATTGCTGAAGCTTCTGCAATCGAGAGTGTTTTATGGCTGGATTCTTTTGTGTTTTCTAAACCTAAGATTAGTCCTTCAGCTGTGGACCTTCGGTGGCGCTTTGGTCCGGACAGCCCTACATATTATGTTACTATTGATGGTCTTATTCTTTTGTGGGATGAAGTTAAGGTCGAAACGGATGTTTCTTTAAAGTTTGATTTGTGGGCTAAGAATATGGAGATTGTTTATGGAAGTAAGCCAGAGGTTCCTAGTTTTATCGATCATACTTATCTTGTTACTTTGGTGAAGTTGATAGTTTATCTTAGGTTGAGTGGAGATAATGTTGTTAAGGAGGATAAACTCGGTGGGGCTTTGACTGGTGAATATTTTTCTTCTCATGGTATTGCCAATCTGGTTGAGGAGGATTTTTTTGCGTGGATTTTGCATACGAAAATTAGAGATAGGGCTTTGAAGCTTGTTGGCGATGTTGCTAGGGAGTTATTACGTTATGATTTATCTCAGATTGAAGAGGATTTTTTTAAGGAGATTTATCAGGAGATTGTTAAGCGTAGTGAACGACATAGGACTGGCGAGTATTATACTCCTGAATGGTTGGTTGAGTTAACGCTTAAAGAAAGTATGGAATTATGGGACAGAACACATCAAGGGACACCTAGGATACTGGACCCTGCATGTGGTTCTGGAACGTTTGTGTGTAATGCAATTCATGTTATAAAAAAGCGCCTTTTAAATGAGGGAAAAGAACCAAGGGAAATTCTGGATTTTATTTTAGATAATATTGTTGGTGTTGATATAAATCCGTTGGCTGTAGTTATTGCGAGGGCAAATTATATTTTGACTTTAGGGGACCTTTTGCAGCTTGGTAAGCGAATAATTATTCCGATTTATGTAGCTGATTCTTTGAAGATTCCAAGTGTTTCTGAAACTCTTACAACTAAAGGAAGCGTAAGCGTGTACGATTTTAAGTTACCTGTGCCAAAAAATAAAGGAAAACAGAAAACTTATGCTATTCAGATTCCTAGGAATGTCGCCTCTCAGAAAACAGTTCTTGGTCGAGTTATAGAAGGTTACAAGGCAGCTATTAATGCTTATAAAGCGAGACAAAGCAAAGAGGAAGCTATGGAGGTTTTTGAACGGACTCATAAATCTCAGCTTTCTGAAAATGAAAAAGAAGTTTTGAATGAAACATTAACTAATATTATGCGACTTATGGATATAGGGTTAGATTCGATATGGGTTTTCATGTTAAGTAACATCTATGTGCCCATTACTCTGTCTCATTCTAAATTTGATATGATAGTTGGAAACCCACCATGGATAGCAATGAGATATATTGAAAATAGAAACTATCAGGATTTCCTTAAAGAGAAAGTGTTATATTTTGATCTTTTAGACAGCAACCAAGTTCATTTGTTTACACATATGGAAATGGCAACTCTATTCTTCCGTAGTTCCAGTGATTTGTATCTAAATGATAGTGGCTTGATAGCTTTTGTGATGCCCAGAAGTGTGTTGACTGGAGCCTTGCAGCACGTAAAGTTTAGGTATTTTGAGAAACCGACGAGTAGGCTTTTAAAGATATTGGACCTTGAGAATGTCTCTCCTCTTTTCAATGTCCCTTCATGTGTTCTTGTTGCAATTAAGGAAGAAACTACTTCTTATCCAATAACAGTCAAAAAATATTCAGGTAAACTTGACGAAAAGAATTTGCGTCTTTCCATCGCCATTAAGCAACTTAGCGTAAACGACGACTTGTATGAGCCACCTAAAATTTCGAAAGAGACTAGCTGGTATTACGATAGGATGAAGGAAGGAGCTACACTCGTGCCTAGAAGCTTGTGGTTTGTTGATTTTGAAACGCATGAGGCTTTGGGAGTGGATGTTACCAGACCCGTTGTTAAAACTTCAGAAGATGTTTTAAGCGGATCAAAGGAGCCCTGGAAAGGAATAGAATTAAAAGGAAATGTGGAAGCTGAATTTATATATGCAACCTTGCTCGGTGGAGATATTGTATCTTTTGGCTTTTCTAACTTAAGGCCTGTTATTCTTCCGATTGAGCCGACTTCAACTAAATATGAGCTGCTTGACATAAACGCCTTAAGAAATCGAGGATTCGTAAATACGGCAGATTGGCTTGAAAATGCTCAAAAACTTTGGGAAGAAAGAAGAACAGAAAAGGCTGAAACTCGTTCTCCAAGGGTATTAAATTGGTTAGATTACAATGGTAAATTGTCTACACAAAATCCACAAAAAAGATACGTCCTCCTTTACAACTCTAGCGGAACAAACATTGCCTCTTGTGTTATTGACAAAGCTGCATTACCTGAGTTCAAAATTCTACAAGCAACAATTAAACCACGAGGTTTTGTGGCTGATTCAAAAACGTTCTACTACGAGACAAACGACGAGAACGAAGCCCACTATCTTTGTTCGATTCTCAATTCAAATATCATAAATGAAGAAATCAAACCACTTCAACCTCGGGGTCGTTTTGGTGAAAGGGAAATTCAGAGAAGACCGTTTATGTTTTCAATACCAAAGTTCGATGAATCCAATTTCAAACATCTTGATTTGGCTCAAATAAGTAAAAAATGTCATGAAATACTTAAATTTCAACATTTCACAGGGAAAAATGCTGCGGGCAAAAGAAGTGAAGCCAGAATGGTATTAGTCAAAGAAATTGAAAAATTAGATGAGTTAGTCTCAGAACTCTTAGGTTTATAGCTCAGAATTTATCGTGGTATCATTCCCAGCGCGGATAAGGAGACAAACTTAAGGAACAAATATTACTCCTTGGAAGGTATTTTCAGTATCTAGAATTTCCTTAGTCATACGAGGTTAGAGCAAAAATTAGCAAATTTCTATTTGGTATCTAATTATTTAACTTGATATGAATAGATATCCTTGAATACTAAATCTTCAGGACTTACCAGATATGAGATCTTGTATCAGCCATACAGCCATATCTATTACTATATCGCATCAATTTTTAAGTTATATCTATCTCCTTTTGTGAAGTGAAAATCATTGAGTGTACAGAAGATAGAGAAAAAGATATAGAAAGTGGCTAAATATATTTAAGTATACGAAAAATTCAGGCCTCTTGTATTTCTGTAAATAGAGCAGTATATCTCTGGATACAACTTATATCCGTTATACGCTTCCTCATATCGTCAAGAATGAACAAGTATTTCATATACCTATATATGCAAAAACATATCCTTAGATAGATACCTCATATTTCTGTATATAGAGGATATATCTATTGATATACCGTTATATCTCAGATATGCTTTTATATCTTAAAAATTAGGCACGATTTTATATTTCAGTATATAGATTAGCATATTTTCAGATATAGAATGTTATATCTTTAGATATGTAAGTTATATTTTGGGATATAATCTTATATCTGAGTATATGTTTATCATATAATCGGATATATAATACTATATCTATGGATATATGTATTATATCCCAGATATAATGTTATATCTAAGATATGACCCTTATATCCTAAAGACCAAGAATTGCTCTATATCTAAGTATATAACGATTATATCTAAGATATGATCTATTATATCCTAAGATATGTATGTTATATCTCGGATATAACTTTATATCTGTGATATAAGAGTTATATCTGGGATATACTATTATATCTAAGATATAAGTATTATATCCTAAAAATTAAGAATTGTCCTATATCCCAGTATATGTTTGTTATATACTAAGATATACGGTATTATATCTATGGATATGTATGCTATATCCCAGATATAATGTTATATCTAAGATATAAGAGCATATCTCGGATATAATTCTTATATCCTAAAGATTAGAAGTGGTCTTATATCCAAATATATAGAATAGCATATCTGAAGATACAACGTTCTATATTTAAAGATATACAAGTTATATCTTGGATATAATACTATATCTGAGATATAATGCTTATATCTTAAAATTTAGAAATGTCGTTATATACCAGTATATAAGGCTCTATATCTTAAGATATAACGTTCTATATTCAAGGATATACAAATTATATCTTATGATATAGCGTTATATCGCAGATATAACGTTATATCCTAATTTTCTAAAATTGATTTATATCTGCATATATAATAAACTATATCTTCAGATATAACTCTTATATCCTTAATTGCACGATCATCTGCTGCATTACATGTAATAAGACAGATGTACACGATCGGGGATGTAGGAGGATCATGGGAGTTCAAACTGAACTGTAACATTGATGAAAGAAGAAATAAACATGCAGTGCCCTATCAAGCCTTCCACCTGAATACATTGTTCATTGTTTCGCCTCCTTCAGGGTAACGATTTGTAAATTATAGTCAAAGACAAATTCAGCCCATCCTGTAGCAATTTTAAAAGCCTCCCTTATCTCTGAATCGGAAATCCCTGGGCAACGAGTTTTCAGCTTTTCCTTTAGAGTGTCAAAGAAAATGGAGAGGCTTAGCATGTTTCCATTGTTTGCCATGATTGTCTTAAGTTCTGCTTTGAGATCTTCAAGTGCAAGTTGGGTACAAGGATTTATGTCTAGGGACTGCGAATTTTCAGGTTCGCTAAGCATATTGAGACAATGAGGGCTATTAGGACTATCAATTTTTAAGAGGGGGGTCTCACCCTGGACAGAATGGACACCTTGAACCTTGTTATTTTCATTCTGTGCACTCTGTCCAGCTTCTTTGTCGTTTTCACCCTGGACACCTTGGACATCTGTTAATATCCCCTGTCCATCTTGCCCACTGTGTCTACCTTCTCGCCCCCCACTTTGACTACGAAAAACGTCTATCTCATCCTCTGTCAAGGGAGTGCACCACTTAGACTCATCCCTGATCCCGATCCCCCTGAATGCATATACCCTTTTACCGTTGATTTCAGGCCTCTCTGTGATAAGCTTGTCTGGGGGGAATATATCCTTCAAGTTCTTAAAGAATGAATCCCTTGAAACATTGCCCATCTTGTGCTTATCGCAATGCTTTTTATATGCTTCATACACCTTGTCTTTTGGCGCGATCAAGTCGCTGTCTTGGATGACACAATGATCTACAAAGGCCTTGTAGGGATTGCTCATCACGGTGTATTCCTCTTTAACTTCCTCCACTGTTTTGTTATCTGAGAAATGCCATCCGTTGGCCCTCAACCTTGCAAGGCCGTCCAAGGCCCAATTCAGAAATCCGCTCATTTCGTCTTTATCTGATGTTATTTTCTCCTTGAGATCCCTGTCCTCTTTATCGCTACCTTCAAAGCAATTAGGGAATTCAATGATTATAAATCTTCTAAAAAAAGCCGTTGTATCGTCGTACACGCGAGGTATCTTGTTGCAAGAAAAGGTCAACTTCGCATAGTTGCGGAAGGTAAATGCCTTTACGTGCTTATTTTCAGCTCTAATAGGATCTCCGCCGGTCAACATCTTGAATTTCCCCGTACTCCTTAGGTCCTTGTCTGGAAGATCTGGATAGAGGTTAGCAGCTTTGCCATAGAGATCATGAGAAGCAAACCTATTTTCTTCTAGTTCCTGTAAGCTTACGGATGATCTGTTCTCTCTCCCGATTAACGCTTCTATAAATCCAATAAATGTACTCTTGCCATTTCCCCCTTCTCCCACCAGTATCATAGCTTTCTGTGCCGGATAACCTGTTGTCCATAGGTTATACCCCACCCACTCCTGCAGGGTCGGAACATCGCCCGGCTTAACAGTCTCACTAAGAAACTTCAGGATCTTATCGCATTTCTTTGTAGAGTCATAAATGACTGGAAACTTTGTCAAGGAATAGAAGCCGTGGGAATGAGGGCTCAATTCCAGAGTTTCAAGATTTAATATGCCATTCTCAACAACGATTTTATGTTCATTGTTATCTGTAAATATTGATCTGTCTATGTAGGTACTTCTTTGTATTTTCCCTATAATCTCATTTACCTGTTGTGTTGTCTCCTTGCCTTCTAATAATTCATGCACAAGTTCCTTTATTCTGGTCTCTCCGTTCCTGACATAGATTCCATCCTTGAAGTAATAAATGCTCTCATTATCCCTGAATGTCACAAAGGTCTCTCTTTCCTTGATCTTCTCTACGATCTTCTCCAAGTCAGGCTTCCCCTTCTCGTTAAAGAGGTTTTCTTCTAGGTGCGCTTCACTTCCGATAATCAATCTCTGCGCATCAGTTAGTTCGTTATTTGAAGGAGCTATGGGCTCTGGTTCTTCTTCGTTAGTGCTCATTTACCATCCCTCCGCAGCAGATTCATAGAAACCCTTTCTCTTGCGGATAGCGCACTTTTTGTCATCGATTTGACCCGTTGTATTACAGACCTGGCATAAGATCAAGATCGGGAATTGTTGTCGCATGTTTTTATAAGAAACTGTTTTATTCGAGCTTTCTATATATTCTTGCTGAGTCGCGTTGTGAGGGCCCCGTAAACCCTCAATTTTTCTTTCTTTCATATTGTCTTTACCTCCTCAATCCGTTTTGATTTCTGAGAAGTACCTGTGCAATGTTGAGCATTATTACCTGTTATGCTTACCATTTTTCCCAAGCCATTACGCTTTAACCTTTTTTGAACTGTTTTGCCCAAGTTCTTCCCCCATTCACTCTGTCTCTGTTTTGTTTCAAATGTAATTTCAGGATGATGTTTCAGCCATAACTTCTCCTTCCTATCGTAGTATAGTTTGATCCCTTCTTTCCTTTCAACGAAATCAGGTGGATCTGGATCAATACCCTGTATTCCTTTTGAAACTACGAAATCTCTATTTAGCATTGAATAGGTGAATAGACCATCAACACTCTTGCCCTGTTTTTCTAGTTTGGATCTCACCCTAGAAATTTTCTTCTGAGTTATTATGAACTGTCTGTCCATGTAATCCCTGTTTCTGCATATCTCATCATAGAGGTTCTCATCTGCATACCATACCTTTTGCTTAAGCATTGGATCCAGTGGACATAGATTAGCAGAGCAGGTTTGAAAGTATTTACAGCTTTCAGGGCCTTTATTTGTATTTAGCATAACATCAACTCCCTCCGTTCTTTGCTATCTTAAGCAGTTTTTCCCATGTTTCAAATTTAGAAATGAATCCTCCAACTTCTATTGAATCAGGTTCTTCCAGTATCAACGTTCTTACAGGGTCTGGAAAAAGGTGTGCATTCTCCTTCAATAACCTGAGGTCAATATTCTTGGTCATATTTTTACCCTCTCAATCCTAAGATTTCCATCCTGAAGCAGAATTACTCTGACTCTCGCTCCTGGTTTCATATTGTTTGTTCTCACATACTCATTAGGAATGCTTAACCACATTGAATTCCCCCGGACTCTCAGCTGTCTGTCCCAAATCAAAATTGATTTTTTTGTTTGCATAATTAGATAACGCTACCTATATATTAGTTAAATTGTTTTCATTTTTATTTATCCAGTAATTACGTCATTAACCTAATTGCTAGACTAATTCATATTTACTTTAGCAATCATCAACAAATTTTATAAATTGTCATCACTTATCCATATGTGGAACAAGACCTGAATTCAAAGATAGGGAACCGCAGGGGAAAGGGAGAAATGAAAACTAACCTTATTTCGACCCTAGCGGATTCTCCCCTCTCGTTGGATGATCTAAAATCAACAATGAAACGCGAATATGGAATCTCTAGGAAGGACATCACCTATCATTTAAACAACAATCAATATGGGCTTACCCAAGCCAAGAATGGCAAAGTTGTCATCATAAAGAATGGTAATTTAACGCTCAATCTTGAAGATCCTCAAGCCCTCATCAAGATTATGGAAATTATGATAAATGATCCTCAAAGGGGTAAGGATGTATCAAGAACTCTAAACTATACATTTTTAAGATGCTTCCTGAGCCCTATCGGAGATTTCCCTCTTATCCCGTATTCAGTTGTTAACTTAATTGAGCATTTCAAGCCCAAAGAAGTTGATGGTAATCTCGGAAAAGCTGAGTTCGATGACCTTATCAATTACTTTCTCCATGTAGCGGAGCTACAAAGAGAAAATCTTACTACTAGGTTCATGCTCTCTTATATTTTTAAGGCCGTAAGAATAATGAAGGTTATCAGGGATGGGAATGCTTCTAAAATTCCAGCTTTTAATATTATCCTTTATTTCTGGCCTAATTCTGATTTAGAAAATCATTTTTCAGAGAAATGGGAAGAGTATATAAAGCGTTTCGGGCAGTTCGGACAGGATGTTGAATTCACAGGTTCGGAGGACGACTGGAAAAAGATAATAGCACAATTCGCAAGTGATATTGTGGTACCTATTATCAAGGGTAACAATGTTAACCTGAATCTTGATGTAGGAGAACTTAGTCAGTCATTTCGGTCGTTTTATAACAATTATTACTTTATTGGGGGTTATTCTATTGACCGCAGTGGGAACACAGAAGAATTCACTACCAAATTTATTGACCCAACAGAATTATTTGATAAGTTGGGCATTACAGAATTTATTAAAGGAGGAAAACTGAGTGAAGCTTGGAAGGCCCAACGATAAGGTCGTTTGAAAGGATTAGTTTTAAAGGTCGGTTTATAGTTTTTCAGGTAGTCTAATTATTGCCTTATTTGTAGACAATGGGCTTACAAATTCCCAGCCTTTTTCTATGAAAGATTCAACGTCTCTCATTGATACCACTTTTTGAGTGTGCCCGTTGTTAAGTATCTCCTTTTTCTTTTCATCTGTCAGTTTTCCCAGTTCTTTCTGGAAGTCTTCAATAGGCATCTTATACAGTTCCTCTTTCCTTTTGTCATCCAGCTTAATACCGAATTGAGCCTCGAACATCATTAAAGCAAACTCTCTTAACTTTTTAGAGAGATCTTCCTCCGGAATCCCCTGCTCTTTAGTTTCAATGAATCTGAGACACTTCTTGTATGCATTTCTCATCTCTTCTATCATGTCCGGTGGCAGCCTCCCCTTATTTGTACTGTAGCGAGATTCAATATCTCCCTTATGGCCCATAAAGAACATTCTCCAGGGATGTGATATAAGTCCTTTTGATTCTGCTATATCAAGTGCAGTAGCGAAGTATGCTCTAAGTACATATGGACGCATTTTCAATCCTGCCTTCTTTATGCCTTCCCTTATATCTCTAGTAACGAGAAGTGTTCGCATGAAACTGTGTGTCTTGAACTTACCCTCTTTAATCTGTAATAATGGACTTTCAGGAGAAAGCATTTCTCCTTCTGATATCCTTTCCTCAAGATACTCCTTTATGAAGTTGACCCCTTCCTCTCCTATGAATGTGAAATATTGATGTCTAGCCTTTGATAGGTTCCTCCTGACCACAATCATTGCTGGGACATTAGTGAACTCTACCTTGTTATCTTTTATAACCAAATCCTTTATGTCTCCCAGTAGCAAACCATCATTGCCTTGATAGTTTCCTATACTCTCAGGTCTTAATCCTGAAAATGCCATAAGGGATATGGCAGTTCTACCTCTTTTTGTGGATTCCCTTAATATCCTTGAAAGTTCTTCCTTGGTTGGAACACTTTCATTCATTGTAGTTGGATTATCGTCTTCGTTTGCTATATTAACATCAAGCTTGTAATCTAAGTCATTGTATCTTAACCAAGATCTCAACGTATGTTTAAATTTCACTATGTAAGACCCAGCCCTTCCTTTCTTTTCCATATCCCTCACGAAGTTTGTGAATTGATCTTTTAGTTTTTTTGTTTTTGCGGCCTGTATTATTCCCTGGGGAGTTGTATGATTCAATTCACAATATAACCCTAGGTTCCGTAACCAGATATCAGCGCTTATATCTGAACGGGCTTTCATATTCTCATACCACTTTTTAACTTGTGGTATATTGAGAAGCTCCTTATGCTTTGGTTTAAATGTCATGATAGTACATGCTAGGTTTTTATATAAAGTATTCGATTAGCATTCTTTTATGCGGAGGGCCGGATTTGAACCGGCGAATCCCTATGGAAACAGATCTTGAGTCTGTCGCCTTTGGCCAGGCTCGGCAACCTCCGCTCAGGTTTAATAT
>JABEBW010004101.1_pt1 | contig 13230 bp, 10 predicted proteins | sample 7245961 | NCBI WGS metagenome assembly JABEBW01 (sample SAMN14506364, study PRJNA622280) | hot springs metagenome | biome: hot spring [ENVO:00000051]|acidic hot spring [ENVO:00002120]; feature: spring [ENVO:00000027]|sediment [ENVO:00002007]; material: sediment environment [ENVO:01001048]...
TAAGGAGATAGCAACAACTCTTCGTGGAAGGAGTCTTAGCTATAATCTATTTCCCCTATCATTCAAGGAATTTTTAAAATTTAAAAATTTTAATCTGAGGGAAACTTTGATTGAGGATGATAGAGGTATAATAAAAAAGTATATAGAAGAGTACGTTAATTTTGGTGGATTTCCCGAGATTGTTAATTACGATGAAATGCTCAAAATTAGAACATTGAAGGAATATCTTGATCTGATCACATATAGGGATCTTGTTGAAAGGTATGGTATAAAAAAAATTGGTAACATGAAATCTTTGATAAGATTAATTGTGAAAAATTTTGGGAACAGAATATCAATAAAAAAGTTGTTTAATGCTTTAATTTCTTCCGGAGAAAATGTTAGCAAGGCAAAAATATACCAGTATTTTTCTTTCCTTGAGGATATAGGTTTTGTCTATCCTCTTAAAAAATTCAGTCAAAGTGAGATTGAAAATATAAGAAGTATCGCCAAATTGTACATAGTTGACAATGGTTTTCCAACGATCTACGGAATGAAGGATATGGGGAGGAAAATGGAAAATATTGTTGCTGTTGAGTTATTACGCAGAAAATATTATTATAATATTACACAGGATATTTCTTATTATTATAACAACAATAAAGAGGTGGATTTTGTTGTTTATGATGGACATAACGTTAAGGAATTGATTCAGGTTTGCTATGATCCAAGTGATATAAATACAAAAAATAGAGAAATAGATGCATTAATTCAAGCTTCAAGGGAATTAAAATGTAATAATTTGAAGGTAATTACCTGGGAATATGAAATGGAAGAGACCAGGGAAGGAAAAAGAATAAATTTTATTCCACTCTGGAAATGGTTAATATGAATTTTTTAGTTTTTAAAATTTACAATTTGGGTGGGACAAAAATTTAAAATTTGTAACAGTTAAATAGTACAAATTTATTTAAGTTCAAACTTGAATTTCAATTTTGTGCAAGAGTTGAAAGAGTTTTATTTAATTCAAAATCAAGTATGTGAATTTTGGTCTTTTAATGCGCAAAATTTTAAATATGAAATAAATTAATCAATAATTATGAAGATTCTTGAAAATATACATCAGGTTGATGGTGTTGTTGGAAATTCCTACATAATCATTGATGGTAATGGAATAACCATTGTTGATACGGGTATGCCAAAAAGCCATAAGAAAATATTGGATTACATTGATTCCATCGGCCACAAGCCTGAGGATGTCAAGCAAATAGTTCTAACACATGCACATATTGATCATGTTGGTTCAGCATTGAAATTGAAACAAGCCACAAACGCAAAAGTAATGATACATGAGGATGATGCACCATATGTTACAGGAGAAAAAAAGTTCCAGGTGAATAGAGGATTCTTAATGAAAATGTTTTCATCATTTATGAAATTTGAAACATTCAGCCCTGATATAAAGCTAAAAGAGAATGATAAAATCGGTGATTTTCTTGTTATACATGTTCCAGGTCATACTCCTGGAAGCATTGCCCTCTATAATGAAAAGAATGGTGTTATGTTTGTTGGTGATCTTTTAAGGTTTATGAATGGCAGTATACAGGGTCCTCCCGAACAGTTCACCCTTGACATGAATCTGGCGAAAAAGTCAATTGAGAAGATCCTTAACTATGATTTCAAAATCATGCTATCAGGTCATGGTGATCCTTTGAGGGAAAATGCAAGGGAAAAGGTTAAGGAATTTTATGAAAAGTTCAGGTGATTGTTATGAGTTTGCTTGATGAACTTGATTTTAAGGGATCCATTGCAACAATAAAGCTAAGGGAGCAGCATAAGGATACTGTGAAGATAGCGGAATCCTATCTTCAGAATAAAAATTTGAACGATCTTTTGAATCATGTGGAAGATCTTTTCAAAGTACATTTTGAAATTGAGGAAAAGATAGTCTATCCAGTTTTTGAAAAATACCTTAAAAATTATTTGCCATATATTGAACCAATAAAAATGATCCTTGCGGAACATAATGGTGTAAGGAATTTATACAGAAAAATTAAGGGAGGTATTGATGTTGAAAACAATGCAAAAACACTTGCAGAATTGCTTTTGCAGCACGTTTACAGGGAGGAGGTCAGTGTTTTTAATCAGGTTGATAAATTTGTACCGGATGAAGAAAAGGTAAAAATTTCAGATCAGGTAAATCAATTTCTGAAAAGTATTAAATAAAAATTTGCATGAAAGATCATGGATCCTCTTGAAAAGTTGAATGAAGAAATTAGAGAAAAATTGAATGATCTCAGTGATTTTGCATTTTCCCATGGAAAAATTCCATTGAAATACAAATATCTTATTGCCATGGCAATAGATGCATCACATGGTGCAAGTGAAGGTGTGAAAGCCCTTGCGAATGAAGCGATAAAAAATGGAGCAACAATGGATGAAATAAATGAAGTCTTGAGGATAGTTCTTTATATGGCAGGTGCAGGTGGAATATATCCTGCAGCCCAGGGCATAAAAAACCTTAAATAGAATATGGCATGTTTAAAATTATGAAGAGTGCGATAAGAGAGTACACAGGAAAAAACATTGACCTTAACAAACTGGCAGATAAGGTTGAAGAGTTCTTCAGACAGCAGAAGTTCAATGTTCAAAGAGGTAATCATCCAAAGGGGATTGTTATACAGGCAAAGAAGGAAGGAATACTGAGAACAATATTTGCAGCGGATCAGGCTTTAACAGTTGTTATTTCAGGTGATCCAAACAATGTAACGGTGAGAATAGGTGTTGCAGACTGGCTAAAGGATCTTACTATTGCCGCAATTGAAGGCATAATTCTCACACCTCTCCTCTGGTTCTTTGAAATACCTGAATCACTCTGGGTATTTGAGATAGAGCATAATCTCTGGAAATATTTAGAGGAACAGTTAGAGCTTGGCCTTTAAAACATGATTGAAAAAACAAAAAGAAGGTTTATTCTCTTTACAACATCACTAGCTGCATTTCTTCCACCGTTCACATCAAGCCTTATATCCTTTGCGGTGCCGAAGATAGGTGAAACATTCCATGCAAGCTTTACCGAAATTGTATGGGTACCGCTTGCAATGTTGATAGCACTTTCATCCTTTATGATGCTCTTTGGAAAAATCTCAGATGAATTTGGCAGGGTGAAATTCCTGAGGATCGGCTATCTGGTGTTCTTTCTAGCATCAATGCTTATTTACCTTGCTCTGAATATTTACTTGTTAATTTTCTTTGTTTTTCTGATAGGTATAGGTGCAGCCCTGACAGGAACAAATTCCACAGCCATTGTCAGCCATGTTTATCCAAAAGAGATTAGGGGTGGTGCACTTGGTATAAACGCCATGTCCGTTTATCTTGGTTTAACCCTGGGTCCATTCCTTGGTGGAACATTAACACAATTTTTTGGCTGGCAATCCGTGTTTTTAATAAACGTCCCTGTTGCCCTTCTTGGTCTTATACTTTCATTTTTCACACTTAAGGGTCTGGACATTAAAGGAAAGAAAAGTAAAATTGACAAGTTCGGTGCAGTAACATTTCCACTCTCAATATTTTTAATTATAATTTATCTTAGCGCATCGCAGATCTACGGTTATTTTTCAACAATTTATTTACTTATCGCTGGATTAATAATTCTATCAATTTTCGTTTATTTTGAAAGAAAAATTGAAAATCCTCTGATTGATCTAAAACTTTTTACAAGAAACAGATCATTTTTTGCAGGAAACATTACAGCATTCCTTAATTATGTTAGCACGTTCTCCATAGTTTTTATATTTTCAATTTACCTTCAATTGATTTTGCATTACAGTGCATTTTTCTCAGGTATGTTATTGATTTCCGAGCCCATATTGATGGTAATATTCTCACCAATAAGTGGAAGATTGTCTGATAAATACGGGTCAAGGGAAATTGCAGCAATTGGAATGCTTCTGATCGGTCTATCCTTTCTCTCTTTATATTTCATAAAAATAACATCACCCTTGCATATTGTTATTCCTCTGGCTGTTATAGGTATAGGCTTCGGTCTTTTCTCCGCACCAAACACAAATTCTGTCATGGGATCTGTCACACCTGATAAATTCGGCCTTGCATCCGGAACATTAGGAACAATGAGATTCACAGGTCAGTTAATAAGCATTGCACTTTCAAGTTCCATACTCGCATCAGCAATGCCAAGAACAATGATACTTGAGATGTTTTCAGGGATACAGATATCAGTCAATACAATATACTATGGGTATTTTGTTACAGGTTTCAAGCTTGTTATGCTTATTTCAGGTATTTTGAGCCTGATTGGTGTATATACATCATTGCTAAGGGAAAAGAAGAAATTTTAATGATAAATATTTTATAAGTAAAAGAATTCACGATGCCTATGGAATACAAATGGACAGTGCTCACAAACACAACCCTTGGCGGTCTCATGTCCTCAATAAACATGACAATAATAATGATTTCTTTACCTGCAATATTCAGGGGTCTTGGAATAAATCCAACAGCACCGGGTGAATTCACAATCCTTCTCTGGGTTTTGATGGGCTACAGTGTTGTCCTCGCATCATTGCTTGTAACATTTGGAAGGTTATCAGACATGTACGGAAGAACAAGGCTGTACACAACAGGATTCATCATTTTCACAATTGCATCAGTTCTTTTATCAATAATACCAAGTGGATCAGGCAATACGGGAGCATACCTTTTGATTTTATTCAGAATGGTACAGGCTGTTGGCGGAGGATTCCTGATGACAAACAGCACTGCCATGTTAACTGATGCATTTCCACCAAACGAAAGGGGAAAGGCACTTGGAATAAACCAGATATCATTTATTTCTGGAAATTTAATTGGTCTCATAGTTGGTGGTTTGCTTGCTGGTTATGACTGGCACCTTGTTTTCATTGTTAACGTTCCATTTGCTGTTGCTGGGAGTTTATGGTCAATATTTAAACTAAAAGAAATTTCAAAGAGGGTAAATGTTCCAATAGATTATAAAGGGAACATTTTCCTTGCAGGTGGTCTGATTCTCATAAGTTTGGGATTCACATACAGCCTTGTACCATATGGAAGTTCAAGCATGGGATGGAATAATCCCATGGTTATTCTCATGTTTATTTTTGGTGTTATTTTCCTTGCACTTTTTGTTTACATTGAAAGGAAGGTAAAGTTTCCACTGTTCAACCTTAACCTCTTCAAGGTGAGGGCATTTGCCTATGGTAACATAGCTGGATTTTTGAATTCACTTGGAAGAGGAGCTGTAATGTTTCTTGTTGTTATATGGTTGCAGGGTATCTATCTACCATTGCATGGTTTTAGCTATGAGCAGACACCGTTATGGGCAGGTATATATATGATACCCATGATGGTTGGATTTGTTGCTCTGGGTCCAATAGGTGGAATGTTAACGGATAAGTATGGAGCAAGGCTCTTTGCAACACTTGGTATGATAATTATAGCCATATCACTTTATCTTTTAACATTATTACCATACAACTTCAATGTATGGGAATTTGAACTGATTCTTTTCATGAATGGTATTGGAAGCGGTCTTTTTGCATCACCCAACACAACAGCAATAATGAATTCTCTTCCTCCAGAATACAGGGGCGTGGGAAGTGGAATGAGAACAACATTGAACAACATTGGTGCAACTATCAGCCAGGCACTGTTCTTTTCTATCGCGATAACTGTGTTTTCACAGGATCTTCCTCCAATCCTTTACCATGAGGCAATAAATCTTGGATTTCCACAAGCTCTTGCAAGCATGATTTCACAGATTTCACCTTCAGGTATACTTTTCGCAGCATTCATGGGAATAAATCCCATATCATCTTTACCACCAAACATTCTGAATTCACTTCCAGAATCAACAAGAAAAATAATTGAATCGAACACATTCATACCTAATATAATTGGAAATTCTTTCATGCAGGGTCTCAGGGAATCATTGATCATAGCGGTAATATTAACGCTAATAGGTGCAATTTTCTCCGCACTAAGGGGTAAAAAATACATACATGAGGAGAATTTCAAAAATTTATAAAAAATGAATTAAAATTATATAAATTAGCATGAAACCAACAGCAAAGTACATGTGGAGTGCTGTGAAATTTGCTGTTAAAACATCAAGCAAATTTCTATTCCAGTTCCTTTTGTTCAATGCAATTTTTGTGAGTTTAACAGCCCAGGGAATTGTAAGGAATGATCCAAGAATGGGGAAGAATTTTGGATTGAAGTAGACAGCAAGACCAAGGAGGGGATAGGAGAGCCATATGAGTGAAAGATAATAGATCATTGATCCCTTCTCACCAAGAATATTCGCTACAGTTCTAACACCTGCCCTAAGGTCATCATCCATATCCCTCCAGTTGTTCCCGTGCAAAATTGCAACAATAACAAATCCCAAGGATATGGATATTAATATTTCAGAAATTCCTGGAACACCACCCTGTAGCACATAAGATCCAAGGAATATACCTGGACCGAAGGCAAGGAACACCGCAAGATCTCCCAATGCTATCCACTTCCATCCAATTTTTGGAATGCCGTAGAGAATGCCTGCAAAAAGGCCTATTAAAACGTATGGAATAATCTGATTTTTTAGTATCATGAGAACAATGCCGATTATTGAACCTGTTACGAATAAAGAAATAATGTAGATCAAAAATTTCTTCGGATCCATTATTCTGTCAACAAGAACCCTTGATCCAGCGGAACCCATGGTTGTTGGCCTGTCAACTTTTGTTATAAAATCGAAATAGTCTGAAAAGGCGTTGAAGGATCCATGTACTAGTATTAGAGAAATTAATGATAGAATAAATAACATAAGGTTGAAATGCTGGGCAAGTATTGCACCGAAAACCAGAGCTGTAATGCTCTGCTGCAAACTCCATGGTCTCAATGCCCTGAAATAGCCAATTTTTCTTTCCTTCAATTCATCAAGAGAAAACTGTGCGTTGAAAATTTTTCTCTCATTCCTCATATCCGTTACTTTTATATATTCAGGTACAAGCCTTGCAATGTAAACATGGCCTGATTTAACAAATAGCGCATCCTGAGGAATTTTGTAAAGGAGTGAACTCCTTTCATCATGGAATTCACCGGGTTCACCCAGTATTTTCACACATCCCTCACCCTGAACATAATAGTCCGGTTTATCCATGTCAATTGTGAAAGAAACTTTACAGTTTTTCTGAATATTTTTCAATGTTCTTCCTTCCTTTTCAACCAGGAAAACAAATCCTCTATCCATGGCATAGTATACCTTTGTCGCCCATAATGTTTCACCATTTGTTGAAATCACCATGGTTTTGCATTTTCTGAGAAATTTGAGCAGATCCTTGTCCATAGAATTAAAAAACAATTCATTAATTTAAAGATTTCAGGTAAAATGTTACCCATTTAACAAAAATATTATCATGATTACGGTGAAGAATTGTAAAGTAACTATTTCCGCAGTTTTTTCAGGATCTTTTTTCAGAACATTGTTCAAAAATAAAATATGCAGGATTGAAAGAATCAGGAATATTAAAGTGTATATGTAAACCATACTTAAAATTAGAAAAGAAGATAAAACAAGAGAGGAATAAATTATTTTGAACTTTTTTAAGCGTATTGAATTTTCATTCTCTTCAGGTATATGGTGAATGAACCTTATTGCAGATGTGCTTAACCCAAAGAATATTGAAATGAAAATATAATTAATATTTATAGCAACGCCTAAAGCTGTTAGGGATCCTAGGAATAATAATGGACCGAAATTAAAGAATGTTGAAATTTCACCAACTCCTTTTTTGTAAAACTCAAACGGAGGGAAAAGGTATGCGTAGGAAAAGAATAGAGCAAGAGCGCCGTAAATTAAAAGTGTTAATTTTTTTGTTAAAAATAGAACAATAAAACCAAGGGAAATGGATATAAGGAATGAAGCCATTGAAAGTAAGAAAACCTTTTCAGGGCTAATTTTTTCCACCTTTATTGAATATGGCCCTATGGGGAAATATGAGTCCTGGAATTTCACATCCCTACCATATTTGTAATCACTCACATCCATGGAAAGGTTCATACCCATCTGGAAGAAAATCACAAAAAATAAAAGAAGAATGAAAATTAAAAAATTATTAAATTTTCCAATGGACCAGGCAAGTAAAACAGGTCCTATTGAAGTTAAATAAAGAGGAAATTTTGTTAACTTTAACAAATTCATAAGAAAGATAATTCAAAGATCATGATAAAATTTTTTATCATTCAATATGATTTTTTTCTTAGTAATGAAATTAATGCACATTTTTCACCTATTTCAATCGTTTTCAAAACATGAATAAATGTTAAGAATAAAGTTCAAAAAAATACAATTTTAAAAAAATTTTTTCAAAAGGTTTAAGAATTAGTTATTACATGAATTATATTTGGAGGAAAAAACATGGTGAGTAAAAAAACAACAGCAATAATAGCTGTGGTTGTTGTGATTATAGTAGTGGTTGCTGCTGTTGCAGTGATTCTGTCAACAAAACCATCAACACCCGCTCCTCCAAGTTTGTCAATAAAGCTTTCTCAAAGCACTGTTACGAGTAATGCGGGAGAGAGTATATCCTTCATAGCCTTTGTCTCCGGTGGAACACCAAATAATGTTACATTCAACTTTGGTGATGGAACAATTGTTAATGCATCATATTCATCAACAATAGGCGGATATCAGGCATCACATGTATACAATGTTCCAGGCAGATACCTTGTCACGGTTTCAACAATATATCAGGGTTATACGTTCAATAACTATGGGAATGTTTCATTAATAACAATAATGCCATCATCCGTATCATCTTTAATAGCAAGTGAAATAACCCAGCCAACAGTAATATCAAACCAGATATTTTATGAAAATGAAAGTGCCAATTTTATAGGATCATATTTGCAACCACCAACTGCAACAAACTGGACAATTGGATATTACATCTGGAACTTTGGTGATTCTCATAGCGTCATAGATCCTGCAGTTTACAACCAGAGTTCAGGATTGTTCCTTAAGGATAATGTTACACATGTTTATTCAAAGTCTGGAATTTACACATTGACATTAAGCATTATCACATTCAATTCAACAAAATTCACATCATCACAGTATAACAACAATCCAAATCTAACATATTATCCTCTTAGCGAATTCAGTTCAATAATCTCCTCAGGACTTTATGAGAACACAAGCTATGAGGAAACAATAATCGTTCTTTCCCATGGGCAATATGCAAATATATCCAGATCAACATTGCCTGTTTCAAATCCAAACGAAATAATTGATGCAGAATATGTTCCTGGCGGTCCATATTCACTGGATCCAAACATTGACTATGAGATGGTTGGATTTGAGGTAATATCCAATGTTTATGAAACACTCATTGCCTACAATGGATCTAGTGTAACACAGTTTGTTCCAGTTGTTGCAAAGTATGTGCCAGCTGTTGCAAACGGTGGTATATCACCCGATGGTTTGAACTATACATTCTACATTAGATCTGGACTGAAATTCTCAAACGGTGATCCATTGACTGTATGGGATGCATACACATCCTTTGTGAGGGCTCTTCTCTTCATGGACGGTTCACCTGGTACACCCGATTGGATTTTAGCTCAGGATCTTTTACCCGGTGGTGGATGGGCATTGAACTGGTCCAATGGTGAATCGTTGTACACAAATATAACAAAGGCAATTTCATACAACAATGCAACTCAGAGCATTACTTTCCATCTTTTGAAGCCCGATCCAGCATTTTTAACTTATCTTGCTGATGCTCTCTTCCCAGTTATGGATTATAAGTGGCTTGTTGAGAATGGTGCTGGAATAACATTCACACCACAGGGTTTCCTGAATTACACAAGTTACAGCTATGAATCAAACTATAACACTTACATAAGGTGGCATGCCATGGGATCAGGACCATACATGATACAAACACTGTTGCTCGGTCAATCGATAACGCTCGTTCCAAATCCAAACTTTACACCAATACCCGGTGTTCCAGGATATTCACAGAGACCAAATGATACCGTTTATATAGAATGGGTAAAGGATCCATCAACTGAATATCTCATGTTAACCAATCAGCAGGCAGATATTTTCAGCTGTCCAGGGCTTCTCGGCCTACCATACAACTGGTATCCAACAGCATCAAAGCTTGAAAGTGAGGGTAAACTGAGTATTTATGAATTCCCATCAATGACAACTGGAGGTTTTGCATTCAATTTCAACATAAACACAACAATGATGTCCGCATTTGGATCACAGTTCCATGTTCCGCCAACATACTTCCAGAACCTTGATGTAAGGAGAGCATTTGCATACGCCTTCAATTACACCGATTACATTGATTATATTGTGGGGAATGCAGTTTATGGAGCTAACTTCTCATTCCATATAACAGGTTTCATACCGTACGGCATGCCTGGCTATGAATCCGAAAGCCTTTTGAGAAGCCTTGGTGTGAATGTTCCATACTTCAATTTAACGCTTGCAAAACAGTACATGATGGAATCCGGTCTTTATAATGTATCAGTAAACATACCTGTTGTAATATATGCAGGTGATCCTGTTGACTACGCTGCAGCTGCCATGTGGGCACAGAATATGCACATGGTTGATCCAAACATCCAGATGACAGCCATATATACAACATTCTCACAGTGGATAGGTTATCAGGTTGAGGGCGCAAACCCCATGCCAATATATGTTACAACATGGATACCTGACTATCCATATCCATCGGATATTGTTGGTGCATTTTATTCTGCTGGAGGAACATATCCACTTGGTTCCGGTCTCAATTCTCAAACGTTCAATTCCTCAGGTAACACATGGGAGGCTGAACAGATAGATCTCATTAACCAGTACATACGGATGGGAGAAAATACAGCAAATTCAACACTATCGGTACATTATTATGATCTTGCACAGAACATAGCTGTGAATTTAACATTCTATGTTTACACAAGGCAACTGAACTGGATATGGTACTTCTCCCCTTATTTGCAGGGCATGCAGTTTGAGGAGAATCCAATGATAGGCGGCGGTGGAGCGATACTCTTCTTCTACCTCACCAAATAATCTTTTATATTTTTTATTCAAATTTTTTTAGGAAAGAATCAATATCATACTTCGCTAAGCTTAATACAATCATTACCCTCGGAATAATTTCAAGAACTTTATATTCAGGATAATATTCTTTCACAGTCTCGAATAATGAAACATCTATTGCATTATCTATTGGTAAATCGTCCGCCAAAACTTTTACAATTTTCTCAAAAAGTTTGTTCATAAATTTGTCTGAAACAAAAAATTTTTCATCTTTCTCAACAATAATACCATGCTTTTTCAGATCTATCAATAAGGCATAATACACTTCATCATATAAATCCTCAATAAAGGCAATGTATTCATCATCTTTAACCATTTCCCTATTAACCTTTTTTTCACTCATTAATTCTATAATCAATTTTTGGTATAAAAAATTTTATATTCTTGGAGAAAGATGTATCCTCCTATTGTTTGAGCTTAGTTTTACATTTTCCATTTTTTCATTGAGGTCAAGTATACTTTTTCCTTTATATAGTATATTATTGAAAACATATGAAATTAGAAAACAAAAGGTCTTTTTGACATGTTTAAGGGTTTCAAAAACAGATAAATTAAATGTTTAAAGAAGTTTTTCATTAGTTCCTATATAATTTTTCAACTCCAATTTTTGTGTAAGATTCTTAAATTCGAATTTTTTTCAATAAAAGTATTCCTTTTTTTTTAATGGATTAAATTGAATCTTATGCAACCATTCTATATAAAGAACCTATAATGTTAATTGATGCAATGATGGCATAACAATTATTCCTATTCTGTATTATCATGCAAATGCAGAAAAAAGTATTTTTTATAAGAATTAATTATTTAATGAATACAACACTGGTTAAAAAAATTAAAATATAGGAAAAAAGTTATCGTTCACCATGGAAGAGAAATTACTAAGAAAAATAGTAATTTTCTTAACATTGGTTTTACTCTTTTCTAGTGTATATGTCAGCACAAACATTGCTGAATCTACCAAGGCATCATCCCAGGGTATAAATGTTTTGCCGGGAAACATAATATTCACCGGAAATGTGACAAAGGATTTTGCGGGTCATTTGATAGCAACAAACACGCATGCAACATTCTGGGGTTCAGACAATAATATTTCACAGTTGTATGTTTCATTCAACGTCACATATCTTTTCATAGGAATCAAAGAAATTGTTGATAACAATGGTCTTCTTGTATTTTTGAGCAATAACACAAATTCAGGATATGGAACATATAATATGGCGAATTTAAATGTCTGGCAAAGGAAAATAAACTTCACTTCTCCAATGAATTACTTGGCTGGTGTTTGGTTCTCGGGACTAAATACACCTTCAAATTATGGTGGGGCTGTTTTTGTGGTTAACAGTCCTGTAAATGAGAGCAATACTTCTCCACACGCAATAGAGATACCAGGCTCCAGCAATTATTTTGTATTTAATGGAACAAACGATACAACTGAGATAAGAATTCCTTGGACAGCATTGTTCCCATATGGACATAGTGAAAATCTAATAATGAACATATCTGTTTTCATAGTTGGAGGAAGTGGTCCATGGGTAGGTATTGGTATCCCATATTACCAGGAAGGACAATACAACAATGGAAACCAAGCTGAATTCACAATAAACAATACCATTCCACTTGATTTTAGATTCTACAGCGTTCAGTTCAAAGAAATTGGGCTACCTTTAAATACAACATGGTACGTGAATATAACTAATGTTGGTTCATCAGGGCCGATAACAGATATATTATATTCAACTGTATTACCGAATGGAACATATTCATACACTGTAGCAACGGCAAACAAGATATATGAGCCAAAAATAAATGCAACGGGTTCATTTGTTGTTAATGGAAAGAGAGTTTTGATAAATGTTACATTCATTGAAGTTACATACAACATAACATTCACTGAAAGTGGCTTACCAACTGAAACGAACTGGTCAGTAACATTGAACGGAACAATAAAGTCATCAAATACAAGCGCAATAATTTTCAGTGAACCAAACGGTACATATACATTCAGTGTTGAAAGTGTGAGCGGATACAAAGCAAGTCCATCATCTGGGACAATAACTGTGAATGGGTCAAATGTGAATCAAGCAATAACATTCTCACAGGTTACATAT
>JABEBW010003679.1_pt1 | contig 13098 bp, 12 predicted proteins | sample 7245961 | NCBI WGS metagenome assembly JABEBW01 (sample SAMN14506364, study PRJNA622280) | hot springs metagenome | biome: hot spring [ENVO:00000051]|acidic hot spring [ENVO:00002120]; feature: spring [ENVO:00000027]|sediment [ENVO:00002007]; material: sediment environment [ENVO:01001048]...
TAACTCAGATTTAATAACACAAAGAACTTTTCTCAAATCTTATCAGATTTGAGAAATAAAGTGTTAAAAAATCTGACTAAATTTTCGGGGGCATTATATTGGTTAATAAATCCCCATTTACCGTTTAGCTTAACTGGTGCCAAACCGTTGCGGTCAAAGTACCCTGCCAAATCAAAACGAGCAGGAATTACTAACTGACCTTTTTGGTTGATGTAGCCATATTTACCGTGTAGCTCAACCCGTGCCAAACCATTAGAGGCAAAGTACCCTGCATCATCAAAGTGAGCAGGAATTACTAACTGACCTTTTTGGTTGATGTAGCCATATTTACCGTGTAGCTCAACCAGTGCAAAACCGCTGGAGGTAAAGTCATATGTCCAATCAAAACGAGCGGGGATTACTAACTGACCTTTTTGGTTGATAAATCCCCATTTACCGTTTAGCTCAATTGGTGCAAAACCGTTGCGGTCAAAGGAGAATGCAAAATCAAAACGAGCAGGAATTACTAACTGACCTTTTTGGTTGATAAATCCCCATTTACCGTTTAGCTTAACTGGTGCCAAACCGTTGCGGTCAAAGTACCTTGCATCATCAAAGTGAGCAGGAATTACCCACTGACCTTTTTGGTTGATGTATCCCCATTTACCGTTTAGTTCAACTGCCGCCAAACCATTTGCAGTAAAGCCCCTTGCATCATCAAAACGAGCGGGGATTACTAACTGACCTTTTTGGTTGATGTAGCCACATTTACCATTTAGCACAACCCATGCCAAATCGTTGGGGATAAAGTCCGCTGTACTATCAAAGCTATTTGAAGGTGTAACAAAATCTTTTTTTGCTGAATTGTAATAACCACCATCAGTTGCTATCCATGTTTGCGGCGAGGATTTGGTTTGGTCAGCTCTAACTGTAAATGTGGTAAATACTACTGTTAATAGAAGTAAAACAGTGACTATTTTTTTCATTGTCTTCCTCCTTTTGTTTGTAGCAAATATTTTCTATTACTTCTATTACTAAAAATGCCTCTTTTTTAAAAGCCACTTTAGAAACATACCATCCAAGCCTAACTAATGGTTAATGCTGTAAACCTCAAAAAGCTATTATATATAATAGCTCACATTTAAAACACAAAAACTTTTTACATTATGATAAATTTATACAAACACTGTTATTTTTACAACAAAATTTGTATTTTGTGGTATTTTTTTACGCAAGCGAAATGGTTTCGCTTGCAAAACCTTATAAAAACAGCATTTTTACAAAATCGCACAAAAAATTTTCTGCTAAATTTTACGACATTATATAAAATGAATTGTAGTAAAATTAAGAACAAAATCAATCATTACTGCGCTTGGCGCACTACGAACAACCGCCCTCGTGACAACTCACACGCACACGCAAAATAAGAGGTCATTTGCGCGCATTTTTCACTCAAGCAATAATATATAATTACCGCTTATCGCAAACATGCGTGGCGAGCCATTTCTCTTTGTCCTGTGCCATATCCGCAGTGGCGCCGTTGCGAGTTACAGTTGCAAGCCAGATAGTCCTACAGCCCGCACAAGTTATTGTCTTTTTTTATTTTTTTATTGATAACTAAAAAATTATTGGCATAGTTTTTTTTCTTTTATAACTTTAAAAAATCTAAAGACATTAGATTTTGCAACTAACTTTGGTGTGCTGTTTTTTTTTTAAGCAAAAGCGTGCGCGTGCAAACTAAGCGCACGCTTTTGCGCTTAGATCATCTTAGATAATCATAGATGATCATAGATCGGCTTTGGCTAGTAGCTTAATTTTAGCGTGTTAATAATGAAATCACAATGTACGGTTTCTACCAATATAGAGCGGTTTTTCTACCAATATAGAGCGGTTTTTCTACCAATATAGAGCGGTTTTTCTACCAATATAGAGCGGTTTTTAATTTTGCTTTCATTTCGCCTTTTTCTTGGATTTTTTTTGCTTTACTGTTATTACTGTTTTTGGACGTTTAATTTCAAACTTATTTTTTGAATACTCTTTTATTTCCCAACCCAAGCCAGCGATCTCTTGAAGTGCTTTTCGAACTGTATTTTGTCTTTTCCATAATGTTTTAATATTTTCTGTTTTATCCGGCCAAACATACTCACATAATGTGTCAATGCTTATGCGTTTTGCTGTGCCGAAATTAATTACCGCACATAGGTGCTGGTGTATCAATCGCGCAGGATCGCTTTGTATTGCTCTAACTTCGTTCATGTCGATTCTGACATAATGCCCTTTGCCTAAAATTGCATTAGTAAGCAAAGGATTTAGAGCAACGCATAATTGCCCTTTGTTTTCTGACGCATAAAAAGATAGCAAATGTGAGCCTAGTTCTTGTTTATCGTGCACAAAAAAAACTGCAATTTCATACAGCCTTTTGAGAGAATCTTTAACTATTTCAATATTTGTTGTTTTATAGCCAATTTCTCGCATAAGGCGACGATAACTAGTTTTAATCATTACAATATCTTTGTCTATTGCGTCTTGCTTTAATTCAAGTTTTTGTCTCAATAATTTTGCTATTTCGCCTTTTGCTTCTTTTCTTATCAGATATCCTGTTTTATTGTCGTTGCAGACGGGTGCTATTGCTACAAGTCCCTGCAAAACGCGCAAATCGTCGGCACCCAGAGCATATGGACCGTTAAACTCTATTTTTTGTTTTTTTCCGAATGTGTAAGTTACATCTAGTCTCAAATGTTTCCTATCGCCGGGTCCTAAACTGCGAAAAAGCCCCTTTGCCAAACAGTGTATCGAATCGTGTTGCAAGTGCGTAAGATCATATCTTATCTCGCTACGTTTTACGTCTATTTTTGTTGAGTTTACAATTGTTTTTCCATTTTGCACTTTATTCTTCACTGTATCCATGTTTAACCTCACTTTCTTGTTTTTGTATATCTTGTTTTTCCATAAAGCAAAGCAACGGCTCTTGTTTTTCGTTCGCTGTGGCAAGGTCTATAAGTACATCTTGCCTTATCGGGCTGTAATAGTTCAATTTCTCAATTGTAAGTTTCTTTGTATCCTCGCTTACCCGCTGCAATGTTATTCTCGCCCTGCTCTGTTCTCTAAATACCATGCTACCGCGAAAAAGTTTCTCGCCGTCTACGCGCATCGCCTCTTTTGTCTGATGGTGTAGCAACATAAAACTGCAATCGTGATTTTTTGTTATCATTTTCAGGGCTTCCATGAAAATTGACGCTTGTTCGCTACTGTTTTCGTCCAAGCCGTAAAAATTCACAAGGCTATCTAAAATGACAAGGCTTGGCTTGAAATGCGTAATAATATTCACAAGACAATCGTAAAATTCTGTTGTTATAATTTCTTTGTTTGCATTTTTTAGTAATCGGTACGTAGAACACTGAAAATTTTCTGAATAGATAGAAAGCCAAGCAAAATTTTGTTGCAGTTGTTCGTTATTAACATTCAAACCTTTTGCAAGCAATTTTAGTCTCTGAGCAAAATTGGCGTCATTTTCCTCTGCAGTCAAATACAAAACCTTTTGTTTTTCTTTTATTTCAAAACCTAAAAAAGGTTTTCCTGTCGCCAAAGACATCGCAAGTTGCATTGCAAGCAAAGTTTTGCCTGTTTCACCAAGTCCGTCAAATAAAACAACCGCTTGTTTTGGTATATAAGGCTCTAAAATGAAGTTATCGGTAGGTTTTATATCGGGTATGCCAAAGTGAAGTTGCTTCAACGGTATTTGATAAATAATTTCGGCTTTTTTTATTTTCTCTATTAGATCTTCCCATGTGTGTGTCTCTAGAAAATCCGCTACATCATACCCTTTTTCGCCTTCTTCAAACTTTACAACCTTGATCGTTTTTACAAATTTTTTCAAAATTTCTACAATTTCGCTTGTGTTCTTTTTTCCTGTCTCGTCGTTATCCTCAAAAATCGTGATATCGGTATTTTCAAAAATGTTCTCAAAGCCGTTAAGGTCGGTAGGTTTTATAAACGACAAGCAAGCTATATCTTCGTTGCTTTCGGGCATATTTGATATAAGTATATCTCTGCACTTCTCGCCTTCTACAAGCCAAATTTGTTGCGGACTTAAATAAAAAAATTGTTCGAGACCGTAGGGTATTTGCTTTTGCACTACGCCTTTTAAGGTCGCTTTACCTTCGCTGTTCTCGTAAAGAAAAGTTTTTTCTGTTTCTTGCGTTATTTCGTTTGTTTTCTCGTATCTGTATTTTACATACGCAAATTTGCCGTCCGCAAGGTAATATTTAAAAGTTGCCGTTTTCGCATAACCTTTTTCGAGGAAGCTTTTTTCTACAATCTCAAAGTCTGCGGGCGGTTTGCTTTTAAGCTTCTCGGCGTTTTCTTTAATTTCTGATTTTCTGTTCTGTATCGTAAGTTGATAGTTTTGCATTATTTCGATATCATAGTCGCCTGAGGCTTCTAAATTTTCTAAGATTTCCTTGTAATTATAGAATTTGCCTTCTGTGTAGCAATAAAAGCCGTTTCGCTCGACATTAATTTGTGCGTTGTGTTCGCCAATCTTATCATCGCCTTTGCAAAACGGGCAGCGCGTCACGTAAGAAGTGCCTTTGCGAGCGTAAGGTATTTTGAGTTCGTCAAAAAGTTTTAAGATATTGCTCATTTTTCACCTCAATTATTGTTTTTTATTTGATTTTGGTCTTGATTTTTTTATAAGAAGTGTTATAATATTAATAACAATTAAGTGCATAAATGTCCTTAAAAAGCCCTGCTAGTCACAGGGCTTTTTGTTTATTAAGAAATTTTCATTAATTCTCTTCTTTTGTTCTTATTTATCCACTCGTAGGTTGCCAATCTCAATAAAGCCGAAACCGTTACACCGTTTTTTTCTGCTATATTTACCAAATCTTCATATCTTTTTTTATCAATCCAAGCCATAACTAGTTTTTTCTCTTCTCTTACTTTCTTCTTTTGTTGCTTAACTTCTTTCTTCATAAAATCACCTCACAAAAAAATCTATATTGAATATAATACAATTTAATAAAAAGTCAACACTTTTTTTCACTTTTTTTTGCTGAATATGTAACATAATCAAGCTATAAAAATATACAAAAACACAAAAAAATATATAAAAAAATCTAAAATTTTGTGTGTGTTTTCTGTTTTAATATGGGTAAAGGTTTTTCTTGTTGCAAGATTATCTTAATGCGCCGCAGCCTGCAAACGAAGCGAGCAGGCGGTAAGCGGCGGCTTGTGTGTCAATTAAAACTTTTGTGGGTTGCAAACAACGGCGCCCGGCGCCACTGTTCGATTCATTTTTATGATATTATTTTTGAAATTTTGTCATAGATATAGTCGCAATTCCAACCGTTGTAGTTGCGACTATATCTACAAAAATGCTATTTTAATAATGTTCTTGCCAAACGGTAACCGTTTCCGTTTGGAAAATTTTATAACAAAATACAAATTTTGTCATAAAAAATACAATGTTTTTTATAAAATCTGGTATAATTCAAAAAAGTTTTTGGGTTTTTAATGTTGAAATTATTGCATGAAAAAAAATACTCGCAATATTAACCATGAGTTAGACTTAAGATATAAGATAGGAAAAAAAGATGTGTTTTTAAGGTGGCTTTGACAAAAGGTGGCGTTTTTAGTTATAATAAAAAAAGTATTTGCTAAAAATAACGGAGGAGCGATAATGAAAAACATAGTTACTGTTTTATTGCTATTAACAGTAGCATTTACCACATTTACAGCTAGCGCTAATCAAACCAAATCCTCGCCGCAAACATGGATAGCGGTTTATGGTGGTTATTACGACCCAGCAAAAAAAGATTTTGCTATCCCTCCAAAGAGCTTTTCTGTTGAATTTCCTTTTTCCGCTAATGGTTTGGCAGCAGCCGCATCTAGATTAAGCGGTGGGTATGGCTTCATTAACCAAAAAGGGAAATGGGTAATCCCTCCTCGTTTTATGCTTGTATGGCCCTTTTCCGCTAATGGTTTGGCAGCAGTTGAGTTATACAACGGTAAATGGGGCTTCATTAATCAAAAAGGGAAATGGGTAATCCCTCCTCGTTTTGATAACGCATGGCCCTTTGGCCCCAACGGTTTTGCATATGTTAGTCTACACGGTAAACATTGCTATATCGACCAAAAAGGGCATGTTGCGTTATGTGTTAATGGAAGATCATGAGTAAGAAGGAGCGATAATGAAAAACATAGTTACTGCTTTATTGCTATTAACAGTAGCATTTACCACATTTACAGCTAGCGCTGATCAAACCAAATCCTCGCCACCAAGATGGATAGCGGTTGATGGTGGTTATTACCACCCAGCAAAAAAAGATTTTGCTATCCCTCAAAATAGCTTTGAGCGTACATTTGACTTTGCTGCCAACGGTTTGGCACGGGTTGAGCTAAACGGTAAATATGGCTACATCAACCAAAAAGGTAAGTTAGTAATTCCTGCTCGTTTTGATTTTGCAGGGGACTTTGCTGCCAACGGTTTGGCATTGGTTAGTCTAAACGGTAAATGGGGCTACATCAACCAAAAAGGTGAGATGGTAATTGTAATTCCTGATAGTTTTAAGGGGGAAGGGGATTTTAACACTAACGGTTTTGTATATGTTAGTCTAGGCGATAAACGTTGGGGTTATATCAACCAAAAAGGTAAGATTGTGTTAATGGGAGATTATATGTGTGGCATAACAGTACTTAAAGATGATACTGGTCGCGTGATTTGGCCTAAAGATATTAAGCGTATCTGTAATTCACAACCTATTAAGCGTATCTATAATTCAAAACCTATTGGCGCTTATTCATTTGCTAATGCACAAAATCCTATTGATGAATGCTTTAATTACCTTGCAGCCCAAGACTATCAAGACGCAATTGCGGCTGGCCAACAAGCTGTAAGTCTGTACCCAAATAATGTTTCAGCTAATTTTTGTCTTGGGAAAGCCTATTATCAAACAGGACAATTTGACTTAGCGCTTGATAGTCTCAAAAAAGCTGCAATGTATGCGACAACCAAACAAGATTTAGCAGTTGTTTATAACTGGTTGGGAATGACATATGGTAGAAAAGGCAATTTAGATAACGCATTGTTTTACTGCGAAAAATCTCTTAAGCTTATTATAGAATTAGGCGATAAAAAAGGCGAGGCAGCGGATTTAAACAATATAGCAGAGATTTTTCAAGATAAAGGCGAACTTAATAAAGCCTTAAGCTATTTGGAGAAATCTCTAAACTTAAACAGTGAAAAAGGCAAAGCGACTGTATACAACAATATTGCTTTAGTTTATGATGATAAAGGAGAATATGCCAAAGCGGTAAGCTACTATAAAAAAGCTCTTGCGATATACACAAGATACGGCAATTATAACGGAAGCGGTATAGATATGCTTAATCTTGGAAATGCATACAGAGAAATGAAAGACTTCAATAACGCTTATTATTACCTGCAAGAAGGGGTTAAAATGGAGAAAAAAGTTGGGGATAAATATGGGGAAGCTACGGGTTATAAATATTTAGGCTGGTATTTTCGAGATACAGGCGACAATAAACTTGCAAAGGATTATTTGACTAAAGCTTATACAATTTTAAAATCTATTGGCGCAGAAAAATAAGCGCAGTATGCTTTGGATAGCTTTGAGAAGCTTAAATAAGAAAGATTTGTTTTATTTGGAAGTATTATGAAAAGAATTTTGATTTTAGTTTTAGCATTTGCTTTAACAATTGGCGTTTATTCATTTGCTGATGCGCAAAATCCTCTTAATGATTGTTTTAATTACCTTGAGGCTCAGGACTATCAAGATGCAATTATATCTTGCCAACAAGCTGTAAGCTTATACCCAAATAGCTTTGCAGCTAATATATTTCTTGGGAGAGCTTATTATCACACAGGACAATTAGACTTAGCGCTTGATAGTTTTAAAAAAGCTGCAATGTATGCGCCAAGCACACAATATTTAGCAGCTGCTTATAACTGGTTGGGAGTGACATATGATGATAAAGGTAATTTAGACAACGCATTGTTTTATGATGAAAAATCTCTTAAGCTTGAAATAGAATTAGGCGATAAAAAAGGCGAGGCACTTGATTTAAACAATATAGCAGGGATTTTTAAAGAAAAAAGCGAATTTAATAAAGCCTTAAGCTATTTTAAGAAATCTCTAATTTTAATCAGTGAAAAAGGCAAAGCGGCTATATACAACAATATTGCTACGATTTATTATTATAAAGGAGAATATGCCAAAGCGGTAAGCTACTATAAAAAAGCTCTTGCGATAGACACAAGATACGGTGATTATAACGGAAGCGGTACAGATATGCTTAATCTTGGAAATGCATACAGAAAAATGAAAGACTTCAATGATGCTTATTATTACCTGCAAGAAGGAGTTAAAAGGGTAAAAAAAGTTGGAGATAAATATTGGGAAGCCTACGGTTATAAATATTTAGGTTGGTATTTTAGAGATAAAAGCAATAAAAAACTTGCAGAAAATTATTTAACCAAGGCTTATACAATGTTTAAATCTATTGGCGCAGAAAAAGAAGCGCGGTACGCTTTGGATAGCCTTAAAAAGCTTCAATAAAAAAGATTTGTTTTATTTGGGGAGCTTTATGAAAAGATTATTAATTTTAGCCGTTACATTTGCTCTAACCATTAGTGTTTACTCATTTGCTTATGCGCAAAATCCTCTTAATGATTGTTTTAATTACCTTGAGGCTCAGGACTATCAAGATGCAATTATATCTTGTCAACAAGCTGTAAGATTAGACCCAAATAGTTATACAGCTAATATGCTTCTTGGGAAAGCATATTATTACACAGGGCAACTTGATTTAGCGCTTAATAGTTTCAAAAAGGGTGCAATGTATGCGACAAGCAAACAAGAGTTAGGAGCTGCTTATAATCAGTTGGGAATGACATATCATAGAAAAGGCAATTTAGATAACGCGTTGTTTTATTTTGAAAAATCTCTTAGGCTTGAGATAGAATTAGGTAATAAAGAAGGCGAGTCGGATGATTTAAATAATATAGCTTGGATTTTTCAAAAAAAGGGCGAACTTGATAAAGCCTTAAGCTATTATGAGAAATCTCTAAACCTAAGCAGTGAAAAAGACAAAGCGGCTGCATACAACAATATTGCTTTGGTTTATGATGATAAAGGAGAATATACTAAAGCGGTAAGCTACTATAAAAAAGCTCTTGCAATAGAGACAAGATACGGCAATTATGATAGAAGCGGCGTAATTATGCTTAATCTTGGAAATTTATATACAGAAATGGTAGACCTTAATAACGCTTATTATTACCTCCAAGAAGGTATTAAAATGGAAAAAGAAGTTGGAGACAAGAATGGGGAAGCTACTGGTTATAAATACTTAGGCTTATATTATGTTTTTAAAGGTAATAAAAAACTTGCAGAAGATTATTTTACCAAAGCTTACACAATGTTTAAATCTATGGGCGCAAAATCAGAAGCGCAGGATGCTTTGGATGCGCTTGAAGATCTTAAATAAATAGCATTAATAGTGTTAAAAATATATGCTTACATAAAGTATTTGTCCTTTATATATCCATTAGTTTAGAATGTGCATGAGATATTACTGATTATATAATATTAATTGAGTATGTATTATTTGATTGAATATCAAAAACTGATACAAAATACAAATTTTGTAGTATTCTGTAACTGCTTGGACTTCAATTTTACGGATTTAATAGGATAATAAAATGGCGCACTTTTGTGGGGCGTATTGGTGCGGTTTTTGATTGTGCTTGAGAGTTAAATGGTATAAATGTATTTTTGGGAGAAAAGAAGAGAAAGTAAAAAAAGTTTTTGGGTGAGAGAATAATTCTATTTACAACCTTATGTCTTTTATTATATAATTTTCATGATTTTTATTTAGGAGGATTTGCATGAGAAGTAAGATTAAAGCATTCTCTACAGGTATTTTTCTCTTTATTGTTGCTATCGCCTTATCATCTTGTGGGGTAGCAAGTATTCACAGCGTTCACGAAGGGACAGCCATAACACAAAAAGATTTAGATAAAATACCTATAGGTACAACACAAGAAGATATTCTTGCTCGCTTTGGTGAGCCAAGTAGAACCACTTATATGACTGTTAATAACAAGAAAGAAGACGTTTGGTTTTATTGCTGGAAGAGCGGAGCAAGTGGTTCTGTTTTATTTGGACTTGTAGGTGGTTCAAGCGCTAAAGCCAAGTGTGCTACTTTTGTCTTTAATGGAGATAAATTGATTTCTAAGGGTATAGGAAGAGGTGCAAATGCCGAGTTAGCTCCAACAATAAACATAAAAAAAACAGAAACAATTAAACATGAGAATGGTAATGGCGGATTAAATTAAACAATAAAAATATCTTTCAGCAGAAAGCTATAAACTTAGCTTTCTGCTGAAATTCTGGACATATATTGGGGAGCTTGTATAATGACCCCGAGTCAGATTTTTTAAAACTTTATTTCCAATGAACAGATTTTATACAGAACGACCGTTTTTTTATTTCTGGTATAATTCAATATAAGTTCTGTGTGTTCTTAAATTTGAGCTATTATAAGTAGGTAATAAAAATAATCTTGACAAGTGGGCAGTATATAGTAAAAATTAAAATTAAAATTAAAATTAACATGTATTGTGTGCATTGGTTGTAAGTTAATGGATAAAGAGTTCTCTTAGATAGTAAGATGTAGATAAAAAAGGGGTTAAGATGGTTCAATCTTTTATTTTTTTTACTTTTTTTTACATTGATAATTTTTATAATAAACAAGAAATGTTAGACGAGAAAATTCAAAATTTAAAAAATCAAATATTAGTTGTTTCTTCAAACACAATTCCAGGAAAAGAAATTAAAGAAATACTTGGAATAGTTAGAGGGATATCAGATACTTCTGCTTCATCGGATGCAGAGTTTAAACTTGCTGAAAAAGAAGCGCTTTTTAAAATTATGGAAGAATCTTTTAAGCTTGGAGCTAATGCTATTGTGGATTTAAAATCTACTACAGGAAGCTACCAACGGCAAGGTTCTCAGTGGATGGTTTCTAAAGTGATTTATATTGGAACAGCTGTAAAAATTCAATAAATGTAATAAATATAGCTTAAAAAAAAGATGAACAAAAGAATTTAGCGTCTTATTAAACAAATGTTTTAGTTAGTAAAGAAAAATTCAGGAATATTATTTGTATAAATTTGAAATTTATCTTATCTGTATATCAATCAAAACAAAGAATGTGTCATAATATGGTTTTTAGTTGTTGTTTGTTTTGAAGTTTTTATCATTCAATTGACTACCTTTTTTTATTTTTTTTTGAATTGATGACCCACTTAAAATTGCACCAAGATAGCTTACAAAAAGCAAGCCACCACCAGTATCAGGAACAGGATTAATTGTGTTTATGTTAGAATTAGATGCAATAAAAGATTGAAGTGCATTTGCACCTACTACAACAGCATATATAGTTAATAATAATCCTATTATCCCAACACTTATGTACCAAACTTCAGCTTTTGGGAGTTTACTATAAAGCGCTCCTATTGCAGGGAATATGATAAAAAATGGTGTTAAAAGCAATAAATAGGTAATTCCTTTAAGATAAAAAATATTTTCATAATATCCATTGCATGTTACGATAGGCATCAATGCTGCAAATAAGGCCAGTATACCAAAAATTAAGACAGCTACATTCAAAGATTGGATTGTTTTGTTTTCGCTTCCGGACATAACTATACCTCCAATATTCTAATCCTCTTTAAAACTAAAGTACTCCAACAACGCTGACTAAATTATAGTATTTCAATTATTTCAAAGAGTCAAGTTGTAATTATAATGCTCAACCAGATAGGTCCCAACATATTTACCACCCTAAACAAATAAAAGTAATTATACTTCCCACGAAATTTGGCCAGATTTCTTTAATTTTACACGATTTTACAACAAAACGACGGTTATGTGATAAAACAAAAACATTGTTAACAGCGTTTTTCTAAATACTAAGAGTATATTTTGTCCTTTATATGTTCAATAGGTCAAAACTATATCTTAATATCATTGATTAAAAATTATTAGTTAAGTATGTACTATTAGATTCGATATTTCCTACAAGCCCAAAAGTTTTGCCCAGAAGCCCTTTTTTTGCTCTTTTTGATTCAGTTTTTTCTGCTCTTCCAGTTGCTTTTCTTTCTCTTCAATTATGCCTTTCAACCGTCCAATTTCATATATAGCCTTTTCGAGCCTTTCTTTTTCTTCTTTATACGCATTAAATGGCACAATAGCTCTATTTTCTTTCAAGTCGTGTATGTCGCTGATAACAGCTCTAAAAAGCTCGTTTTCAGATTTGACGTTGTAATACTTAAGCAAATCCTTTATCTTTTTATCAGTTTCGGTATCTATACGATAGCTTTTTCTAATAATTGTTGTCTCATCAGCCATTTTAACTCCTTGACAGCACTTGACATCTATTTGCTGTCAAATGCTGTCACCTCTTAAATTATTGTTGTTTTGATAGACATATTGAGCAACCTTACTTGTCGTCAATTCCAAATAGTGTTCAAGATGCTCAATTTTTCTTGTCTTTATATCTAAACTCTCGTTAAGCAACCTCTTTTTTGGCTTCGTCAACACTTAGGCCGCATCCTATTAAATAAATAACATACCTCATATCCGCATCACAATTATAATAGTCAACTCCATGGTTTTTGTATACTCTATAATGCCCCAAAAATTTAATCAGATTTTTTAACACTTTATTTCTCAAATTTGGTATAACTTAACAACAAAACGACTGTTATGTGATAAAACAAAAAACGTTGTCAATAAGCGTTTTTTATCAACGCTAAGAGTATAACGAGAAACATTTTGTCCTGTATGCGTCCAATAGTCAAAAATCGTATCTTATATATTATTGATTAAACAGTATTAATTGAATATTTAATAATTGATTGTAAGTCAAAACTGCAATTAGTTGCACTCTATTTTATGTTAAGATAAACCTTTGTAATTTCTTCCCTATGATGTCCCAATTCTTCACTTATTTGCTTCAGGCTAGCATGATCTTTAAAATATCGCTCTTGGGCATAGAAATAGCGCTCGCCGTGATAGTCCATTTTGGTAT
>JABEBW010004391.1_pt1 | contig 13018 bp, 9 predicted proteins | sample 7245961 | NCBI WGS metagenome assembly JABEBW01 (sample SAMN14506364, study PRJNA622280) | hot springs metagenome | biome: hot spring [ENVO:00000051]|acidic hot spring [ENVO:00002120]; feature: spring [ENVO:00000027]|sediment [ENVO:00002007]; material: sediment environment [ENVO:01001048]...
TTTGCATATTGCGCTTTTATAGCCAATAGCTAGGTTGTTGAATTTTATATTAACGACATTATTCTCAAATTTATTGATTTTATATGCTTCTGTTGAATAAATAATTATATCGAAGGAAAATCTATTCTCCTTTACATCTGCCAGATGTAAATTCAGCGTGGCATTGTTTAGCCATATTCTGTCAACAATTCCACAGCCCAAAACTTTTGAACTGCCTCAGAAACAAGACTTACCTTCAGCCTTTGTAGATTTTCGCCGAATTTTCTCTTCACAGCAGAGAATTTCCCCCCAGTTGTAACCAGCCTATTGCCATAATGCGTTTTCTTTGCCTCAATTTTCGATAAAACTGAAGTATAAGAAGAACGTTCCACGAACAACGAGTTCTTCGTTATATCTTGACCAATTTCTTTTATCTTTATACTTTCGTTTTACATATTTTTTTAGTCGCCTTTTCTCTGAATCGCCTAAGATTTAAATGGGACTTAATCATTATATTGTTTACGGAGAGGAATTATTCAACAAAGCATCTTTGCTATTTTCAAGAGATTATTGTATAAAATAAATGAAAAAGGAGAAGAAAAAGGGCATCAGCCCTTGTAAACCAGCCCTAATATGCTCCCAATTAAGCCCAAGATAAAGCCCAGGATAAAGCCTCCGCCATTTCCTAGACTTATCAAGGTAAATACAAGAGCTACTATTGACCACTCTTTTACCTTTGACTTGTTTGTAGAGTTCATAAATACAGCTGCGACTATCATTATTATACCTGATATTACGCCTATTAGACCAAACATGCGCCCTACATTGTGCCCTACCTGTACATTATTAATCGTCATCGTTCCAATAGATCCTAGAATCATTACAGCGATTCCGCCAAGCAGCACTAATATACCTCCCAAAAGGGTCAATGCAAAAGCGGCTGTCGGCTTGTTCCCAACACTGGCGTCTTTGGTATCTACCATATTTACACCTGCATCTACCATCTTTACACCTATTTACTAATTTTATTTATTTCTCTAATAGCAGGTATTTAAAGCTTTACAAAAACCCATAGCATAGGTTGTTGAATTTTATATTAACAACATTATTCTCACCTTTATTGATTTTATATCCTATTGCCCACATGTATTTTATGCATATCTTAAAAGCATGCAATAAGCATGCATATGCATGCACTGCGACTTTCTTAATGCTGATGAATCTGTTTGAAAGTCTGAAATTCATTCTGCCTTAAAAAGGTCACATGCTTTTTTGCATAGTATTGGCAGAGTTTTTGCTTTTAGAAGCTAGAGAACCCTGCTGCTTATGCAGATTCCAATCTGTATTCTAAAAAAGATTTAAAAATTCAACATCCTAACAAAGCGCAATTATAAAGAAATAAAAACTTTGCATTAAAATAATATTAAATAGGGATTACATGAAAAAGGGAGTTTTATATACTGCTTTAATTCTAGTTGCAGTGTTAGCAATTGCATTATATGCGCTTTACATGCATAAGCCAAGTTTGCCTGTGCAGAACTACGTTTCAAACAGCAGCCCAACTTATACTTATGCTACCTTTGCAGTTCAGCTTACAGATCCACCTGTTGTGCCTAACGGCACCCAGTCTCTTATGCTTCATTATTCAAATGTTGAGTTGCACGAATTAGGAAAGCCTAATAGTACTGGATTTGTAAGCTTAAATGCTTCAGGAAGTGTAAACCTGCTTAATCTATCAAATATTACCCAAACTATTGCAGTTGCAAAGCTTCCAAATTCATTGACTTTTGACAGCCTAATGTTTAATATTACCAATGTAACTATTTCAATAAACGGCGCAAATTATACAGTAAATACACCAAGCAGCCATCTTGATGTAAAGCTAGGCAGTGCACTCAATGCAACAAATTCTATCGCAATCGTTGATTTTAACCCATCTGTGGTAGAAGCTTACTCTTCGAACCAGTCTTTCTTTATTCTTGTTCCATCAGCCAAAGCGGTTTCAACATCTGCAAATGCATTAAATTTAAGGCTCCAGGAAATAAGGAAAGATGCAATCCAAAATATTAGCAAAGAAGCCAGAGCGCTTTTGGCTTACCATAGAGCTAATATAAGCATAAGATATGCAAGCATAAGCCAGTCAAACCTTTCGCATATAGAAATAGAACTATATAATAATGGCAGTTCTCCTACAACTATAAAGCATGTTTTTATCTACGGCTATATGTATTTTAGCCACGTTAGCGATGAAAACCATGCAAACGCTTCCGAAAGCAATCGCATGCCCGCCAGTATGCCGTATATAAGTGCATCCAACGCGCATGAAAATATTTCAGAATATGGCAACAGCATATATGCTGTAAATGGCATATACAATGCCCCAGGCGCCATCATTGCAAATGCCTCTGTCCCATTGCCTCCAGTACCTGGCAATGTTTTGCCTATTGTAATAAAAGGCGCGAATTATTCTAGAATGCAGGGAGAGCTCAGAATTATAAAAGCTGAAATGCACAATGAGTTTTACAATTTCTGCAATGAGGAAAATATTTCCTGCGAACCTGGCATGCAAAAGATCTACAATGCAGCTATAGAAGAGGCAATGGCCAATGGATCACAGCTTCAGTTACCTGGTTTTGCAATGAATGAAAGCAGCAATCAGTTAAGCGAAATATCTAATGCAGTACTTAATGGGATTATAGCCCCGCGCATGAAGTCAGTTTATGCATTTAGGGAGCGTTTCCACAATACCCTTAATTTTATTGTTGAAAACAATACCTTAGTACTTCCATTTTCAGCTGACATGCAGGCTTATGAAGGGGCAGCGGGTCTTGCAATGAGCCCAAACAGCATTGCCAATTTGTCATACAACGGAGTTATTTCGTTTGGAGCTTCTGGCAATAAACTTGCATTTATCCCTAACCAGACATATGAGGTAGTTGTAGAAGGAACGAATGGGGCATATGCAAGCATATCAATAAATTCAACAAGCTAGTGCAATACCTATGCCAGACCTTTTGAATATTATTGAAGGCCTGCTTCCGATTGCAGCTGGCGCTGGCAATGAGGCTGAACTAGAGCTCAAGCTTACAGAAGCTATAAAAGGGCTTGCCTCAGCTGACCATGTAATTATACTGCCGTTTTTTAAAGACGGTCAGCAGCCCAAGCCATTAGATGAATATGTGGTAAACACGCGTTTGCCTTATATTGACAACCAGCTCAGTGAATTTTCTGCATTTCCAGAACTGTTGCAGTACAAAAAAGAGGGATTCAAGAGCTGCATGGTTTTGCCTGCATTTGCAAATGGGAGGGTAATACTGACTGCGCATTTGCTTTCATTCAATGAAAGTGCATTTAATAATGAAATAGCGCATGCTGCCCAAGACATCCTATCATTTTTTGCATTTTCCTTTCTGTACAAAGCAGAGGCAGCAAAAAGTTCAAAGATAGCAGGGTATTTTGATGCAGTTTTTAATCAGCACTGCATAAATCTCCTTGTATCCAATGAAGGAAAGATAATCAAAGCAAACGATGTTGCATTTAAGGCGCTTCCTGTATATGAAACGCAGCTGCTTAGCAATATATTTTCTGGAAACCTCTCAGCTCTTTATAAGCCAGATGGAATGATTGATGCGGTAGAAAAGTCTACAGGCCACATATACAGGCTTTCATCCAAAAAGATAAGCAACACCCTTTTTTCAATACATGCAGATGACATTACTGCAAAGGCAATGTTAAGCCATGCCCTGTCTCTATTCCAAGGCAGCAACGAAATATTCCTTGCATATACTGATTCAGAACTTAGGATAACAGAGATTACAGAAAACTTTCCTAAACTTTTCAGATATTCAAAAGATGCCATAATAGGCAAAAGGCTTCCAAGCTTCGTCAAGGATTTTCCATCACAAGAACAGCTCAGCCAGTTAAGCCAAGAGCCAGCAACCACGCAATCAAGCCCATTTTTGTTTTTGAGATCATTAAGCATAAACAGCGAAGGGCAGGTTCCTGTTGATGTATTCATTTCAAAGGCAGATTTTGGCTATGCAGTGCTAATGGTCAATATAGCAAGCAAGGAATATGCTGAGCGCACTGCAGAAAATCTCAATGCCTTTATAGAGGCAACGTCTGACATTGTAATAGAGTTTGATGAGGATGGCAACATAACTAGATGCAACATGCCTATTTCAATGCTTGGCTTTGCAAAGGATGAGCTTATAGGAAAGCCTGTCTCAATGCTTTACCAAGATCCATCTATACTTTATAGGGATGTTTCATACGCAAAGAAAGGGGGCAAGCCTGACAATTCATATGTAACATTAGTAAAGAAAAACGGGGTAGAATTTGTTTCTGCAACACAGTCCCTTAGGCTTGTGCATACCCCAACTGCAGATTATTTCATTGCAACAATACAAGAGCGCGAAACAAAAAGGAAGGTAGCAGATCTTGAAGCCGAGATGAGAAAAAAGATTGGCAAAATAAAGCAGCTTGAATCTATAAGCGATATGAAATCGCAGTTTATATATAACATATCCCATGAGCTTAAAACCCCATTGACCAGCATAAAAGGCTTCTCTTCCCTTCTTCTTAATGGCCAGGCAGGGGAGCTTAATGAGGCGCAGAAGGACTATATATCAACAATAGTTGATGAATCTGACAGGCTTTTGCTGATTATACAGCAGATTTTAGATGCAACCAAGCTTGAAGCGCAGAAGATAAAGCTTGAATTCAAGGATGTAAACCTTAAAGCACTTTATGAAACTTCAAGCATAAGGGCTCTAGAGGAGGCAGCAAAGAACAAGGGACTTGAATTTGCATGGGATGTTGAATATGATGTACCTTCAGTTTCCGCAGACCCAAACAAGCTAATACAGGTATTTGTAAACCTCATAAGCAATGCGCTTAAATTCACTGAAACAGGCAGCATAAAGGTGCATATATTCAAGAAATCAAACAAAACTGTGCAGTGTGATGTTATAGATACAGGCATAGGTATCTCTGAAGAAGACCAGAAAAAGCTTTTCAAGGAGTTTTATCAGGCGCCTAAGCGTGGGCTTGTAAAGCAGGATGGCGCAGGCACCGGCTTGGGCCTTGCAATAACAAAAAGCATAGTAAAGCTGCACGGCGGCAAAATTTCTGTGGAATCTGAGCTTGGCAAAGGGAGCAAGTTTACATTTACTTTGCCTATAAACAAAAGAAAGAAGAAAGCATAGTCATGCCATGCCTTCCAAGCAAATTTTAATATTACCAAATTTATGCACTAACTCATAAGCTATACTATTAGTATGCCACAGCTGTTTCCTATCGCTGTTATATTGACTTTTGCAGCGTAAAGCTTGCTGTAATTGTAGCCTGCAAATATTCCAGTATAGCTATGCTGTACTTCCCCAGTTGCCGTATTTATTGTAAATATAGCAGCTACTTTTTTATTTCCATTTATGTTGCTTGTGAATGTTGCATTGAATGTATTTGCCCCTACCTTGCTTATGCTGAATGACAGCGCTGATGGAGACATTGCGGTTACATTCCAGTATGTTGAATAGCCTTTTGGCCAGCTTCCCTTATTTGCTAGATATGTTCTGTTATATAGGTTAGGGGTGCAGTTTGCTGCATTTGCATAGTACATGCTGTAATTGAGCATTATCGCATAATTTTTATCATTATTTAAATCATGCATTGCAATGCTTGTCTCGTTTACATTTTTTGCGCTGTTTGTTTCATTTATTGTAGTCAAGGCTGTCGTGCTTTGCATGCTTGTTGTTGCAGTTGTCACCAAGGTTGTCGGCGCTGTAGTATATGTACCTTTAGTGTTTACAGGTACAAGCACGCCTGCAATTGAAATTATGTCAATTTTTGCGCTGTTTTCTGAAACTGCATCAAGCTTTATCTCAAGGTTTGCATAGCTGCTGTTCTGGTATACATTTATTGCTGCAGCCCTTCCATTTTCTACTTCAAATACTATAGGAATTGAGGCAATTACTGGCAACGACTGCAATTTTATTAATGCGCTACCGTTGCTGCTATTTAGCAATTCTATGCCATAGCTTGTGCCGTTTATATTGATTATGCTCATGTTTTTTCCTATTACCAAATTGCTTATGCTGCTTTTTGTCTCATGTGCTGAAAATGCGGCCACTGTGCATATAAATGCAATTATAGCAATCAATACAATAAGGTTGCTTAGCCTATGTGCCCTCCTTTTACTTTTCTGTACTTCAGCCATGCTAACACGCTTTAACTTGATAAAGAAACTTATTATAAGAAACTTATTATATCTTTATGCTTTTGAATTGCTGTGCATACGCTATTGCAGCAGGAAAAGGTATTAATAATTAGTATGCATTATTTTCATTGATTTGCTGCTATGTATCTTGTGATTTTATGTGCGTGGATGTCGAATTGGAAAACAGGCTACTTTCTATTATAAGTGAAAAGCAGCAGGTATCTCTGAATGAGCTTGCACAGCAGTATTCTGGCAATGGCATAAGCAAGGATACGATAAGCGAGGCCTTGTCAGACCTTGAAAAGAAAGGTCTAATAATATCCAGAAGCAACGGGGGCATACTAACTTATTATATTTTGGAAAGTGATGCATTAAAAAAAGTCCTTATTGTAGAAGATGACAAAAACATAAATCGGCTGATGAAGCTTTCAATAGGTACTGGCTTTGATGTATACCAGATATATGATGGCGGTGAAGTCATGGGATATGTCCGTGCAAACCATCCCGATTTGGTAATCCTTGACCTTATGCTGCCGCACAAAGACGGCTTGGACATATGCCACACTATAAAGGAAGACCCTGAGCTTAAGAACACAATAGTAATACTTGTGAGCGCAATGGACCCTTCAAGCAACAGGTTCAGGGGCATAAGGTACGGTGCAGACTACTATATCAAAAAGCCTTTTGATCCGCAAGAGCTTAAGGCCCTTGTAAGCATATTTTTGAGGAAGAAGGGAAGGCGCTTTGACCCGCTTATTGACCTGCCGGATGAAGAGAGGCTTTCAAAGGAGTTTGAGTATTCAATAAAGGCAGGCAATGAGTATGCAATCGGCACATTAAGCATAGACAATCTCAGCGCATATGCAAAGCAAGTCGGCGAAAAGTCTGCCATGACTCTTTTGCGTCTTATATCGCAATTGCTTCAGGATGCAATAAGCAAGGGCAATAAGGCAGCCCCAGAGCTGTTTGTCGGCTTCCTCAACAGCACCCAATTCGTTGCAGCAGGCCCAAAAAAGGCGCTTTATGATGCAATAAACGAAGTCAAAAAAGAATTTGAGGCAGTGCTTCCATTTATATTGCAAGATGCTGGCTACAAGCAGATGCCAGGCATAGAGCCCATATTTGATTCTGATGAACTGCCAAAGCTTTCCCTTTCATTTACTGAGTCAAGCAAGGATGACATGATCCTTAGGAGGGATGAGGTATTGAAATCAAAGACAAAGAATGCTGGCGCAAGCCCTGAAAGCATAGGCACATATACATATGAAGAGCTTGAGAAGATGTTTGGCGCTGACAACCTTGACATAAGGATAACAAGGGATGCAAATGGTATAAAGCTGAGCATAGGCAAGCCTGATTATGATGAAGGCAATGAAGCTAAATAGCAAATGCCGATGCAATGCAAAGGGGCAGGCAGCCCTTGACTTTATGGTTTCTTATGGCATTGCACTGATTATAATAGCTGTTGCTCTATACATTGCTTTTTCCAGGGGCATTTTTAGCACGCAGCTTATACCACCACACTGCTATCCTTCTGCAGGCTTTACCTGTGCTGCTTATTCTTTGTCCACTTGTGGCATACTTACATTGAACATCTCTCAAGTAATTGCCCCTTCCATAAACATAACTGCAATTGCCTGTTCATCATCCGCAAATGCCACCGGCAACAAGCCTGCATCTGGCAACGTTAACCTGCTAAGCTATACATCTGCCCCGCAGTTTTATCCCAACAATGCACTTAAAAATGGAATGGTTGTATATGGAAGCGCGCCAGTATGGCTGCAGGTTTATTGCTACCAAGGCAACGGGCAGCTTGCATCAGGCTCTTCCTCTGTTTACTCTGGCATTGTATGGATAAATTATACATATCCTGGCGCCAACGGCTTGCATTCAGTTTCAAAAATAGCAACATTTGCAGTTCAGCATACCTAATTAAAATTTTTATAATACTTCCTTCTTTCTACCTTTTGATGGGTCCTCCAATACTGCTCTACAAGGACGCTCTGCTGGCTTGAATAATCATTGTCAAACCTCCTAAGCAGAATCCCTCCAAAGAGCATTTTTTTAACTTTCATTGCTGAAAGCTCTGTTCCATCAATTCTCTTAAGCTCTTCTTCTATGCCTTTTATGCTATGTCCTTCAACTGGCGAAAATAGGATTATTCCCCTTGGGGTATTTATGTCTGCAATTAGGCTGTACCTGTTTATATGGCTATTTGTTTTTAAAACTAAATGCTCCATAAACTTTTCTCTATGCTTAAGGAATTTCCATTCATTTACTATTCTAAGGTAATAAAGCATAAAGCCATCAATGCCTGGCTTTTTCATGTCTATTGTATACCAGGTTATTATTTTGTCTTCAAAAAGTTTTTTTGCTATGTTATACGATGTATTTTGGCTAAAGCCATACCTTCTGTCCATATCATTGAAGCTTTGTGAAGAATCTTTAAGCAGCTCCTTTATTACTATAAACTTTTTATGCTGATCTGTGCTTTCCCAGTTTTTATAGCCTTTTGCCTCATTTTTTTCAGCATAATCAATAAATTCGTCCCTTATTGCTACATTTCCATAGTCAAGGTCTATCCACGATATGGTCCATTCTATGCTATTGCCTACTGGTGCATAGTCCTGAAACTTTAGCAATTCAATCTCAGTGCTCCATATTCCGTCTTCCAATTCATCTTTTTTGGCATTATAATATGCTACTATATCATATTCGCCTTCAAGCATTGCGGCAAACTGTATGCATGGATTGCTCTCAAGCTTATTTTTCAATTCTTCTATCTCATTTTCACTAGGCTTTTTTTTGAATTTGCCCAATGCAATATAATCTGTATAATTGAGCCTTAGCATGCTTAAGCTTATAGTATATTTTAGGCCATATTTTTCATTAAGGTCCCTTATTGCCTGCCCTACTGATGCTTCACTGCATTTAAGCTCCTTTGCTATGCTTTTGATAGATGCCCTGCTGTTCATAGAAAGAAACGTTAACACGTCTCTTTCGCATTTGCCTTCAGCCATGTTTCCGCCACAATGCATTTAGCTATTTTTATTATTCAACTTAATGTTTTATATGTGTTTGCCAACTTTTTTGCATAAGTTATGCAATTCAATTGCAATGCTTTATTCAACTTAACCTTTTTTAATGGCCCATTCATTGCTTTAGTTGCATTTGCGCAAGTGGCAGAATCGCAATATATATAGTTGTATCTTGTATATATTTATGGAGATTATAAGCAATTAAAAAAGGGAAAAACATGCAAAAAATTTTTGCTACTTTTATGCTTGCTTTGCTCTTGTGCTTTGTAATTACCAGCATAAATGGCTCTTCATTGTATGTCACCGAGCCTTACAACGCAACATTGAACAATAACGGTAGTACTTACCTTGGCAAAGTGGGCCCAGGGCAGTCTTTTTATCTTGTAGCAAAGTCTTCAACAGAAAATGCGTCTGGCGTCACTGTAATAAAAGGGTGGAACAGGCTTTATGTTTCAAATCTTCCAGCAGGATGGCTTGCAACAAATTCCTCATTGTATGGCTCTGATCTAAGCATTTCAATAACCCCAGCACCTAATGCCTCTGGCATATACAGTTTTAAGGTTACTGCAGTCAACATTGGAAATTACTCAAAGATAGGAAGCATCTCTTTTACTGCATATGTAAATGTCACTCCAGATGTATTTAGCATTCGCGTTTTTCCAACGCACCTTGTCGCTTCACCTGGTGCGCCAGCCTATTTTAACATAACAATAAATAATACAGGCCTTTCCGATAGCCCATTCGGAATTCAAGTAAGTGGCTTGCCTTCTTTTCATACAACTACTCAGGAGGTAATAGCTATGCACGGAACTTCAAAAACTGTAAGATATGAACTTTATGAAAATGAACCTGGCATTTATCATGCAACGGTAAAGGTTGAATCTATTGCAAGCAGCGAGATTTCCAAGGAAGCAAACATAACATTTACTGTAAAGCCTACATTCAAAGGGGACATTTCAGCTCTTTCATATGGCGGCCTAATATTTCCGATAATTTATGAGCCTGTTTATGCAGTCCTTTATCTCATTAGCCTTCTTTAAGCGCTATGAAAGCACTATGCAAAGCTATAGCAAAGTAATTTATTCTTTCTTGAGAAAAATACCCTGTGCTTAAGGATATGCCCGGATAGCTCAGTTGGTAGAGCGACTGGCTGTTAACCAGTAGGTCGCAGGTCCGAATCCTGCTTCGGGCGTACATATAAAGTTCCACATTTATGATGTTGAATTTTTAAATATCTTTTTTTTAGAATACAGATAAAACCTGCAGAGACAGCAGGGTTCTCTCTCTTCGACGGCAAAACCGCTTTTTGGCTATTCTTTGGCTATAGACCTTTGATTGCATAAATACTGCAAAAAATAAGATGCGTTCCATTGGATAGTAGCAGCATAGGCAAAATTAACTAAATTTATAATAGTACTAAAAACAAAATTCCAAAATTAACTAAATCTATAAATAGTCCTAAAACAAAATTGCTATGGTGTAAATATAGAAAAGAAAAAGAATCTTAGTAAGGTAGAATTGAACAAGACACTGTTTGATGAAATAAAATATGGATATGACAATCTTGAAAAGATTAAGCATGTTGTGCTTGAATCAGGCGCAGATGTTGATGCTAAAAACGAATACGGCGAGACTCCGCTGTATGTGGCTGCTAAAGAGGGCAGGATAGAAGTAGCAAAGCTCCTCATTGACAAAGGCGCAGATGTCAATGCAAAAAATGAAGATGGCTCGACTCCGCTGCATAAGGCTGCTATCAAGAACCGTATAGAAGTAGCAAAACTTCTCATTGACAACGGTGCAGATGTTAATGCAACAAATAAATATGGCGATACTCCGCTGGGCTGGGCTGCTGTAAATGACAATATAGAAGTAGCAAAGCTTCTTATTGACAATGGCGCAGACATAAATGCAAAAGATGAAGATGGCGAGACTCCGCTGTATGAGGCTGCTTCTTGGGGTAGTGTAAGAGTAGCAAAGCTTCTCATTGACAGTGGTGCAGAAGTCAATGCAAAAAACAATGATGGCAAAACTCCGCTGTATGAGGCTATTGAAGGTGACAGAATAATGAATCTTAAAACAATAAAGCTTCTTATTGACAAAGGCGCAGATGCCAATGCTAAAGATTTGTATGGCGAGACGCTGCTGTATAAGGCTGTTGCTAAATATGCTGTGCACAAGGCTCTTGGTGAATATGGTTTTGAAGATGACGATATAAAAACAATAAAGCTTCTTATTGACAACGGTGCAGATGTCAATGCAAAAAACAATGATGGCAAAACTCCGCTGTATGTGGCTGCTTCTTGGGATAATGTAGAATTAGCAAAGCTTCTTATTGACAAAGGTGCAGATGTCAATGCAAAAGACAGAGAAGGCATGACTCCGCTGCATTGGGCTGTTGCAAGGAACAATATAGAAGTAGCAAAGCTTCTTATTGCCTATTGGGCAAATCCAGAGATAAAGGACAAACATGGCAAGACTCCACTGAATTATGCATATGGAGAAACAAAAGAGGCAATAATGTCAAAATTGAGGGAAATTGCAAAAGAAGAGGAAAAGCGTGTAGAGAAAGCCATGAATGCAAATAATAATGCTGCAAAGGCAGACCCAATGGAAGAGATACTTAATAAATTCTGGAGGAGGGAATAATTTGCATTAGCTTATGCTAAAAAGTCCAAGTGATTTACTTTACTAAAGTTTTGCACTTTTTGAATCCATAAACTTTATCCTACAAATTTATTATAACTTTTACGAAAGCCTTCCTGAACAGAGCGCATAATCTGCCCAATGTAAATCGTTTACGCACTTTTGAAAGTATTTTGGCATCGAGAATTTTAATATAGGGCTTTATTATATTGTGTCTTATCCACGACATAATTGCATATGCAATTGAAGAAAGCAGCAGATGCGCTTTTATGCTTTTAATGCTGCGCATCATGTAATCTCCAAAGCCGAAATTTTGTTTAAGGTCCCTGTGCATAACCTCTATTTCCCACCTGTTACTATATGTCTTCAGTATTGCGCTCCCAGAAAGGTTCATGTCTGTTATATAATATTGAACTTCTTCTGCGCCTTTCATCTTTGAACGCATGAGGAATACTTTACCTATGCCTTCTAATTCCACTTCTATTGGTTCCGAATATTCATATATCTTTCCCTTTATTTGTATCTGCCTGTAAAATGGCAGCCATTTGTCAAAGTCTTTCGAATGCCAGACCCTGTTTCCAAATACGAACTTACGTCCAGCTTTGACTTTTGTTACAAACCTAATGTTTGCTTTTACACATGTTTTTAATATTCTTCCAGATGCATAATACACGTCAAAAAGTGCAACTTTCGTCTTGCCTTTACAGTCAATCTTGGAAAATTCCTCTATCGTTTCTTTTGCCATGTTAGTTATTTTCCTATATGGGATTCGAAGACGCCTTGCTGCAGACCTCCTCATGTATATTTCGAACTTGAACGGTATTGTAAGGCCAAATCCATTCGTTAGGCATGAAGTGAATATTTTGTGGCCCCAGATAAACTTATTGTCTGTATGGTCGAAGTATTTCTCTACGCCTTCGATATTGTTTTTAGTAGATACTTCCTTTATTGTATCATCGAATATAAGGAATACATACGTGCCGCTTTCTTTTATGACTCTCTCTGCGCCGTACTCATTGTATTTATTCCTCAGCAGATCAAAATTAAACCTTTGGTTCCTAACAAATCTGTTGAGTTGGCTCTGGTCTTTAGATGATCCTGCGTTTTCGTTTATGTTCACAATTGTCTTTTTGCCAACGGT
>JABEBW010003333.1_pt1 | contig 13008 bp, 16 predicted proteins | sample 7245961 | NCBI WGS metagenome assembly JABEBW01 (sample SAMN14506364, study PRJNA622280) | hot springs metagenome | biome: hot spring [ENVO:00000051]|acidic hot spring [ENVO:00002120]; feature: spring [ENVO:00000027]|sediment [ENVO:00002007]; material: sediment environment [ENVO:01001048]...
GGTAAAATAGAACCTTAATAGGATTGAAAGCCACAAGTGAGATCGGCATAGCCCCTGCATAATAGCTAGTAAAATAGAACCTTAATAGGATTGAAAGCCAGAGCTTCGGCTTCTCAACCTCCGGATACGGGAGTAAAATAGAACCTTAATAGGATTGAAAGGCGAGAATTCAAAGCCATATATATTATCGGAAAGTCTGTAAAATAGAACCTTAATAGGATTGAAAGTTTATGGCTGAAATAACGGGGAATGACCCCAAATATCGTGTAAAATAGAACCTTAATAGGATTGAAAGTACACATTCGGCTCTTCCTTAAGCTCCGCAACGCTGTGTAAAATAGAACCTTAATAGGATTGAAAGAGTCTTCATTGCTTTACCCCCATAAATCAGATCCTCCGTAAAATAGAACCTTAATAGGATTGAAAGCTGGAACGTGATCGACTGCGAATAGCCATATTGATCCGGTAAAATAGAACCTTAATAGGATTGAAAGTTTGTTCAGTTCCTTCTTTGAGATCTCGAAAACTATTGTAAAATAGAACCTTAATAGGATTGAAAGTTCCGCAAGCACTGGGGGATCCTGAATAACAGAAGAGGCGGTAAAATAGAACCTTAATAGGATTGAAAGTGCACGCCTGCCCTGAGATGAATCCTCTTCTTCCTGTAAAATAGAACCTTAATAGGATTGAAAGACACCTGATCCGACCGAACACCCCTAAAATGAATTAGTAAAATAGAACCTTAATAGGATTGAAAGGTATGATGCCTGGACAGTCTGCCCCTGGTCAAATGTGTAAAATAGAACCTTAATAGGATTGAAAGAGGTTCTGGAGTGGCTGGCTTATCGCGACTGAATGTAAAATAGAAACTTAATAGGATTAAGAGTTCCTTCGAACTATAGATTCTTCGCGAAACTCTCATCTAACTGATAAACATGTATCACTTCACTTTAACGATTGAAGCTATTATATCATAATTCACCTCGATCCAATGCGATAGATCCAGTTAGGCATTTCCTTACAATAATAAACTTTGAAAACTTATGTATGGCAGAATCATCTTAAAGGTTAAACTCTTTGACGATATTCTAGAGAAGAAATGGAAGAACTGGGCGATCTCTGTAAAAGCATCCTCATCCACATATATAAGTACGGCCCGGACAGCCCCAAATACATGTCCCACAGGTTATTGGGAGCCAGCGGCTGGGCCCCCAAATATGACCAGGAAGAACTGAAGCGGGCCTGCAAGAAGATGGAATCGATGAGGCTCCTGACCATCTTCAATGGCCCGCTCAAACGTTCGCCGACCTCATCCGTGAAGCCCTGGATCAAGATCAAGGCCAGGGAGATCAACTACAAGCCGGCAGGCATATACTACGACCTCACCAAGGAAGGCAGGCGAATGGCATCGCAGCTCTACAAGGAGAGCCGTGAGATGCGCTGATATCATTTCCATACGCAAAATAAATAAATGATATCGCGCATTGCAGACCGCATGGAAACCGTAGATCTTGAAAGCAGATTTTCCTTCGAGGAGACCGTTTCCAATCTCAGGAATGCCATCAGGAAAAGGAATCTTACGGAATTCGCGATCTTCGATCACCGATTGAACGCGGAGAAGGCCGGCCTGAAGATGAACAGCTGCACGGTATTCGTTTTCGGAAATCCCGCCATAGGTACGTACATCATGCAGGAGGATCCGGCAGTCGGACTTGATCTGCCATCGAAGATCCTGGTGTACGAGAAGGGCGATGCGGTTCACGTGAGGTTCCGGAAGATCGATGATACATTCAATGAAGAAAGATCCAGGGAAGCTGCTAGGAAGCTGAACTTCGTGGTTGAGTCCATGGCCAGGGAGATCGCCGGCCTCCAGCCCTGAATTCACAATCTTCCGTTGGTGCCATGACCGACATCAGCGCAGAGGCCGATGCTGCCGGCATACCTCAGGTAAAGGCCGTCGAAGCCGAAGGTCAGGAAGTGTGCCTTCACGTATGCCGGCACCAGCCTCAGGAACGCCTCTGCGAACTTGGGATCGGTTTCGAAGTTGGGGTAGAAGCATCTCACGTCGTCCCTGGTTATTATCATCATTACATGCGATCTGTATCCTGATGAGGCGAGCGTTTCGAGCGTCTTCAGGTGTTCCAGGCCCCTCTTCGTAGGAGCGTCTGGAAACATGGCGATTCCGTTCGCCATGAGGGTGCACCCCTTGACCTCTATGTAATCGTCCCCGTACCTGAAATCTATTCGTTTCCTTCCAACCCTGACCTCTGGAACCGCGCCCTCGGGAAGGAACCTTCTGGCTATATCCGAGTGCAGCCCGGAATCTATTAACACGTATCTTCCGTTGATCTTCCCGAACTCAATCCTCCATTTCAGCTTTGGGCCATCCGTCCTCCTCACAAGGACCTCATTTCCGGGATAAACGATCTCCAGAAGCCTGCCAGGATCGTGCAGATGCGCCAGTTCCGTCCTGCCTTCCACATCGATCTGTACGGCGAACCTGTTGATCCTCTTCAAAATTCTCGCTCCTATCAGACCCTCAAACCGCATCACAGGATATCCTGCGGGCCTATCCAGCACAACGCCATCTGACAGATCATCACCTTCACGGCAATCGTTCGTGGATGATTAAGGTTATTAAGCAATGCTGAATTTTCATGCCGATGGATCGGAGAAACATTCGGGACGCCATTTTCATCATAACCATAATACTGGTCATTTCCATAGCGATCTTCGTAATAAGACCGGCCGTGGACTACCTTGTGCGTACCTATATCGTGAGGCTTTCGCCATACATCGATTACGTGAACGGTGCCATAGCGGCAGTATTCGTGGGCGGTGGCGGCGTCCTCATCCTGCACATAATCAGGAGGGACATCAACAGGTATTTCTCAAAGAAGGTCAACAGATCCGCACAGAATCTCATCGATCTCCTCGTTTCATTCTTCATGTACGCCATCATACTGGCCATAATACTCTCATCACTGGGCATAAACCTGACGAGCGCGCTGGTAGGCGGATCCGTCGGTGCCCTGATAATAGGCATAGCGCTGCAGGGCATATTCTCAAGCATATTCTCGGGCTTCGCCGTCACATCCGGCGGTGCGCTGAAGCCGGGCGATGTGGTGAACATGCAGTCATGGCTCTTTTCCGCTCCGATAACAGGCGAGGTCATGAAGATATCGTACCTGTTCTCGGACATACGCACGCAGAACGGCAACATAATAAAGATACCCAATTCGGCTTTCTTTGGAAACACCATATTCGAGAACCTGGGAAAGTATGATGGATTCTCGTACAGGATACAGGTCACGCTTCCATCTGATGTGGCGGTGTCGAAGATCGAGAAGAACATTGGGGAGCTTCCGGACAGAACTACATGGTTTTTTTCCGCATCAAGCGGCAGTACGAATACTTTCACGGTCATCGTTCCCATGAACAGCATAACCGTACTTAACGAAGCTGCGGACAGGATAAACCGCGCGTTCAACGAGGCCTACTGGAAGGCAAAATCCAGTACGTAGTCCTACGTTTTCACATCGCTTATGACAAGATCCTTCACAAAATCCGGTACACTGACCGGCTTTCCGTCCTCCACGAATACGTTGACGGTTCTGCCCCTGCAGAATACCGTACCGCCGTCATCCTCTATTGTGTAGCTGAAATCGAAGCTCCTGTTGCCAACCCTAGAGATCCAGGTGCGCACGAATATATCGTCCTCGAACATCACGGATCTTTCGAAATCCAGCTCTGCCCTGGCTATGACCATGCTTATGTCCTTTGCGCTTCTTGTGTTGAAGAATCTCTTCATGTAGCTCAGGCGGCCTATTTCAAAATAGGCGAGGAATCTCGCGTTGTTCACATGGCCCAGGTAATCGATGTCGTCGTACCTTATCTGGATCCTCACACGATCCATTCTGTCCAGGTCCATGCAGAGCGATAACGTTGCGAGATAAAATGTTTATTTTGAAGCTTTTTCCTTCGCCTTTGCCGGCTTCTTTTCGGCCGCGGCTATCCTTTCAGACGTAGCGGACATGGATTCAAGAAGTGCCTTCAATTCCTCCTCCATCTTCTCAAGCTGGTTCGATACGGCCTGGACAACGTCATCTGGCATAGAACTCATCTTCTTCTCCATATCGGCATAGTACTCCTTCAGGAGCGGGGCGTCAGACATGGCATCCAGCTTCTTCTGCAGATCATCTATCTTACCGGATATCTCCGCAAGTTTATCCATAACGTCTTTCTTGAATGACACGCTATAAGAAACGGTATCTTTACTTAAACTTTCCCTTCACGCCTTTATGGTATGATATCGTATGACAGAATAAAAATATTATAATATTAGATTATGGAAATTATATGTCGGAACTGGTCGGACAGCGTTGGATCAAAATCAATAAGTATTCTCAACTCAATACGTATCTGAATGATATCATCTGAGGTTTCTGAAGACAGGATCAAGGATCTCTGGAGGGATTTCTTCAGGCTCTACGGGTACTCGGACGAGATAAACAGAATACACCAGGAGTATCCGGAGGTGAGGACCCTTTACGTATCATTCAGGGATCTCGAGGACTACAACTGGCAGTTCGCCGGTTCCATACTGGTCTCTCCGGAAATATACATAAGGGCCGGAGAGGAGGTGATACTTCAGGATTATCTCCTGGACAGGGTAACGCAGAGGTTCAACATATTCAATCTCAGGATAAAGGACCTTGAGGAGAAGAACGTAGCGTACAGGATACGCGATATAAGGAGCGCAAACATAGGCACACTCATCAGCGTATCTGGCATAGTCAGGAAGAACACCGAGGTGTTTCCCAAGCTGAAGAACGCTGCCTTCGAATGCAGCAGCTGCCACGGCCTCACGTACGTGGAACAGACGGAGAACAGGCTCAGCGAGCCGCAGGTCTGCGACCACTGCGGACTCTCCAGAGGCAAGGACAAGATATTCTTCAAACTCAGGCCCAACCTATCCGAATTCATAGACGTGCAGAAGGTGGAGATACAGGAGGACCCGGAAACGCTTGAAGGGGGATCGCAGCCTCAGCGCATAACCATCATAACCGAGGACGATCTTGCAGGCTTACTCTACCCGGGAAACAGGGTGATCGTGGACGGCATACTGAGGACGGAGCAGCGCAGGCAGGGAAACATACCGCTGACCGAGTTCTTCACCTACCTGTACGCAATAAACGTCAGGAAGGACGTCAAGGAGCTCGAGAGCGTGAAGATAACCGAAGAGGATAAGAAGAGGATCATCGAGATATCGAAGAAACCCGACATAATAGATGTCATATCCAGATCGATAGCGCCGACGATACACGGCCTGGATATGGTGAAGAAGGCGCTTGCGCTGCAGATGTTCGGCGGTGTACGGAAGGTGATGAAGGACGGCACGACCATGCGCGGCGATATACACATACTTATGGTCGGTGATCCCGGTACCGCCAAATCGCAGCTCCTGAAATACATGGCGGAGGTCTCGCCGAGGGGCATCTTCACCTTCGGCAGGGGGTCAAGCGCTGCCGGCCTCACGGCCGCCGCCGTACGGGATGAGTTCGGAGAGGGAAGATGGACGCTGGAAGCGGGCGCACTGGTCCTCGCGGACAACGGCTTCGTGGCCATCGACGAACTGGACAAGATGGACGAACACGATACCGCTGCGATGCACGAGGCCATGGAGCAGCAGACCGTAACCATATCCAAGGCGGGCATAATGGCAACGCTGAAGGCCCGCGCATCCGTGCTTGCAGCTGCCAACCCGAAGTTCGGCAGGTACGACCTGAACAGGAACCTCGCCGAGCAGATCAACTTTCCCCTTCCGCTGCTCTCAAGGTTCGATGTCATATTCAAGATGGTCGATCAGCCGAACAAGGACAGCGACAGCAGGCTTGCAGAGCACGTGCTGAAGGCGCACAGGATCGGCGAGATCTACAGGAGCATAGAGCACAGCGATGCCGACATCGAAATTGACGAGCAGGGCTTCGAACCGGAGATCGACAAGGACACGCTCAGGAAGTACGTGGCATACGCAAGGAACAATGTCTTTCCAAGGCTCAGCGACGAGGCAATAGCCATACTCCAGGATCAGTACGTCAAGACCAGGAGCACGTCGCACGATGCAATACCCATAACCGTGAGGCAGCTTGAATCCACCATAAGGCTCGCTGAAGCCGCGGCCCGTGCCAGGCTGTCCACGATCGTAACGGTAGAGGACGCCCTGCTGGCGAAGAAGATCGTCGATTACTACCTGATGGATGTGTCCATGGACAATGGAAAGATGGATATCGACATCATATATACGGGAGCAAGTTCGAAGCAGAGGAATGATATGGAAACTGTCCTTGATATAATAAAGCAGCTGAAGTCGGAAAAGGGCATGGCCGAGGTCGCTGACGTCATAAACGTGGCCATGAGCAGGGGCATGACTCAGAAGAAGGCTGAGGAAGCTTTGCTTAAGCTGAAGAACGCGGGCCAGATATTCGAGAAATCCTACGGAAAGATCGACGTGATAAGTTGAAGATAGTGATGAAGATCAGCGAGGTGCGCGGTGAGATACTCCTCGCTGCAGCCGACGCCGACATTGTCGGCAAGAAGTTCCGTGAGAAGAACCTGCACATAGAGGTTTACCCGTCGTTCTACGGCGAGGTGAGGGTAACCGATGAGATGTTCATATCTTCGATGAACATCTGCACCATAGCGAACCTCGTCGGGGAATACACGATAGGCGTTGCCATTGATGCAGGTTTCATAGAGAAGGACAACATACTGTACATACAGAAGGTACCGTATGCGCAGTATGCAAAGATATTCCAGTGATGGCCATGATGGCGAAGCACCAGGCTGTGAAGAAGATATTCGATCAGATCGCTACAAAGTACGACCTCATCGACACAATAATAAGCCTCGGCCTTGACCAGCACTGGAGGCGCGTTCTGGTCAGCAGCCTTGGCCTCAGGGAGGGCATGCGCTGCCTTGACTGCGGGGCCGGCAGCGGCAAGGTTACGGAGCTCATATACTTCAGGTGCGGAGGCTGCGATGTCACCGCCCTGGACATAACGGACAGCATGTTCAATCCGGAGCTGAAGAAGTACGTCAAATTCGTGGTATCGCCCGCAGAATCGCTCCCCTTCCCGGACGCGTCCTTCGACCGGGTCTCATCGGCCTTCCTTACCAGGAACCTGGCGGACATCGACAGGTACTTTGCCGAGGTCTACAGGGTGCTCAGGCCGGGCGGCGTATTCGTCAACATGGACATATACAATCCGACAAGGCCAGTCATATCGGAATTCTTCTCCCTGTACTTCTACAGGTTCGTGCCCTTCTTCGGGAACAGGGCAACGGGATCGAAGAATTACACGTACCTGGCGAACACAGTAAAGTACTTCCACAGGCCATCCGTCATAAGCCAGAAGCTTGCGGACAGGGGGTTCAGCGTTGAGGCAACAGACCTGTTCTTCGGCGCGGTTTACCTGCACAGATCGGTCAAGCCGGAGGGGAGGGGCTGAAGAATTGAATATTTATGCATAAATTAAATGCATAAATGCTTATATATTATGCATATATCACATTATTGATGATTAGAAATATCAATCGCGATCCACCGCAGGTTATCTCCGCCCATTTCAACCCGGTGCACTATTCATCACCCGATGTGCCGATCGAAAGCATAAGGATGGCGTTCCCTGAGGAGGTGATCAGGCATGAGATGATATTCTCCGAATATGCGGATATGCATGATGATATCGATCGCATCATTTCTGATCTTCGCATATACTTCGCAGAGACGCCGAATGGGCTGCGGCTCCAGTCCAGCGTGCCGCTGCTGGCCATACCGGCAGTTTTTCAGATGGTGTACGCCGGTACGGATGTCATAACAAAAAACCACGGAAGGGCCTGGAACGAGGCGCTTGAGATCGCGTCGCGTTTGACAGACCGCAGGTTCGAGGTCATGGACGGAAACATCGATGGACCGGCACTGCTGAAGGCAGCGGTGGAATCCGGCCGGAAGATTGTGGATCCGGCTATCCCCAACGCCAATGCGATGTACTTCAGGGCGGTGAGGGACAGGATCGATTACCGCCGCGATGATTTCAGGTACATCGTTTTCAGCCCGGACGTTCCCGATTCCATCATACCTGTGGTCGAAATGGTCACTGGCATAGACAGGTACGTAATTTCCTCGCCCCATGAACCGAAGGAAGCCATGATACCCATCATGGCCGGAACGATGTACGTCAGCGGCTTTGCAATCGGCGATCGCGGCATAACGGATCCAGCCCTTGTCCGCCGCATAAGAGATGGCTCCGTGGAGATTGTGGACGCCGGTGTTTCCGGTATCGTGCTCATGCGTGATCACCCATGAAGCCGTTCGTCTACTTCACCCTGGGATACAGGTACGATGCCATTGCAGAGTTCATGAGAAACTCGGACGGCGTTTACGCCTTCGAGTTCGGCTTTCCAACTTCGAAGCCCGTTTACGACGGCATCAGGATCAGGAAAACGCATGATCCTGAATTGAACAGGTACAGCGAAGCCGAGAATTCCAGGATCTTCAAAATTGCGGACGATATCGGATCTAAGAAGTATGCGCTCATGTACTACGAGGTACTCTCAGCGAATCCGGGAATACTTGATTACCTTAACAGGAACGGCTTCGCCGGTGCAATACTGCCGGATCTGATGATCGACCACAGGGATGCCTTTTTTGATGCGGTAGAGAGGCTCAGACAATACTCGCTGGACTACGTTCCCTTCGTAACCCCAATAACGCCGGTAAAGGTCATGGAGGAACAGATAGCAGCCGGCGGCGACTGGATATACCAGGGCATGATGCCCGCCACCGGAGTGCAGCTTCCGTACAGCATAGATGCCATATACAACCATATAAGGCCCTACGCCGGCGGAAAGCGCATAGTCTACGGGTTCGGAATACGCGATGCCGGCACGATGAAGATGCTCGCATCCTACGAGGCATTCGGGATAGCGGTCGGAACGGCTGTCGTTGAGATGATGGAGAATCTCGATACAGCTTCCTACCGGAGGCTCATCGAAACCATAATGGAGGCCTGATCGCATGTATGAAAGTTTTCTCACCGGCAAACCCATGGACAGGGCCACGGCCATGGACCTCATGCAGTACATGGCGTCCCCGGAGTGCAGCGACGCATTCCGTGCCGCAGTCCTGTCCGTCCTGAGGGTCCGTGGCGTGACCGAGGACGAGATGATGGGATTCTACGAAGCCATGCATGCTCCGAACGATGTGACTGACGCCACCGACATCGTCGGCACCGGCGGAGACATGGCCCATACCATAAACGTGAGCACGGCATCGGCCATAGTCGCGGCATCCATGGGCCTGAAGATCGCAAAGTTCGGAAACAGATCCGCATCGGGCAATCATGGCGCTGCGGACTTCATGTCCGAAACTGGTTATGCGTTTCCTAAGAGCACAGGAGAGGCATTACGCAGGCTATCCAGAACGAATTTCGTCTTCTTATACGCGCCGGACTTTCTGAAGGAGTTTGCGCTGTTCGCAGGCGTAAGGAAGATGCTCGGCTTTCCCACCGTGCTGAATTTTCTCGGACCGATACTGAACCCCCTCTCGCCGATCCGCAGGGTCATAGGCACATCGGACCCCTCGTTCATGGAGCTATACGCAGGCATTGCCAGGCGTTCCGGTATGCGAGCGATTATTCTGCACTCTGCGGACGGCATGGACGAGATCAGCCCCTTCGCGAAGGCCCGCATAATGCATGTCTCCGATTTGGTCTCGGAATCGTACGTGGATGCCTCATCGCTGACAGGGCCTCTGGAGAGGCGGAACATAGCATCCGCGGATCCGGGTGCAATATCCGGCCTCACATTATCTGCCATACGCGGGGAGAACGAAGACGGCGCCAGATTCGTTGCCCTTAATACGGCACCGGTGCTGATCATCAACGGCCTCGCTTCGGATATCCAGGAAGGATATGAGGCTGCATTGGAACATATAATGAGCGGGGGGCCTGCAGAATTTCTGAAGGTGATCGCAGGTGATACTTAAGGTGTGCGGCGTTACGGACTTAAAGGATGCGCTGATGTTATCGGATGCTGGATCGGACATCATTGGCTTTGTCTTCGATGCTCGCAGCCCGCGCCGGTCGAGCTACAGCACACTGAAGGATGCTGCGGCATCTGGAATAAAGACCGCCGCCGTTTACACCGACCCGGAATCGATCATGGCATCGGAGATGGTGGAGGACTTCGTCCAGATCCACTTCCCCCACGACCGGGAACTGATAGACTACGTTCACGGCCAGGGCAGGAAGGTCATATCCGTCATCAAATACGGCATTGACGATTTCACGGCGAAGTACAGGGAGTACGGACCGGCCGACATAATACTTGTGGAGCGTAAGCCGAAGATCTCTGAGATCATGGGCGCTGAGGAATTCAGAGGAAAGAGGATCGGCTTTGCGGGAGGCATAGGCACGGATGACGTGGAAAGGGTCATCGCGGAAAAACCCGTAATGATAGACGTCAGCAGTTCCCTGGAATCGTCACCGGGGCATAAGGATCCCGAGAAGGTACGCGAATTCTTCTCTCTGGTTGGTGGTGTGCATGAACCTGATCGATGAGCTCTCAGAGTACAGAGACCGCGGCTCATTCGCTTACTTTGCGTCATTTCCTGATCGCATTTCAGGCTACGAGTACGCCTTTCTCGGAGACGGTATGATCACGGATCCGGAGAGGATATTCGACGGGAAACTCAGGCCTCTGATCGTCACATACGATTTCGTGAACAGCGTATTCGGACAAAAAGTCCGCAGATCGGGGTGGCCGGAGATGTTCTCGTTCGATCCTGATACGGTTATGAAGAGGAGGATCGTGAGAAGCGGCCGTCTCACCAGAAAGGAGGTCGGCGATTTCTCGGACCCGGATCTTTCCAGGAAAATAGCTGAGGTCAGGGATCTCATAAGATCCGGCGAGGTACTGCAGGCCGTCATATCGCGCGACTTCGAAGCATGCATAGATCCCTGGGAAAAGCTGCGGGAATTCATAGATCACGATCGGTCACGTTACGTTTTCTACTACAGGATCGGAAAATACCAGGTCGTCGGGAGCTCCCCCGAGAACCTGGTCACCGTCAACGGAAACCAGGTGTTCACCGATCCCATAGCGGGTACCGTGCCTTCCAAGGTCAGATCTTCTGTACTTCTTGAAAGCATGAAGGACGCAAACGAGCACCGCATGCTTCTGGATCTTGCCAGGAACGATCTCAGCAAGTTCGCGGATATCGGTACGCTCGGCGTTTCCAAGGTCATGCAGATAGAGGAGTTCTCATCAGTGAAGCATCTGGTGAGCCAGGTGCGGGCATCATTTTCAAACACTCCGTACCTGGACATACTGAAGTCGATGTTCCCCGCCGGCACGGTGTCCGGATCACCCAAGGAACGTGCAATAGAGATCATAGAGAAGTACGAAGAAACGCCGCGGGGGCCATACGGCGGATCCATAGGCATAACCATGGACGGCATGATGGATCTTGCGCTGACAATAAGAAGCGCGTATTCCGATGGCAGCGGATTCCGGGTCAGGGCCGGTGCAGGCATAGTTAAGGATTCCGATCCTGATGCCGAGGTTCGCGAGATATATTCCAAGGCGAGGTCGGTCATTTGAGCATACTGATAATAAACAACCATGATTCGTTTGTCTACAACCTCTTCTACTACGTCCGTTCCGTGGGCGAACGTGTGGACGTTGTGGACAACGACGGATGGGCGGATGCATCGAAGTACGATAAGGTCATAGTGTCTCCCGGGCCAGGCACACCCCTATCGGCAAGGGACGCTGGAAACATTGCGAAGATGCTGGATGGCTACGGCGGATACGTTCTGGGCGTCTGCTTCGGGCACCAGATCCTCGCGCACATGCTGGGATCCGAGATCATAACACTGAAAAGGCCATACCACGGCGAGGTTGACGAGGTGAAACACAACGGGAGCCCCATATATGACGGCGTACCGGAGAAATTCAGGGCGATTCGCTATCATTCCCTCGCGGTGATTCCGTCCCGCGGGATAATCGTTGATGCGGTATCCGTAAGCGACGGCACGGTAATGGGGTTTCACACGCCGGATATGCGCATATTCGGAGTGCAGTTTCATCCAGAGAGTTACTTCACGGAATATGGATTCCGCATAGTCCAGAACTTCGTGAGATTATGAACATCGAAGACATATTCGCCAACAACAGAACGAGGAGTTGCGAGTACAGGCGCGAACGCAGGACCGTGAGCCTCAGGAGGGCCATAGAACTGTGCAACGGTGAGGGAAGAAGGGGCCTCATAGCGGAGTACAAGCGCAGGTCGCCGTCCGGCTTCAGTACCGATGAGGATATCTCATCGTACCTGTCCTACGTGAAGATGCACCGCATAGCCGGGCTGAGCATACTCAGCGAACCCACTCACTTCTCCGGATCATTCGATGACGTGACCCTGGCGCACAGGATCGGCGGGCCAGTCCTGGTAAAGGACTTCGCTCCTGATGATCACTTCGTTGAATCTGCCTACAATGCCGGAGGAGATGCCGTGCTGGCCATACTGGACTTCCTGCCGTCGGAGGATGTTGAGAGAATAGTGCGCAGATCCGCAGATCTAGGCATGGACGTGATCGAGGAGTACCATGACAGAAAGGCCCTGAAAAAATTCGTGGATGGAGACAACGTCATCCTGGGGTACAACAGGCGCGATCTCGTTAGCCTTAAGACCGGCGAGGATCAGGATATGCCGCAATACGACATCACAATACTGGAAAGTGGGATAAACATAGATAATGTCGTTCATGTGGATATGCGATACAGCGGGTTCCTCATAGGAACGTCCATATTGAAAAGAGACGGCACGCTTGAGTACCTCGAGAAAAACCGCATAATATGATCTTTGTCGGTGAGGCCTGAATTTCTGCAGATATTGAGATCTTCATGACGGTATATTTGCCTCATTATAAATATATATTATATGAT
>JABEBW010004392.1_pt1 | contig 12957 bp, 13 predicted proteins | sample 7245961 | NCBI WGS metagenome assembly JABEBW01 (sample SAMN14506364, study PRJNA622280) | hot springs metagenome | biome: hot spring [ENVO:00000051]|acidic hot spring [ENVO:00002120]; feature: spring [ENVO:00000027]|sediment [ENVO:00002007]; material: sediment environment [ENVO:01001048]...
CCTTTAAAGGCTATGCATTTATTATCAATCTTATATAAATATCTTTCTGTTAAAGCATGTTTATCTGTTTGCCTTTGCCTGTATTGCACATATTTGCAATAGGGCAGCTGCTGCACAGCGGAGTTTTTCTGCAGTATCTTTTTCCAAGTTCAACTATCTGTGCATGCATGTCTTTGTATATTTCCAGGCTGTCAGGCAGCGCGCTTTCAAAAAGCTCTTTAAGCCTGTCATATCCCAGCTCATTTACCCCAAAAACCCTTGACACAATCCTTTTTGTATATGCATCAACAACAAAGGTGCGCTTTTCTGCAGCATAAAGCACTATTGAATCTGCTGTTTCCTTTCCTATGCCCTTCATTTCAAGGAGCTTGTTTCTCAATGCATCCTTTTCAATGGCAAGAAACTTTTCAAGGCTTCCATAATTTTCTTTTATTGCAATGCATGTTTCTTTAAGCCTTTTTGCTTTTTGCCTGTAATAGCCAGAGGGCCTTACAAGAGTTTCTAACCTTTCTTCAGGCATGCCTGCAATGCCTTCAAGCGTCAATGCATTGCTTTCTTTAATGCTTCTAATTGCCTTTTCAACATTCTTCCACGAGGTCTGCTGTGTTAGTATTGCACCTACAAGCACCTCAAATGGCGTTTCAGCAGGCCACCATGCCTGAAAGCCAAAGCTGCCTCTAAGCCTGCTGTAAATTGCTAATATCCTTTTCTTGAAAATTACTGGATTAATATCTCCTTTGAATTGATCTTTGCTATTATCTCCTTTGGATTTGCCCCTTCGCATGTGACTCCCATGCTTTTGCATGTGCCGAGCACCTGCTTCACCTTGTCTGCAAGGGTTTTGCCGTACATGTTGCTTTTCTTTTTTGCAATTTCTTTGACCTGCTCAAGAGTGAGGTTGCCGACAATTGCGCCTTTTTCCTTTGCGCCATTTTGCAGCCCCAATGTTTTTAAAATAAGCGCGCTTGTTGATGGTGAGCCTATTTCTATTCTATACTTTTTTGTTGCTGTGTCTACATAAACCCTTACCTTTATCTTTATGCCTTCTAAGTCTTTTGTCTTTTGGTTTATTTCGCCCACAATTGCATTTATGTTGACGCCAAGCGGCCCAAGCACAGGCCCCAATGGCGGCCCGCCGCTTACTTTTCCTCCTTCTACTAATGCTTCAACCATTGTTTCCATAAAACCACAGTCATACGCTTTCTTTTTCTTTTTGCACTATTTTTATAGTATCCATTTTTGTTGTTATTGGGATAGGCACAACAACATCCATAAGCTCTACGGTTATCTCAGATTTTATCTGGTCAACCTTAAGCACCTTTGCCTTGTATCCCTTGAAAGGCCCTGCTGAGAATTCAACTATGTCACCATTTGAAACCTCCTGCTCAGTTGTTTTACTCATTATGAGCTTTTCGACCTCCTCTTTGCTTACTGGTTTTGGCAGCACCCCTTTTACATTCTGGCTTCCTAGCACAAAGCTTTTTACTGCAACCTCATCAGACCCCTCTACTATTATATACCCTTTTATATTTCCTATAACAAGTATTGAGTATACGCCCTCAGGAGAGGTTTTGTTGAACTTATTCTGCAATACATTTGAAACTACTCTTTCCTGCCCTGCTGTTACTTTGACAACAAAATACACATTGTCACCATTCAGTATTTTAATTTTAATACAAATATAAATGTTATGTTATATTTGCATGCAAGGGTTAAAAAAGGCGATGCAGAAAAGGCAAAGCGCTTCCTCCTTGCAAATTCGCTTCTTGACAGGTCAAAGCAGGCTGTGCACAAATCACTTTATGTCTATTTTCCTGTCATTGAGGCAGCAAAGGCCGCTACACTGCCAGGCTATATGGCGCTTGCAAGGATAAAGCCTATTGGAAGGGACAGCATAAGCTATTCTGAACTTGTAAAAGGCAAATATGCGCATAAAGGCTATGACATGCTTGGCAATATTGCAGTGATAAATGACATGGAAAGCAATGATGCAAAGGGGCTTGCAAAATGCATACTTGACTCAAACAAGGGTATAACAACTGTTGTAAAGAAAGCCGGTGCGGTGCATGGGGAATACCGCACGCGCAATTATACCTATGTTTTAGGCAAGAAGACCTTTGAGGCAACTTACAAAGAAAACGGATGCACATTCCTTTTTGATATAAGGAATACATTTTTCTCTGCTAGGCTGTCATATGAGCGCGCAAGGGTTTCATCATGCATTAAACCAAAAGAATCTGTTATGGTCATGTTTGCAGGGGTTGGCCCATTTGCCATTGTAATTGCCAAGCAGCACAAGGATTCAAATGTAGTTGCAATAGAGCTTAATCCCAATGCCTATGAATACATGCTAAAGAACATAAGGCTAAACAAGCTAAACAATGTTGTGGCTGTAAAAGGCGACGTGAAAAAAGAATACGCGCAATTCAAAAATTTTGCTGACCATGTAGTTATGCCACTGCCTAAAATGAGCGCAGACTTCCTAAATGAAGCAGTAGCAGTTGCAAGAGACAGCAGCATAATACACATATACTTGTTTGTAAAGGCCGGCGAGCTTAATGAAAGCATAAATGCCCTGCTTGAAAAGCTGCGCAAGTTGGGATGCATGCCAACTTTAATTTTTTTAAGGAAGGTAAGAGATTATTCACCGACAGAAATAGAGATCGTTGCAGATATAAGAATAAAAAAGTAAAAGAAAGGCAGAAAGATCAATAAAGCAATAAGCAAAAAGCAAAAAGAACGCCAGGACTGGGATTTTCATGCGTTGCATTTTGAACCCAGACGGCTCGCGAGAGCCATACGCTCACTGGAAAAATCTCCAGGCGTACGCGTTACCGGATTCCGCCATCCTGGCATCTTATAATTTTTTGCCGTTTAATCCTTTTATTTGTTTGCGTAAGCTGCCGCATAAGCTGATTATTTATTATTCTATCATAAAAAAATTAGTTGTGTGAAATAATAAGGAAGTCAAGGGAATTTAAAACCGCTTATGTTTGCAATAGCCAGTAAAATGCAATAAAAATAACTAAAGTTTTGTAAACTCTGTTTTATGGGAGCGCAATACTGACATATAGTAACAGGAAGGATATAGCTTATGCAAGTGGCATTAAACAAAACTAGGCTTTTGAGGCATCTACATAAGCTACATGTAATTTGCAAGGTTGAACTGCTTTACTGGAACATTGCCTGCGCCTACATTGCCAAATGTTGCTTCTACCTCTTTCTTGATAAGCTGCAGCCTTTGCTTTATGTAATCTTCAAGCCCATACCTATCTGCAAGCCCTATTGCAATATTGAGGTATTTTTCAATGCCCCCTTTTGATATTGTAAGCACAAGCTTGCCACCGCATTTTGTGCACTTCCCTATAAGCGGCACCCTCCTGTATTTTGCATTGCATGATATGCACCTGAATGTCTGCTTTGAAAATGAATGCATGTTTCCTATTAAGTCAGGGATGAAATGGCTCAGTATTAGCTTGCGCGCAGTGTCTGCTTTGTCAACAGATGAAAGCCTATTTACAAGGCTAAACTGTTCCTCTATCTTTTCCTGCATGCTCTTAAGCTGCGTGTACATGCTCTGTTTTGGTGCATAGTGTATTGCAGATGCGCTGCTTTCATGTGTAAACATAAGGTTTGAATATGCTGCATCTGAGTTTAGCCTTTTTTCTACCCTGTCCAAGTCAATGCTTCCTGGCGCGGCATACTCAAAGGTCTTGTCATAAAACTCCTTGCCATACCTCTCAATGGTTTCCATCTCCCATACCTCGTCATCAACCTCATTGGGGTTTACATTAACTGTAAGGATGAGCGGGGCATCCATAGTACCTCCTATGCTTGCAGGCAGGTAACTTTTTGAGAAGTTTATCAGCGCATCAAGGAGAAGCATTGTCGTGTCTTCATCCCCATCGCAGTTCCTCCTCCTCGCAGTTATTAGGTATGGATGTGCAAGCCCTACATTTGCATCAGTAAAGCCTATAATCCTTGCAAGTACGCCTGCTGAAGTATGCGGCGACAATGTAACAACATACTGCCCAACCAGGTCATTTATGCTGTTTGCATTGTAGAATGCATCTATGCCATAAAACTTTGTAAGCAGCGCATCGATAAATTTAGTTGCCTTTAATAGGTAATTAGCGCCCCTTTTGTTCAATATTACGTCTTGATGCTTAAGCTCAACAAGCTGTTCTGGGCTCTCAAGCTTGTTGCCTTTGTAATCTTCGGTATAGCCAAGCTCCCTAAGCTTTTCCACGCTTGTACCTATTTCACTAGGGTAAAAATGCGTTATCGGCGCATCTGTTGCATCAAACCTGATCGTGCCATCCTTGAAGGTGCTTACCCCATAAATGCTTCTAAGTATTGCCTTCTCCAATGGCTCAACATTCTTTGCCTTGTTTATCATCCCTTTTACTCCCTTTACTATTGCCTTGCTTTCGAGTGAAACGCCAAGCCTTTTTTCAGCTTCCTCAAAAAGCTTTGCAAAGTCAAGCACAACCTCCTTGCTGTATACTATTGTACCGCCGCATACGCTGCATTTGTCCCCTGTGCCTTTTCTTCCGCACCTTGAGCATATGCCTTCTATATAAGCCCGCGCCTTGTGCTTGTAGCAATAATTAGAGTAAAGCTCTTCCCCATTCTTGCTGCATACATACCTTGCAAGTTCAAATGTCATGTTTGGGGGGCCAAGCCTCTTCTTGTCTTTCAGGTAAGCCTTCATAAGGCTCCTTTCCTTGCCGCCATATTCGCCAATAGGGAACAGCCCATTTGGCGCAGGCCTCATCAGCCTTTCCCTTGCCTTTTCTGGCCTGCCTATCCTACCGCCGATCCTTACAGACCTCATCATTATCTTGAATGGCGCAACATCATTCAGCGCATCTATGGCATTGTTTTTCTCGCTTGCTTCTACCTTATTAATTGCGCTTATTTTATCATCAACATTGAAGCCAAAGGTTGTAACCAGGCTCTGTGCATCGTCATCATATACAACTGTTGTCTCCTTTTCCTCATGTGGTATGCACAGCCTTTCCAATATAGGAACAATTTCACCTGACTTTTCCTTAAAGTCTATCGCATGAAGCTCATCAACGGCTGTGCCCTCCTTATCCTTTATCGCATATGCGATTGCCCTTGAAAGTGTTTTTGCCTCATCAATGCTTATGTCCTCATAGTCATATAAGTATCTTGGGTGCAGTGGCACGCCATATTTTTTTGACAGTGCATATGCATCTGAAAAGCTTTCAACTTTAGGCATAAGGCCATCATAGCCATTGGCCTTGAGCTGCTCATACCAGTATTCCTCAACATAGCTTGTTGGCTGCAGCACTGTGTTTGTTTTCCTGAAGTCGCCTAATGTTATAAGTATGTCGCCAACTGCAAGGATCTTCTTTATGTCTTTTTTGTATTTCAACGCATCTTCTGCGCTGTTTATCCTGAATGCCTTTCCATTATTGAGCTTTACAAAAGGCCCTTCTATGCTGTCAACAGGCATTGCAATGCAGCCCTTGCCTGGCTTTTCAACCTTAAGTTGCGTCCCCATTGCGATGAATTCATCCAGAATAAGCATTGTTGCTGGGCTGAAGCCCTTTGCCGCAATCCCAGTAAACCTTGACCTGCCATACCTGAGCCTGAAGCTTCCCGGATAATTTGGGTATGCAAGTACAGGCCTGCCTGCCACAAGCTCTTGTAGGAATACTGTCACATGGTTTTCCTCTGGCTTTTTTTCTATTTTGTCTACCGTTATTATATTGTTGAGCCACGACCAATCAAGCCCTGCGTTCTTTGTGTGCTTAAGCACGCTTTTTGCCTTTTGCGCAATGCCCTCGCATATAACAAGCGGCACCCCTCCCCTTATCCTGTTTGTTATTGTCTCTTCTTTGCCTGAATTGTCCGTCCTTTTTATGTCCCTGTGCACGCTTACCTCTATGTCTCCTATAGGCAGCCCGTCTATGCATACAGGGCAGTTTTTCAGTATGGTGCGTATATTGTCCTCGCTAGGATAATACTGAAGCCTTGCAATCCTTGAATTGTATATTGCTATTTCTTCAACATACCTTTCAAGCTCATCGTTTGTTATTTTGTAACTGCCAATCCCAAGGATCCTCCTGCATGAGTCTGCAAGCGCGACAGACAATGCAGTACTAGTCCCTCCTGCCCCCCTTATAGGGCCTGCATATATTATTGCCGCATAATCCGTGCCATCGCTGTTTTTGTAAAGCTTTATGCCTTGGAAGCCTTCTGTTGGCGCAACCAATATGCCTTCAGTCAGTATGGCAAGCCCAACACGCACCGCTATTGTAAGCCTCTTTTCTGCTTCCATCTCAAAGGCATTGTCGGTGCATATTTCATTTGCAACAGTGAATGCAAGCTCCTGCCTGCTTTTTGCCTTTTTGCTCCTTATCCTTTCGGCAATTCCCGGCATGTTTATTATTCCTTCTACTCTTGCCGCAAGGTCTGGCGCAGGCTTTATCTCGACAAATTCTTCTGGATCATAGCCCTTTTTCCTTGCCTGCTCAGCAACCTCAAGCGCTTTGCCAAATTTTTCCGAGAGCTCTTTGAAATATTCATTTATATCCATTACACCACGTTCTTGAAGTCTATTGTAGTGAAGTGGTGGGTTTTTGTCTCAAAGACAGGCAGCTCGCACGGTGTAGGTATATGCCCCTGCCTGATCTGGAATTCTGTCCTTGATTGCCATGTGCCGCTGTTCACTACAAGGGTGCCATGGTATTCCGCAATGCCATTCTTGTGTATGTGTCCCATGTGCAGTATGTCTGGGGCCTTTTGTATAACCAATGCGTCATTCCTTGAAGGCACAATCATGTTGCCTCCATATATTGGTGAAAGGTGCCTCCTTTTAAGCAGCTCTATCATTGCTTCCTCAGGCTTTGCATAGCTCAGGTTTGGTATTGCGCTTATTATAGAATCAAGCGATGCACCGTGGTATGAAGCAATGTCTAAGCCATGCAAGTTTGCATAAAGCGGATTTGCTACCATATGTATGTTGCTCTGCTTTGCATCTATAAGCTCGCTTGGCAGCTCAGGCTGCGGCTCTCCCCTTTGCACTGCATCATGGTTGCCTGGCAGCACAAACACATGTATATACTCAGGTATGCTTTCCAGGAACTTGCTGAATACTTCATATTGCTTATATATGTCTACAATTGCAAGGTCCATATCTTGGTTTGGATATATGCCGATGCCGTCAACAATGTCTCCTCCTATTATGACATACTTTATCTTTCCTGCTATTGCCCTGCTTTTGCTTTCTACATTTCCATTAATCCATTCAAGCATCTTTGTAAAGTTCCTTTCCATAAACAGCTTGCTACCCACATGTATGTCTGATATAAACGCTATTGCTATGTCATCTTCAGTCGTCTTCTTTTCCTTTATAGGCACATCTGGCCATAGTATTTCAGAGGCAATGACAAACGGCCCTGACACCTTGCCTACTACTACAAGCACCTCATCATTAATAATTCTTGATGCAGACTCAAAGAGCTTGCTGCCCTTCTGGTCTGTCGAGTTCATAAATATGACCTTTGCTTCACCTGTCTCATCTTCAAGAACAACCATTATGTTGCCCTTCTTTGTCATTATCTTGCTTGATACTATACCGCATATAGCCGTTTCCCTGCTGTTTGTATAGCTTTTCAGCGCCTCTATATTCTGTGCCATAGGGTATCTATTTGTATCAAACATTGCCTTTATCTTGGCAAGCCTGTCCCTGAAATACGTTACAAAATCATTTACATTGCCTTCTACTCTGTCGCATTTATATGGCTCTATTTTATAAATTGCTTCAACATCCTTTGCAATTGGCTTAAAATCAGCTGTCCTATTTATCTCTATGGGCTCTGGTATCTTTTCCTTTGCCTTGTCCCTTATTGCATTTACTGTCTTTTCCAGTTCTTCCTTTGAAATTATCCCGAAGGTGCCATTCTGCCTTTTGCTGCCAATTATGGCATCGGCAATAAGCTGCACCTCTTCAGGCTTTATATCTTCAATCCATGCATCTGCTGCCAGTATTAGGTTTGCCTTTGATATTGCCTTTGCAAACTCTGCCCTGGCATCGTCCATCATATCTATTCCTTGAGCGATTCAAGCATATTAAGCAGGTTCCACAATGAGGTCCTTGCATGCGGCGGCAGGTTTATGTCATTGCTCACACTGTCAACGCTATATATTGCATTTGCTATCCTGACACTGTAGTCTCCTTTTGCATTTAGCTTTTCCTTTGCCTCAGAGATTGCCCCTCTTACGTTTTTTGGCACAGAATAATCACTTGTTATCATATCCATCTGTTTGTTAATCTGCTCTATGGCCTCTGCTATCTTTTTGTCTTCCATAAAAACACCCCGGTATATATATTTGTCAAGAACTTATTTATCAATTATGGCATAAATTCTATTTATTAAGCGGTTTGGCATAAGCCACCGCAAAGCATACAAATATTAATATAAAAATATTAATGAAAAGCAGTAAACATGGCCAAGATGAAAAGGGCATAAGATATGGCATATCTTTCAAAGGAACAGCATAGTAAGCCAAATACATATGTTTCTTTCAAATCAACTTTGCAATTTCATTCTTTGGAAATTACAGCAGAATTTCAAAGAGTACCGAAAGCCATGGCTTCGCCATAAAGTTATGCTGCAAGCTGGTGGAGCTAACTAAAGCAGCATAACAAATAAAATAATGAAAAATCTGGAAGGCAAATGGGATGGGCATGCGCATTGAAAATGGGGGAATTCCAATAGCTATATTTGCATTTGGGGCAGTCATGCTTTTTGCTTCTATATACCTACTGCAAAACCTTTCGCTAATCGTAGGCTTCGGCAATGCCGCTATAGCTTTAGCAAATGCCTATAAGGTTAACCTTACATCAAATGCCACTATCTCTGCAGTTGTATTAAACCTACCTGCATATGTGCTTTCAGTAAGGCTTGCATTCTTTCTTATTACATTATCGCTAATTGTATTTTCAGTGGGCGCTTTGAATATTTTTGCAAGGATAATAAACAGGGAGAGCTTGCTCATTACAGCATCTGCCTCTTTTGTATACCTAATTCTGTTTTATATGTTTGAGCTGCATACTACCTTCCAATATTTGACCATTGCAATTTATGCATCAACAGCGCTTTCATTTGCACTTTCACTGTACCTGCTTTTTGCAAAAAGAAATAAGCCAAAGCTGCATGAGGCAAAAAGCAGCATCTTTATAAATCCAAAAACTCCTTATACAAACCTAATAAATCTTGAAGAAGGTTTGCTTTCAAAGCTGCATGGCAGACTGCGCATACTTGACATGCATTTTGATTCTGCAGCGATGGAAAACCTGTCAATCCTTTTAGATGGCAATGAAAAAAATTTTACTGACATAGAGATACTGGCAAGCGATGCAAGGATCAATTCCAAGCTAAAAAAATATTACCGGGAATATGCATCAGAGCTGAAAAACAAAGGGGTAAACCTTTCAATGCGGATCATGAATGATGAAGATGCATCGCAGCAGCATGAGCGCCTTCTTATTGATGATTCAACTGCATATAAAATACCTCCATTCAACATAATAAACAAAAAGAGCGAGCATATTGTAAGGGTATCATCAGCAGAAGCAAGGAAAAGGTATGAATACTTATGGCAGCGTGCAAGCAAAATAGAAAACATTGAAGGGCAGCAGCAAGCGCCAAATGCATAGCTATTGCGTGGTGCATTTGCTTACATAGTCACTTCTTTTTATGAAAAACTCCTCAATATCTCCCTGGCTTTTTTTTGAGAAACCCAGCGCAGCAAGTATCAATTTTGAATGGACATTTGACCTTTTGCACAATGCATTGAGCGCATCAAAATTTTCTGTGCAGAATGCAAAAGAAAGCAGCTGCCTTACTGCCTCCTTTCCATAGCCTTTGCCTCTGTGCTTTTTTGCTATCAGGTAACCTATGCTTCCTGTTTTCATGCCTTTGTCTATACCATATATGCTTGCTACGCCTATTATGCCTATATCCTTAAGCTCTATGGCAAAGGAAAAGCCCTCATGTGCCATTTTTGTGTATTCAGCCCACTCTATGAATAAGTATGCATCCTCAATTGTATATGGATATGGAAAAGCGCCCTCTTCCATATTCTTTGTTATGCTTATGTCATTTGCAAGCTCCGCCAGCGCCTCAGCATCAGAAAAAGAGAGCGGCTTTAATGATATCTGCTTATCTGTATTTGTGTTCATGCTCTGCATTAGGAAAATATGGCTTTACAAAAAGGTAAAAGCGCTCATTGCCTTCAAGCTCTAGTGCAACCCTCATAGCGATTATCATTGCAGGCTCCTGCGTAAGCGAAACCCTTTTTGCAATGTCAGCAAAACTGTCAAACTTGCGTGCAGCCCTTTCTTTAAGTATCGCATTAAGGTACTTTTTTCCTATTCCTGGGAGCAACTCCAACGAATGCTCCCTTATGTTAAGCGGCTGCGCATTGTTGAAAAAATCTACAAACCTGCTTTCATTTTCATTTATGATCTTAAGCACTATGTTAACCAATCCATTCTTTGCGGTTTGAGTAAGCCTTGAGTACGGTATCCTTTCTTTTATAAGCGATATCTTGTCCCTATCGCCACTTCCTATGTATACCTTTTCGCCTATGCTCAATGTTGCATTGGGCTTTGTTGATGCCTCAAGAAGCGTAAACCATCTGTCTCCTATAAGCTGGACCAGCGGCTCTGCCCTGCTGGAATAAGCCTTTCCAGTAGCCAGAAAGTCTAGCACATAAGCATATTCTTCCCTTTTTTCTTCCCTTTGCATTTCCATTTCTACAACCTTTCCCAAGCTATCAAGTAAGGTAAATTATTTTTCCTTAAATGCCTCTAATACCTCCTTTATTTTATTGTCATCAAGCTCTGCCTTGTATGATGCAAGCACCTGTTTCACAAGCATTTCATCAGTAGGCATAAGGTCTATGAGCTTTATTGCTATGTGCTTGTCTATGCCAATATCAGCAAGCTTCTTCTCAAGCTTTGCATATGCTGCTTTGGTAAGCTTGAATTTTTCTGCATGCTCAAGGGCCATCTGCTGCTCCAGCGTAAGTTCCCTTTCTTTCCTCCTCTTTTCAAGTATCTCCCATACTGTGCTGATTGAAACTGGGCCTTCATCCCTTGCATTTTTGCCAATCATAGCATTACCAATAAATTTTCCATAATTAACTATTTATATATTGGTACCTCAAAATTCATTAGGCATGATTTGATGGTTGATGGCAAGGAGGCATATACAGCAGTAATAAACGAGGTTAAAAGGCACATATCAGGTAATGATGACGTAATAAGGCTCATGTTTATAGCAATGCTTGCAAATGGCCATGCGCTGCTTGAGGGAGTTCCAGGAGTTGCAAAAACAACAATGGCAAAAACTCTTGCTGATACTATAAGTGTAAAGTTTTCAAGGATACAGGGCATGCCAGACCTTAATATAAGCGATATAATAGGGCATACATACATTGATGAAAACAACGATGTTCAAATCAAGAAAGGGCCTATTTTTACAAACATCCTGCTTATTGACGAGCTCAACAGGGCCCCGCCAAAAACAACCACTGCCCTTTTAGAGGCGCTGGAAGAGCGCATGGTTACCCTAGGAAATGAGACATTAAGCCTAGAGAAGCCTTTTATTGCCTTGGCAACGCAGAACCCTCTTAACATTGAAGGTACAAACCCACTTCCAAAGGTGCTTGCAGACAGGTTTCTATTGCGCATAGAGGTTGGCTATCCTGCTTCAAAGGATGCAGAGGAGGACATACTCCGCATAAAGGAGAGAGAGGAAAATCCCGAAGTTAAAAAGGTGCTATCAATTGATGAGGTCCTTGACCTGCAGGCACATGTAAAAGATATTAAAATGGATGATGCTGTTGCAGACTATATAACAAGGCTTGTGCGTGCAACTAGGGAAGATGTGCATGTGGTAATGGGCGGAAGCCCTAGGGCAAGCATCAGCTTTATGAAATGCGCAAAGGCCAATGCACTGATAGATGGAAGGGACAGCATAAGCATAGAAGACATAAAGTTTCTGGCAAAGCCTGTATTAAGCCACAGGATAGTTGTTAGGTCTACCGGTGCAATTGGGGTAAATGGCATAATAGATGGTATTGTTGCAACGCTTCCTGAAGCCGTTTAAGCTGGTGGTGAAATGGAAAGCGAACGCATAGGAACCATTATTGACATAGAGGAAAAGGCATCAAAGATAAGCATAAAACTAGAAGGCAAGCTTAAAGTAGGTGACAAAGTAAAAATAGTCAGCGATGGCAACGAGGCGCTTTTGACAATACGTGATTTAAGCATAGCAGGCATAAGCATAAGCGAGGGCTTTGCAGGCGATGTGGTAGACACAACATTTGATGGCGGCAGCGGCAGCATTGGAATAAACAGCATGGTATATAAAGTAAAATTTTGAGTTTTAGCCAAAATGCCCCAGTAGCTCAGTGGTAGAGCGTCTGCATGGTAAGCAGAAGGTCGTGGGTTCAATCCCCACCTGGGGCTACCCTATAAAGTTCCACATTTAGGATGTTGAATTTTTAAATATCTTTTTTAGAATACAGATAAAACCTGCAGAGACAGCAGGGTTCTCTCTCTTCGATAGCAAAAACCCTTTTCTTTGGCTATTTTTTGCTATAGGCCTTTGATTGCATAAATGCTGCAAAATAAAAAAGATGCGTTCCGTTGGATAGTAGTAGCATAGGCAAAATTAACTAAATTTATAAATAGTACTAAAACAAAATTGGTATGGTGTATACATGGAAAATGAAAGGAATCTTAGTAAGGAAGCATTGAACAAAATGCTGTTTGATGTAGTAAAGGAAGGCAATCTTGAAAAGGTTAAGCATGCGTTGGAATTAGGCGCAGATGTCAATGCTAAAGACAAAGATGGAGATACTTCGATGTACTGGGCTGCTTTCCATGGCAGCATAGAATTAGCAAAG
>JABEBW010003681.1_pt1 | contig 12952 bp, 10 predicted proteins | sample 7245961 | NCBI WGS metagenome assembly JABEBW01 (sample SAMN14506364, study PRJNA622280) | hot springs metagenome | biome: hot spring [ENVO:00000051]|acidic hot spring [ENVO:00002120]; feature: spring [ENVO:00000027]|sediment [ENVO:00002007]; material: sediment environment [ENVO:01001048]...
TCAATAGAAATTGCAAAAGAAGGCTCATCAAGAGTCGTTACACAATTTATAGCTTCATTATTGTTTAAAAAACCCATTTATTTAGTAGATGGCGGAAAACAGATGCGTAGCTTTACATATATCAGTGATGGGATTGAAGCCCTAATAAGAATTTTAAAAAATGAAAACGATATTTGCAACAGGCAAATTATAAATATCGGAAACCCAAACAATAATATTTCTATAAAAGATTTGGCTTATCTTATGAGAGAAATTTTTTCCCAACACGAAAAATACAAAAACGATAAAGAATTTTCGCAAATTATTGAAATAGATTCAAAAGAATTCTACGGGGAATCATACCAAGATATATACAACAGAAAACCTTCTATAGAAAAAGCCAAAAAATTACTCAATTGGACACCAAAAGTCTCCTTGGAAGAAGCTTTGCGTTTATCAATTGATGCTTTTATTAAAGAGTATGAATAGTGTTTGCATCAAAGTAGATGTAGATACATATAAAGGTTTAAAAATAGGCGTTCCAAAACTCATTAAAGTGTTTGACGAGCTTAATATAAAAGCCACTTTTTATGTTACGCTTGGACCTGATAATTCTGGCAAAGCTTTGCTGTACCTATTAAAACCCGCATTTTTTAAAAAAATATTTAAAACAAAAGCCACCAGCTCTTATGGTCTTAAAACAGCACTATATGGAACAATATTAAAACCGCCCATTTTGGCAACGCTTAGAGATAGTTTGCTTCAGATAAAACGTTTTGGTCACGAAGTAGAGTTTCACGCATGGGACCATAGATTTTGGCAAGATAATATTTACAAATTAAGCCAAAAAGACATAAAAAACTGGTTTGAAAAAGGTATATCAACTTACTTTGCAATTTATAAAAATTACCCTCAATCATTTGGTGCACCTGGTTGGGTGTGTTCTGATTTAGCCTTAAAATACATTAAAAACTTAAAATTTATAAAATTCTTGAGCATATCAAGGGCTCAAAAACCATTCATTGAGGAAATCACAAAACTTATAGAGATACCATCAAACTTGCCATGTTTAGAAGAAAACCCAAAAGAATTTATAAAATTAACACTAGAGTCAATTAATAAAAAAACTATTGGCGTTTTACCCGTGCATGCAGAAATAGAGGGCGGACCATTTATTGATGATTTTGTAAAATTGCTAAATTTGCTAAAAAATGATACAAATTTCTTAACTATGCAAGAGTATTTTTTAAAAATTGAGAAAAAACATTTAGACATTAGAAGATTTGGGTCAACAATTTTACCTGGGAGGGCTTTTAGCTGTTTGGTATAAAGTTATTTGATAGGTACATTTTAGCGAAACTCACAAAGTCGTTTTTCATAAGCCTCGCTATTATAACAATTATTATGCTAATAGGTGATACAGTTAAATTTTCCGATGTATTATTTTCTACTGGCACGAGCTTATCAGATATGTTAACCATACTTTCATACATGGCTTTATTTTTGGCAATCTTTACAATACCAATGAGTTTAATGCTTTCTATAAACCTCACATACACTCAAATGTCTAAAAACTTGGAAGTTGATATCGCAAAAACTATTGGGCTTTCAACATTTAGAATTTACAAAAGTGCGCTTTTATTTACATTTATTGTCTTTATTTTCTTGTTTTTTATCGTATCTTATCTATCGCCAATTGCAAATGCCTCATATAGAAATAAACTTTATAGGCTTGCAAAAACAAATATTCAATCGGGATTATCAGAAAATACATTTTTTAAAACAAAAAAATTTACGATTTACGCCAGTAGTTTGTCGCCAAAACACGATAAAGCCTACGATATATTTGCAGATATAGAAAACAAAATCATCAAAGCAAAAAAGGCTGAATTTGTTGATACAATAAATGGTTTTGCTTTAAAATTCTTTGATGGAAATCTATTTTATAAAAATAACAATAGCATTAATAGTGCATATTTTAAAGTTTACACAATCGTGATAAATATTCCCGATTTAACTTATAACTTTGCCAATAACCCTGGTTTTATGCCCATAAATAAACTTATTAAATATATTAAAACACACCCAAATAACGCTGATGCGCTGTTTGAACTACATCAAATGTTAGTTTTGTCCACAAGCGTTTTTATTTTGTCAATTATAGGTTATGTTTCTGGTTTGAGTTTTTACAGGTCTGGTCGGACGTTTGGCATAATTTTTAGTATGTTTGCTTTTGTAATTTTCTATGTACTTGAAATGTTTGGCAAAAGTTTGTATGCTAGTAATAATGCATATTATTATGCAATTTGGTTGCCAAATTTAGTGTTATTTCCAATTGCTAGCGTAGTATTTTTAAAAAAAGCTAGGGGGTAGCTTTTGAAAGGTTTTAAAGATATACTGCCAGATACGATTGAAAAATGGCATTTTCTAGAAGATATTGCAAAAAGTATATTTAGAGTTTTTGGATATAAGGAAATTAGAACACCAATATTAGAAAAAACTTCTGTTTTTGAAAGAAGCATTGGCGATGTAACAGACATTGTAGAAAAAGAAATGTATACATTTATTGATAAATCTGGAGAATCTATAACAATGCGACCAGAAGGAACAGCTGGCATTGCAAGGGCCTTTATAGAAAACAATCTTGAGACATCTGTATTTAATAAGTTGTACTACATTGGCCCAATGTTTCGTTATGAAAGGCCACAAAAAGGAAGATTTAGACAATTTCATCAAATTGGCGCAGAGGTTTTTGGCATAAAAAGCCCTGCTATTGATGCGGAAATTGTGTATATCAATAAACTATTGTTTGCAAAGTTAAATATCCAAGCCAATTTAGAAATTAACAACATTGGATGCCCACAGTGTAGACCGAACTACTCAAAAGCATTGTTTGGTTACTTTGAAAAATATAAAGATTCCCTTTGTGAAGACTGTCAAAAAAGGTTGTATAAAAACCCTCTTAGGATACTTGATTGTAAAAATGAAAAGTGCAAAGTTATTGCAAAAGATGCACCAAAACTAAAAGATTATGTTTGCAAAACTTGTCAAGAACATTACAATGATGTCAAATCGTGCTTAGAAGCTTTAAATATCAAATATATTGAAAACAACATGCTTGTTAGAGGACTTGATTACTATACCAAATTTGTATTTGAGTTTACTAACTCAATTACCCTCTCAGCTGGAGGCAGGTATGACAATTTAATTGCCGATTTAGGTGGAAAAGAGATTTGTGGAGTAGGTTTTGCTGCCGGTGAAGAACGTTTGATTGATATGATAAATATTAACGTGGGAAACAACATAGATATATACATTGCAAACCTGAATGTAACAAAATATGCTTTCCACATACTACAAATGTTAAAAGATTTACCATACTCTATATACTGCGAATATGAGAGCAAAAGCTTAAAAAGTATGCTCAAAAAAGCTGACAAATTAAATGCTTCTGTTTGTATTATAGTAGGCGAAAATGAGTTTAAAAACAACACATGTATAGTTAGAAACATGAAAAATTCAACTCAAGACACAATTGCATTAAATCATTTAGAAAATATTTTAAAAGGAGTTTTTTATGCCACTTGATAGAACTGCTTATTGCGGAAATATTGATGAGAGGTTTTTGGGCTCTACAGTCAATTTGTTTGGATGGGTGCAAAACTGGAGAGATCACGGTGGAGTAGTTTTTATTGACTTAAAAGACAGAGAAGGCATTGTGCAAGTGGTTTTCGATCCCAAAGAAAATCAAGAATTACATGAAAAGGCCCACACATTTCGAAGTCAGTATTGTATAAAAATTACAGGAATAGTTAGACCAAGGCCAGAAGGTACGCAAAATCCCAATTTAAAAACGGGTAATGTAGAAGTGTTGGCAAAAAGCCTAAGTATTCTATCAACGAGTGAAGTACCGCCACTGCCTGTTGAAGAATACGTTAACGCAAACGAAGAAGCACGTCTTAAATATCGCTATCTTGATTTAAGAAAGCCAACAATGCAAAGAAATTTGATAACTCGCTACAAAGCAGCATTTGCTGCAAGAAAGTATTTAGATGCACAAGGGTTTATCGATATAGAAACGCCAATGTTAACAAAAAGCACACCAGAAGGCGCAAGGGATTTTCTTGTTCCAAGCAGACTAGACCCTGGTAAATTTTACGCACTCCCCCAATCGCCACAATTATTCAAACAGCTGTTAATGGTTTCTGGCTTTGATAGGTACTATCAAATAACAAAATGTTTTAGAGATGAAGATTTAAGAGCCGACAGACAACCAGAATTTACACAAATTGACCTTGAGATGAGCTTCGTTGATGAAGAAGATGTTATGCAAATAACAGAAGGTATTATTTACTCAATTTTCAAAGAAACATTAGGAATTGAGCTTGATATACCATTTAAACGCATATCGTACGATGAAGCGATGAGTAGATTTGGCTCAGATAAGCCTGACATGAGGTACAGCTTAGAACTAAAAGATATAACAGACATAGCACGTATTTGTGATTTTCAAGTATTTAATGCAGCCGCACAAAAAGGAATCGTATGTGGGATAAATGCCAAAGGTTGCGAATGGTTTTCGAGAAAAGAAATTGATGAGCTAACTAAACTTGTCAGTGTATTTAAAGCAAAAGGTCTTGCATGGGTAAAGATTAGAGAAAATGAGTTACAATCGCCTATTGTAAAATTCTTTAAAAAAGAACATCTAGACGAGATTCTTAAAAGATTGGATGCAAAGGTGGGCGATATCGTATTTTTTGTTGCAGACAAAAAAGAAATCGTCTATAGCGCACTTGGTGCATTAAGGGTTGAGCTTGCAAAAAGATTGAATTTGGCTAATAAAGATGAATTCAATTTTACATGGGTTGTAGATTTTCCATTATTTGAGTACAATGAAGATGAAAAACGATGGGATGCAATGCACCATCCATTTACATCACCAAAAATTGAAGACATAGAATTATTAGAAGAACATCCAGAACTCGTAAAAGCTAGGGCTTATGATATTACATTAAATGGTACAGAAATTGGTGGTGGAAGCATAAGGATTCACAACAGTGAACTGCAAAAGAAAATGTTTAAAATATTGAATATTTCAGATGAACAAGCGAGGCTAAAATTTGGATTTCTAATTGATGCATTAAAATATGGAGCACCACCGCATGGTGGATTAGCCATTGGCTTTGATAGGCTTGTAACACTAATTTTAAAAGAAGAATCAATAAGGGAAGTGATTGCTTTTCCAAAAACACAAAAAGGCGTATGCCCGCTAACAATCGCACCAAATGAAGTAGATCAAAAACAACTTGATGAATTAGCGCTAAAAATAGTGAAAAAAAATAAATAAAAAAATGGTGGGCGATACAGGTATCGAACCTGTGACCTCTTGCGTGTGAAGCAAGCGCTCTTCCACTGAGCTAATCGCCCACTAAGCATTGTATTATGGTAAAATCTATGGTATTTGTCAAATGTTTATGAAAGAAAAAATTTATTTAGTAGACGGCAGTTCATTTTTATATAGATTTTATTATGCTATAAAAAATTTATCGCATAACGGCTTTCCAACAAGCGTTATATTTGGCTTTTCAAGGCTTCTTTTATCATTAAAAGATGAGAAATTTATACTCATTTGTTTTGATTCAAAAGAAAAAACATTTAGAAAAGCGCTATTTGATGATTACAAAAAACAGCGCCCAAAAATGCCTGACGAACTCTCGGTTCAAATTAATCCCACAAAAGAAATAATTAACGCTTTTGGCATAAACTATTTAGAAATACCGGGATTTGAAGCAGATGATATCATAGCCACACTTACAATAAAATTCAAAAAAGACTACGAAATTGTCATAGTAACTCAAGATAAAGATTTATTCCAACTTGTAGAAGATAATGTGTATATTTTTGACCCCGTTAAAAATGCTACTTATGACTACAAAAAAACCGTAGAAAAATTTGGAGTTTTACCAAACCAAATAAGCGATTTGCTTGCTTTAATTGGTGATGCATCAGATGGCATACCAGGAATAAACGGCATTGGACCAAAAACCGCAGCTAAATTATTACACGATTATACAAACATTGAAGGTATTATTCAAAATAAAAATAAATTGCCTGATAAATTAAAAGAACATCTTGATGAAGAAACATTAAAACTGTACAAAAGTTTGACTACGCTTGATAAAAATATAGATATAAATATTTCAATTGACTCTATCAAAAGAAACGTCCCAGATACAAAAACGCTTAAAAAACTATTTGAAATATATAATTTTAAAAGTTTAATTGACAAAATAGAAATTCCAAACACTAAAGAAAACAAAAATAAACATGTGTTTTTACTCAATCTTGAAAAACCAAAAAACCAAACAGATGATACTGTTTTGTTAGAGCTTGCCTCCTATTTAATTCAGCCAAAAAGCGCTGGCAATATAGAACAATGCGCTCTATTTATTGATAAGGGTTTATACGATGCGGTATCAAAGCTAGATGAAAACGAAAAAATTCAGTACTTAAAACCCATCTTCTTAGATTTAATTAAAAAACTTGGCTTGGAGTTTTTATTATTTGAAGTAGAACTGCCACTTGCAAATATATTAAAAAAAATGGAACAAGAAGGCATAGGCATAGATATTGAAAAATTAAAACGCTATAAAACACTCATAAACGACTTAATAGAAGAAAAACGCTCTTCAATAGAAAAATTCATTGGACCATGCAATATAAACTCCACTAAAGAACTTCAAGTAGCTCTATATGAAAAACTCGCAATAAAACCCATAAAGAAAACTAAAACTGGATATTCAACGGATTCTTTTGTACTGGAACAAATCGACCATCCTGTGGCAAAACTCATCATCGATTATAGGATGTTAACAAAACTATTATCAACATACATAGAGCCATTGCTCAATAATGCAGATAAAAATAATCGCGTACATACAACATTTAACCAAACACTGACACTAACTGGAAGACTTTCTTCCTCAAACCCAAATATGCAAAATCTTCCACTTGATAGCCCATTTTTTAATATAAGAGAAACAATTGTATCAAAAAGTGGCTATAGTTTAATTTGTGCCGATTACTCTCAAATCGAGCTGAGAATATTAGCTGAATTATCAAAAGACCCTAATTTGATAGATATCTTTAAAAAAGATTTAGATATACACTCACAAACTGCTTGCGAGGTACTCAATATTTTACCAGAAATGGTTGACACTCATGCAAGAAGGATTGCAAAAACAATTAATTTTGGTATCATATACGGAATGGGAGAAAAAAGTCTAGCCAAAACGCTTTCAATTACACCACAAAAAGCATCCGAATATATTGCGCGCTATTTTGAACGTTTTTCAAAAGCCAAAGAATTCATCGAAGAAACACTTAAAGAAGCAAAAAACTTAGGCTATACTCAAACGTATTTTAACAGAAGAAGATATTTTGAAAATATAAATAGTCCAAACAAAAAATTAGCTGAATTTGAAAAAAGAGCAGCTGTTAATGCAAAGATTCAGGGAACAGCAGCGGATATTATAAAAATAGCTATGGTAAAACTCGATAAAGCACTCGAAAATTTTGATGCTAAAATGATTTTACAGATACACGATGAGCTTTTGATTGAGTGCAAAGACAATCAAATTGATAAAATAAAACTGATTGTAAAAGAAATTATGGAACAATGCGTTAATTTTGAAGTACCTTTAAAAGTCAATATTGGCATTGGTAAAAATTGGCACGAGGCGAAAACTTAGAAGATGATATTTTTAGATAGATTAAATGGCACAAAAGGCTCACAAACGCCCATATGGCTTATGAGGCAAGCAGGAAGAGCCCTAAAAGAGTACCGTGAACTAAGGCGAAATTATACTTTTTTGCAAATGTGCACTATACCTGAAATAATAGCTAAAACAACGATACTACCTATTGATGTTTTAAATGTCGATGCTGCTATATTGTTTTCTGATATATTAATCCCGCTTTTGGCCATAAATGCCAAAATTTTTTATCACGATGGTAGCTCTCCGTTAGTTGATATAGATATTAACAACATACATTACAATGGATTATCAAACAAATTGGATTTTGTCTTTGAAGGTATAAAACTAGTAAAAACATATACGAAAAAACCACTTATTGGTTTTGCAGCTGGGCCATTTACATTGTTTTGCTACCTTTTTAATGATACAAAATTTTACTCTCCAAAAGCTTTTATTTATCAAGAGCCACAAAAATTTGCTAAACTAATAGATGTATTAACAAATCTCACTATTGATTACCTAAACAATCAACTTGAAAGTGGGTGCGATTGTTACCAATTGTTTGATAGCTGGGCTGGTATTTTATCGCCAAGTGTTTATAAAAAATACGTTTTTGACTATAACCTTAAAATACTGAAAGCTCTTAAAAAACCTTCTATCTACTTTGCCACTTGTGCAAATCATTTATTGGACTATATTTTAGCATTGCCTGCAAATGCATACAGTTTTGATTGGAGGGTTGATTTGCCTACAATATCAAAAAAAAGAAACAAATGTCTTCAGGGTAATTTGGATAACACTATATTGTTTGCGGATAAAAACACTATAAAATATCATGCAATAAATTTACTAGACCAAATGCAAGGCAATATACATATTTTTAACTTAGGGCATGGTGTGTTACCTCAAACGCCACAAGACAACTTAAAATTTCTCGTTGATGTAGTCCATGAATATAACAATAGTTAATTTAGGCTACGTATCAAAGAAAACTGAATGTTTTACTTTTTTGTATAAAATGTTTAGCGACCCACACATATCAAATATCAAAAACCCTATTCTGCTAAAGATGTTTGCCACTCTAATGCTAAGTCGCGCTTTTTCTACTTGTAAAATATTAAAAAAAGCACCTTCCCCACTGCTTTCAATTACTATCTCTCAAGCCAAAAAACTACAAAATATCACGCAAAAGTCTGTAGATTATTGTTTTTCATACTCAAAACCGATTTGCTCATACAGCCAAAATAGACTAATTTTACCATTATACACAATATACTCAAAAACGCTTTATGGGTCGTTATTTGCGTTAAGGCCAAAAAAGATTCTACCGCCGCTTAGCGTTTTTGAAGAATTTGTTGACTTTTACATTCAAAAAGTCAGCGATAAGTACATAGAGATTAAACCTGATGCGGTTATATTTTCTAACCATAGCTTGCCTGTTAAGATAGCAAAAGGCGAATCATATGAAAAAGACACGTATATTTTTTGTGACATGATAGCAAAAAACCTTAATATGAAAAATTACTATATTGCGTTTCAATCCAAGCTTGGACCCATAAAATGGCTTGAGCCTTCAACTACCACGATATTAGCATCCCTAAAAGAAAAAAATGTACTTATTGTGCCAGTTAGTTTTGTAACAGACAACACAGAAACAATTTACGAAATAGATTTTGTTTATGCAAATATAGCAAAAAGCCTAAGTATAAAACTTACACGATTGAATTGTTTCAATGATGATGATGAATTTATAGAAGTATTAAATAAAATTTTAGGAAAGTATATATGAAAAAAGTAATTGTTATTGGAACAGGCATATCTGGTATTGCTTGTGCATATTTACTAAAAAAAGAGGGTTTTGATGTTTTGGTTTTGGAAAAAGAAAAACATAATGGTGGCAAAATTCGCACTATAAAAGAAAATGGTTATTTAATCGAAGCCGGGCCAAATGGCTTTTTATATAATGAAACAACTATCAAATTCATTGAACAAGCTGGATTTTCACAAAACTTAATACAAGCCAACGAATCATCAAACAGAAAATTTATATTTGACGGAAGGCTCTATGAAATACCTCAAAAACAGCAAAAATTAATATTTGATAATTTTTTGAGCTTAAAATCAAAATTAGCATTACTAAAAGAACCTTTTGTTAAACCAAATTACGATGATGAAACCGTAGCTGAATTTGTTATTAGGCGCCTTAGCAAAGAATTTTTGGATAAATTAATCGGACCCATGTCGCTTGGCATATATGCAGCAGACCCATATACTATGAGCATAATGTCTAACTTTAAGCGAATAAAAGAAATAGAGTCTATGTATGGCTCTTTAATCAAAGGCCTAATAAAATTAATTAGACAAAAGAAAGCCAGTGCAACTGCTGCGTCGGGTTCTTTAACAAAACAATTGTACTCTTTCAAAGATGGTATGCAGTCATTTATAGATCATTTATCCAAAAGTCTCAATATTTTAAATGGCCATTGTGTAAAGTCTATAGAGAAAAAATCTATTTTTAAGGTGTATACAAACATAGATTGCTTTGAAGCAGATTATGTAGTACTAGCAACACCTGCTTATATAGCAGCAGATATTATATACAATTTAGATAAAGATTTATCTGATGAACTAAAAACTATACCGTATTCACCAATAGTATTATCTGCACTAGGGTTTGATAAAAAATTTGCAAACAGTGCCACTGACTCTTATGGCTACTTGTTTGATTTAAACAAAATTAATTATACAATTGGTGTTCTTTTTGATTCAAGTATATTTAAATATAGAAGCCATGAAGACAGGTTTTTAGTTAGAATGTTTTTGGGTGGAGCCTTAAGGCCATCTGTTATTTTCAAAAATAATTTAGAGATATTGCAATGCAGTATTGCAGAATTACAGCGAAGTGCAAATATCTATGCGCCATTTGAATATTACAAAATTATAAAATACACTCACGCAATACCGCAATATTTAATGAACCATAAACAAATAATAAATGATTTACATACATTTGAATCAAAAAATACAGGAATTTACTTTGTTGGCAATGCTTTCTATGGTGTTGGATTTAACGACTGTATAAGCAATGCTTATAATCTGGTTGAAAAAATAAAGTAAATTTAATCATAAATTTTATTGCATTATAATAACATAATTGTATAATCTATGTAATAAAATTAAAGGAGGTGCTTTTATGAAACGTTTTTTGGTTTTGTTAGCATTAGTTAGTTTTCTTGCATCAATGCCCCTAAAGTACGCTTACAGCTTAACCGAACTTGCAGAAAAAAAGATTAAGGAAGCAAAAACATGCGTCCACAATGTAAGCGTACAAGAAGCAAAAGACCTTATACAAAAAGGCTATATTGTTTTAGATGCAAGAGAATACCCAGAATATGCTACTGGCCACATACCAGGTGCAATTTGGGCTCCAAGGGGTTTAATTGATTTTCAAGCTCCAACATGGTTTCCAGACAAAAATAAATTCTATTTGGTTTATTGCAAAACTGGTGGTAGAGGTGTTATAGTAGCTTATGAATTAAAAGAATTGGGCTACGATAATGTAGTTAACCTCGAAGGTGGCTTTGATGCATGGGTAAAAGCTGGTGAACCGACAGAAAAGGGTGCACCAGAAGGTCCTGGAAAAGGAGTAAAGAAGTAGTAAAATCCCCCAAAATTATGCCACCTAAGGCTATCCACTTTAGGTGGCATTTGACACATTGATTGGCAAAAACACACAATAATTCCTTAATATTGTAAAAAAGCAATTGACAAAAAAGTAATTTTTGTTTAGTATTCTAAAGGTTTTGGGGCTATAGCTCAGCTGGGAGAGCGCTTGGCTGGCAGCCAAGAGGTCAGGGGTTCGATCCCCCTTAGCTCCACCAATGTATGTTACCAAAAAAGATAATCATCTTTATAAAATATAATGTTAGGTAGCAGAGTATAAGAAATTATTATTTTCATTTATTATATTCTTGACAATTATAGTCAATTTTATTAATATTAAAAAAAATTAAATAAGGAGGTTTTTTGTGGGAAATAATACAGTGCTTTTTGATAACGGTTTTCACCAAAATATTCTGCTTGAAGATTTTGGTAAAGGTCAAATGGTACAAGCAAACGTACATTTAATCGTTGATAACAAAAAAAGTATTATCTTAGACCCAGGTGGACACAAAGTATTCAAACATGTATTAACAGAAATAGGCGCTATAAGCGGAATAGGCAATATTACTTATATTTTCTTATCACATCAAGATCCAGATATTGTTTCTGCTATAAATGGATGGTTAATGACATTACCTAAAGCAAAAGCCTTGATATCAAATCTGTGGATAAGATTTTTGCCACATATTGGCGTTGACTCACTATTTGTTAATAAACTTATAGGTTTAGCAGATGAAGGTGGAAAAATTAAACTTGGCGAATGTGAACTTTACATACTCCCAGCGCATTTCTTGCACTCACCAGGAAACTTTCAAATTTATGATCCTATATCAAAAATTTTATACAGCGGAGATTTAGGCGCATCACTTGGCCAAAACTATACCTTTGTAGAAGATTTTGACAATCACTCTCAGTATATGCTCGGTTTTCACAAAAGATATATGTCAAGTAAAACGGCTATAAACAAATGGGTAGATATGGCAAGAAAACTAGACATTGAAATGATATCGCCCCAGCACGGAGCTTTTATAAGAGGCAAAGATAATATAGAAAAATTTTACGTATGGCTAGAAAACCTTAAACTCGATATTGATAATATGTCATATGATATACCTAATAATACTTTAGATATTTAATTGAGAAATTATTGAAATCACGCCAATTACTGTTGCATTTCATAATAGACTTTTTTATTACATTATTTTTCATTGGACACATTTTGGACAAATTTATTGAACATTTAATGTCTACTTTAATTAGCAAGTATCTTAGTGCAAATATCTTAGTAAACGATAATCAACTATTGTAACCCAATTCAAATTTTTTTACACTTTTTCATTTATGACACCATCTTTCTCTTTGCAATAAAAAAATTTTTTACACTCTAGACAAACAAAACGCTTTAGCTAAATTACCATGAACTAAAAATACAATGAGCTTGTCTGCTATTTTCTTTCCTTATATGCAGCATTATACAATTGTGCTTTATTATAATCATGTACTATTATAACTTATACCAACAAAATATTCTATTTTAAGCTAAACTAATTTGG
>JABEBW010003682.1_pt1 | contig 12942 bp, 15 predicted proteins | sample 7245961 | NCBI WGS metagenome assembly JABEBW01 (sample SAMN14506364, study PRJNA622280) | hot springs metagenome | biome: hot spring [ENVO:00000051]|acidic hot spring [ENVO:00002120]; feature: spring [ENVO:00000027]|sediment [ENVO:00002007]; material: sediment environment [ENVO:01001048]...
CTTACCCTTTTACCATGAAAGCTTACAGAAATCCTAAATGTTTTGTCTTGCTTTACAACATGCCCACACTTGGGACACTCTTTTTTCTTGACTGAGTACTCTGTTTTGCAATTAGGACATATAATGTAAATAGCCAATTTAGCGCCTCCAAATAGCATCTCCATTATATGTCCAATGGACATATAATGGACAAATTTAATTGTAAAATAGCACAAAATTTCAAAAAAATCAATAGAATAATAAAGAAATTAATTGACTAGAAATTGCTGTTATAATAATGTTAAATTAGTAAAATTCCAAGGTGGGGCATGAAATGAAAAAATGTCTTCTAATGATAATATGTCATATGATATACCTAATAATACTTTAGATATTTAATTGAGAAAGCGAGTTAAAAAATTTTTTTTGCTCAAAAGATAGCAGTATATACACTGACAAACAGATAGCTGTATTAATGGCAAGCAAGATTACCATTTGGTATTTAATTGCTTCTGTGGGGCTTATACCAGATAATATTTGACCTGTCATCATGCCGGGAAGGCTTACAACGCCCATTGCGCTAACACTCGCAAGCTGCGGCGCAAGACTTGCTCTAAAAGCTTTTTGTTTAAATTCCAAAGCAGCTTCTTTTGATAATGCACCCAAAGCAAGCAATTCTTCAACATACTGCCTGTTTTGTTTTATTTCACTAAAAAAACGCTCAACTGCAATTGTGGTAGAATTCATTGAATTTCCTACTATCATACCAGCTAAAGGAATAAAATATCTCGCTTCAAATGGGTTATTTAATCTAATACTAACAACAGATATAAAAATTGTAACAATCAATCCTGCTATGAAAATTGTTCCAAACATTATTACACCAGCATGCGCAAACGTCACTTTTGTCCTTTGCTTTACTATGTTAGCAGCAAATAAAACCATAATAGCATAATATATAAGTACTATAAAAGCATTGTTTATCTGGAAGATAAACTTAAGTATATACCCAATTAGAAGCAATTGAACACTCATTCGCAAAAAAGAAAAAACAATATCTTTCGTCAGTTTAAGCTTTTCTGTGTAGTTTACATAAAAAATAACAAATAGCATTGAATATGAAATAATTAGTTGAATTAATGAGATTGTTTCAACTTGCGCTTGCATGTCTATTCTCAATTGTAATAATCTGTGTACAAAACGCTTTTATTGAATCTGTATGAAATGATGCAATAATAAGTTTTTTTTCAGATAGCTCTTTTAGTAATTGGATAGTTTTTTGCTCCATTGGTAAATCAAGCGCGCTTGTTGGCTCATCTAACAGCAAACACTCTGAATCAAGAAGAATGGCTCGAATTAGTGCAATGCGCAATTTTTCCCCACCTGAAAGCTGCGTAATGTTTTTAGATAGGGCATCATTCAATTCAAAATATTCTAATAAATCGTAAAGCTTTTTTTCATTAAAAGTTTTTTTTGAGTTTGTTCTAAATGTAAATGGTAATTTAATGCATTCAATTACATCCATTTGGCCAAGGATAGGCATTTGCGGCACATAAATACAATTTGACCTAAAAGTAGGTATATCTAGGTCATATATTGATGAACCTTTATATAAAACATCGCCGTGTGTTGGGCTTTCTAGCATACACATTATCCTTAAAATAGTAGACTTTCCGCTACCAGAAGGACCTCTAAGCCATACTAAACCTGTTTGCTCAAGCTTAAAATTTGCCCTTTCTATAACCCTTTCTTTCTTTTTTTCTACTACTACATTTTTAAACTCAAACATTTTTTAAAATTTTATCATTTTTTTATTGATTGGTCAAAATAATTTTGGTATACTTGCACGCATCAAACATAATTGTTGGAGGTAGTAATGCAAAAAGGTTTAAATATACGTTTTTTGGATGAAATATGCAAAAAGATATCTACATTAAATGAAGTTGATATGCACCAAAAATACACTACCTTCATAAATACTCTTATTGATATGGCTTATAAAGATCACCTAACAAAATTACATAACCGCAGATACTTTGAAGAATCTTTAAAAAAAGAGTTGTGCAGATTTGAGCGGTATGGCTACATATTTTCTATTTGTATGATTGATATAAATAATTTCAAATACATCAATGACACATACGGTCACTTAAAGGGCGACGAAATACTAAAAAATTTCGCAGAAATTTTGATAGCAAGCTCACGCTTAAGCGATATAGTGTGCAGGTGGGGTGGCGATGAATTTTCTGTAATTTTGCCACATACTACTCTTAGTAAAATTGAGCCTTACCTCAGAAAGATTATATCAGCTTTTAATATAAAATTAGATAATATGAGTGTTAGCACCTCAATAGGAGCTACATCTATCAGATTAAATGATACGTTTGAATCTATTATACAAAGAGCCGATGAATTGCTTTATAAAGCCAAGAATGACAAAATTCCATTTTATATATCGTAGTTTTCATGAAAGATTGCGAATATTGAACCAATACCTACAGGAAACAATATTAACCAGCCAATAATAGAAAATGTAGCAAAGACGCCAAGCACAAAAAAGATAAAAAGCAGAATAACAATCGATATTAAATGTTTTAAACAAATAACAACACTTTTTCGAATAGATTCAAACACATTTAGTTTTTTTATTGCCACAAATGGCATAGAAAGCATTAATATGAAATTGATTATTGCATCTAATATAGCTATTAAAAAAATTGGCGTATAGTTTTTTATAGCTATCTGTTTGTAGTTTGAAATTATATCGTTGACATTTACAAACTGGACTAATAAGTAAGACACAACTAAACTAGAAAGTAAAAAAATAATGCTTAGCATAACTAAACCAGACAAATTATAGGAAAAACCATCAAATAGATTATCAAATGTTATTTTTCGTGAGTTTTTTAAATTATAAAAACTAATAAACATGCCTGCTGTTAAAAGTATCTGTATAATGTATAAAAATATAGACAAAACAAATATTTTCATTAGATAAGAAACTGCTATTGTAATAAATATAAACAATGTTTGAAGCAAAAAAACAGACCAACCTAACTTGAATAGCCTAAAACCTTCTACAAACCAACTAGTTGCTTTTGATAACATACTTTTTTAATTATACAATTAATTATTTATAAATCAAGTACACGATTTAATCCAATTGTAAAAAAAATCATTATTATAGTCAAAAATATGAGAAAATCCTGCTAAAACATTATTTTTTACTGCTCCATCGCAAGTACCATTTATACCGTATCCCCTTTCAATATTAAAAAAACAATTAATTCCACTAAACACAGGAAAGAAAGCATGGTGAAATTCATGTGCATAAATCTTTTTATCACCTATAAAACTTTCTTTGTTTTTTGGCAATAATACAGTATATCCATGGCCAATGGGCTTTTTGGATATATGCGTTTGCAAATCAAACACCGAACACATTTCTCCAATAATGTCATTGTAGTATATACTATTTGTTAAATACATCAGCCCCCCGCATTCAGCGTATATTGGCATGCCTTCATTTGCTAATTTGTTTATCTGTTTGCGAATGTTTTCATTATTTTGTAGTTCTTTTAAGAATAATTCAGGAAAACCTCCACCAATGTATAAAGCATCTGCAACAGGCATCTCATCGCGCATTGGAGAAAATTTTTTTATTTCTATACCCATTAACTGTAAATTTTCTAAATTGTGGTTGTAATAAAAATTAAACACTTCATCATATGCAATGGCTAACCTAACATGTTTGTTTAATTTTTTTATAGCTAATTTACTCTCATCGGCATAAAGCTTAGGTGATTGTTTTGCAATATGTATAATTTCTTGTATATCCATGTATTTTTCTAAATTGTCAGCAATATTTTCAATTAATTCTTGTTTTTTTTCTATAGGCATTGTTGATGAAAGGCCTAGATGCCTTTGATCAATAGATTGTTTTTGTTGTGGCAAAACACCTAAAACTGGTATATTAACATATTTTTTTATTGCCTCAATTAGCTTATTCTCTTGTCGAGCTGATTGAATTTTATTTAAAATAACACCGCCTATAAAAACATCTCTATCAAAATTTACAAAGCCTTGTAGTACAGCTACTATACTTCTCCCAAATTCGCTAACATCAATAACTAGTATAATAGGCGTTTTTGTAACTTTAGACAAACTTGCATTGCTTGTTTTTCCATCTAAATGAATATCATCAAACAAACCATGATTGCCTTCAATAAGACAAAAATTGCAATTACTTTGTTTGATTTTATTTACAAAATAACTATAAAGATTTTCTTTTAGAAAGAAAAAATCTAAATTATAACAATAGTTTTTGCTTGCACACTCAAGCCATATAGGATCAATATAATCTGGTCCCTTTTTGAATGTAAGAAGATTGTATTTTCTAGATAAAATTTTTGAAAGAGCTATAGCTACAGTTGTTTTACCCGAGCTTTTTTTTATAGCGCTAATATAAATGCGTGGCACATTAATTTCTAACATTGTTAAAAAAATCTTTTATAGTAGTTTGCATGGTTTCGAAATTAACTTTCCTTAATTCATTAACCTTCTCAATTAAAATTTCAATATTATCAGGCAAACATTGTAGTAAATATTCTTTCAAAACTTTTGAAACAGCTGGAGCCTTAGATGATGTACTTATACCAATTACCAAATCTTTTTTACGAATAATTGAACCAAAAATAAAGCTACAATATTGGGGTTTATCAACACTATTAACAAGTATGTTTTTCTGCTTGCAAATATTTGCAATATGCATTTGTAAATCCACATCATCTATTGCAACTATTACCAAAAACGCATCATTCTTAATATCACTTTCTTCAAAGTATTTAATTTTTAAATCAATTTTGTTTAAATCATACAATCTCTTTATTTCTTCATTTATTTCTTTAGCCACAACAGTTATTTTAGGGTTAAAGGGCAGCAGTGATAAAATTTTTCTCAACGCAATCTCGCCTGCCCCTATTACAACTATTTCTTTATTTTCAAGTTCTACAAAAATAGGAAAATAAGCCATTTTAAGTAAATATTATCTGAGCATCATCTGAAAATGTATAAAACTGTCCAACAGATATAATGTCATCCACTTCAGGGCAAAAATCTTCTTTTTTTATACCCCAGAGATCAACAGTTGCCCTGCATGCATATATCTTTGCCCCCGAATCATGTATCATCTCAATAAACTCTCTAATACTGGGAAAATCAAACTTTTCCATTGCTTGTTTAAAACCTTCTATTGTAAGATCAGGATGCGTTTTGTTGATTAAAGGTAAATTATCCATAGTTTTTTCAATTATAGCATCCAGCCCAAAAGATGTAAAAAATAACATCACATCTATGCCTTCCATTCTTGCACCATTTGCCATAATAAGTCCTGGTAATACTTCTTCAAAACCATTCCTTGAAATAATTATTGATAATTTTTTTATTTTTCTGTCCATTTGTAACTCCTTAATTTAAGTTCTAATATAAGCATAACCTTCAGACTGACGTTTAACAATTTCTAAAATACCAGCTGACACAATTCCCGCTTCTTTAATTAAATCATCTTTATTGATATGCAAGTTATTTAACGAATTATTGCACATTAAAAATTTTACACCAATTTTACTAAGCTGTATTATATCATTGTGCATCTGTATATCGATATTCTTTCTTAAAAATAACAGTGGACCTTTATAGTTGGCAACAAGTTCTATATCGCACTGAGCCTCATCTATCTCCTTCAGAAGATTTTTTATATTCGCAAATGCAACCTTTAATGGTTCAGTATCATCTAACTCAATATGAAATAATACTTTGTGCATAATAACTCCCACTACAATACGATTGCAGCACTCACAAGCTGATGTATACCACCTACCCAGTCCCTTTCAAAACCATATAATGGAAACATTGCATAAAATTGTGTTTTGCATATAGCACATATTGTAGCAAAAAAATTCACATTATGAGCGTCTGCGACTTCCTTAAAAGCCTGCATTCTTGGCATAACACCATTTATACGTGTTTGCATTATCTCATCTGTAAGCAAACCAGCACCCGCTCCACAACAAAAAGTTTTTGCTTTTATTGCGTTTTCTTGCATATCAACAAAATTGTTACATACTGCCTTGATTAGATCTCTGGGTATACTAAACTGGTCTCCTGGCTGTGTACCCATACGTGATGCCCTTGCAACGTTACATGGATCATGATAGGTTACAATTTTGTCATCATTTGCTGTTTTATCTACTTTTATTACATTATCTTTTATTAATCCAAGCGTAAAATCACATATATGGGAAGGCTGCGGGTATTTTGAATCTAAGAAATCAAAAGGTCCATTCATCGTATTTGAATAATTGTAAGCTGCTCTCCATGCATGTCCGCACTCACCTATAATCACTCTTTTAACTTTTAACCTTCTTGCTTCGTCCCAAATACGTCTATTTATTTCTTTTGTATTTGTATAACTTCCAATAAACATACCAAAATTGGCGGCTTCTGAAGCGTATGAAGACAACGTGTAGCTAATGCCTGCTTTGTAGAATACTTTTGCATAGCCAAACATTGATTCAATATGGGGTATTGCAAAAAAGTCAGCCGATGGTGGAACAAGAAGAACATCTGCACCTTCTTCATCTATTGGAATTCTTATGTCTTTACCTGTCTCAGCTTTTAAATCTTCCTCAAACTCTGCAATTGTGTTTTTTAGAGCATTTGCATCTATACCTATATTGTTACCTGTTCTATAAACCTGAGTGATTGTATTTGTTGCATACTTTTCGCCAACACCAATTGAATCCATTATTTCTCTTGCAGCCATTGTAATTTCTGCAGTATCTATGCCGTATGGGCAAAAATATGCGCACCTTCTGCATTCAGAACACTGATAAAAGTATGATTGCCATTGTTTTAACACATGCTCATTAAATGGCTCTTTTGCGCCTTTTGAGCTAAATGGCGTAAAATAATACCTATAAACTTTACGCATCAACTCTGCTCTACCAACAGGCGTATTGTTGATATCACCACTGCCTAAAAAAAATTGACATTTATCAGTGCAAGCTCCACATCTAACACAAATATCCATATATGTTTTTAAAGCCTTATTATTATCTAAAAGCTCTTTAAAAACACCAATAGCCTTATCTTGCCAACCTTCTTGAAGCTTTCTTGGAAACCCTAAAGTCTCCATATCTTCTTCGAGCGCTGGAAAAGTAAATTCTGTTGCTTGAATACCTTTTCTTAATAAACTAGGGGCTTTTATCTTGCCCGTTAATTTGTGAATACGATAATGTTCTTTTGACACCTTTGCCCCTCCTAAATTGTTAACCTTGTTGTTTTTTCATTTATATACCTGTTTTCTCTTACATCATCACTCATAGACAAAGTTGGACTAAAAAATATACCTACAAAATGCATAATCTTACTAAATGGTATGTAAGCAAGCAGTATTAAAACTAATGAATAGTGTAATAAGAAAAATGGGTTATGCGGTATATTAACTGGCATAAATACTAGTAATCTATTAAAAAAAACATCTAGTTGAACTACGGTTTTTTCAAGAGCGTTTGCAGGTTGAAAAGCTATTTCTGATAGTCCAGCTATAGTAATGAGCATAAGTAAAACAAGTATAAAATAGTCAGACAATACACTAATAAACTTTACCCTTTCTACAAAAATTCGTCTTAAAAATAAATAAATTAGACTTATAAGCATTAAAACACCAAACACAAAACCTATTGGTACAAGCAGATTATACCATTGAGGCGGATTGCCGTTATAAAAATCATACACATAATGCCTTAAAACGTGTTGAATTAAAACAATAGCTAAACTTACATGAAAAACATAGCCACCTATCCAAGTGCTTTTATTTGAACGATAAAGGCTTTTAAAGAAAAACACTTCACCAAGCACTCTAAAAAAAGCACCTGTTTTTGTTTTAGGAGCTGGTGTTAAAGGAATTTTCACAGGCATAGGTGTTTTAGCATATACAACAATTTTCCATACAATACCAACTATTAAAATTGCAAAAGCAATATATGTCAAAATAACATATATAAAACTAACAAAATCCAAATTTTCCATCGTTACCCCCAAAAAAGAAGCGAAAAAATTTTTTTCGCTTCTTTGCAAACTTTTTATACACAACCCGTTGGCTTTGATAAACCTGCATATCTTACAAGTTGTCTTGCTGGACCTTCAGGGAACAATACATAGATATATTTATTGCCTTCTCTAACGTTAGGTAAATTGCAAACTTCGGCAGTTTTTTTTGCAACAGCCCTAATTGAAGGGGCAACTTGATATTCTTTAAAATAATCTCTGATATAATCAATAAGCTTCCAATGTTCATCTTTTAACTCTATACCGTCTTGCTTTGCCATAAATTCAGCTAATTCTTTGCTCCATTCTTCTTGATGTTGAATATATCCCTCATCATCTACTTCAATTTTTTTGCCATTAAAATCTAAATAAGCCATTTAATCCTCCTTTTTTTACATTTTTTCTATATAACCACATGGGCAATTCTCAAAACATTTCATACATCCATCACAAGTTTCTAAATGAAACTCATAATGTTGACCTTTGGGCAACTTTTTAACACTAGAGTGCGAACAATAAGTAAAACAGTTACCACAATCAAAGCACAGACCACAACTCATACATCGCTTTGTTTCTTCTATGAAATCATCCATTGATAAACCATTCATAAATGGTTTAAAATCCTTAATACGCTCGTTTGGATCTCTAAACTGTCTTTCATGTCGAGGCTTTGTTTCGTATAAATCCAAATGCATTTTATCAGATTCAATTACTTTTCTGGTGTCTTGTTCTATAATCTTTTTTCCGCTTAAATATTCTAACATGTTAACCGCTGCAGCAAATCCGTGACCAATGGCCGTCGTCACATACATCAATCTTGGACCTACAACATCACCACCAGCAAAAATTTTATCTTGTCCTTCTATCTGATAGTTATCTTTGATTTTAACAAAACCTTCTGTTTGTTGACCAAACAATTTTTCAAAACCGCTAAAATCGGGTTTCTGGCCAACTGAATAAATAAGCGTATCAGCTTTTACAAAAAAAGGTTCGCCAATTTCTTCTACTTGTGCAGCATGGCCACGTTCATCTTTTTTACCTACTTTTATTTTTTGAAATCTAACGCCTGTCAGTTTACCATTTTCACTTACAAGTTCAGTGGGAACCGTTGCGAACTGAAATGTAATACCTTCTTCATACGCATCTATAGCTTCTCTTGAGGCTTTTTTGTCAAAGGTTTCTTTGTCAGGCACAGTTCTTCTGTAAGCGAACACAACATTTGCACCCAATCTTTTGCAAATCATAGCTGCGTCTGCTGCTGTGTCTGCACCTACAACCACAACATTGTCTCCAATATCTATGCGTTCACCATTTGCAAAACGATACAAAAACTCTAAACCGCTATACACGCCTTTTATAGAATCAATATTTTTTAGATTTGGTTTTTCTGGTTTATAAGCACCTGTTGCAATATAAATGCAGTCAAACTCTTTTTGTAAATCTTCAATTTGAATGTCTTTCCCAATAGCTTTACCTAATTTTATGTCCACACCCAAATCGATAATTCTTTGTATTTCTACACTGACAATTTCTTTTGGCAACCTAAAATGTGGTATACCATAGTAAAGCAAACCGCCTGGTTTTTCTTCTTTTTCAAATATTGTTACCTTGACACCTCTTCTAGCTAGATGATATGCAGCAGATAAACCAGACGGTCCTGATCCTATTATCGCTACTTTTGCTTCATATATTTCATCGAGTTTTTTTAGAGGTAATTTATTTTGTATAGCAAAATCACCAATAAACATTTCGCAAGCATTAATATTGACAGAACTATCCTTATCTTTTCTGTTGCATCTTGACTCACAAGGATGTGGGCAAATTCTACCTGTTGTCGCTGGCATTGGGTTTGTTTGAGCTATAATGTAAAAAGCGCCTTCAAGTGCCTCTTCGTAAGTTCTACCATAATCTTGAGCTTGAGCTATATATTGCAAAAATTCTCTCACCTGTTCGCCATTTGGACAAGTATCAGAACATGGTGGACGCTTTTCTACATAAATAGGCCTATCTGAAGAATACTCAGTACCAGTTGGTTTGCTAAAACTCTTAATACTCTTTTTAACCTTTACAAGTGCCATAAAATCTCCTTCGTTTTATGTTCGATCTTCCGGCAAGGCCAAAAAACTCCCACCTGCGTATCCATAAATCAAATCACCATTATCTGTAAGTTCTTTAATAATGGCCTTAGCATCCTTTCGCGTTATATTTTCGCTTTGAAAGTTTTGCTCAATTTCTCTTTCTAAGTCTAAAGGTTTAAATCTTTTCTTGCCATGATATTCTTTTACTAAATTAACTGTAAATTCTTTTATCTTTTGTTTTTGCTCATCAGTCATGATAAACTCCTTATAGTCTCGCATAGTTAGAATAATTCATAGTTGCTTCTCCAAGCCTAAAATCATCAATATGATACTTGGTAAACTCAAATCCTGTTATCTTGAAAAATTTTGGCCAACCTATCCTTTCAATCCATTCTCCAACTCGCTCGCCTTTTTTAGCACCATCTTTGTAAGCTTCTAAAATTGTTCTTACAGCTTCTATAACTTCTGGCCATCTAGGTGGATTGTTGGGAAGCCACGGTACTGCAAGCTTTGAGAAAGTTGGCTTAGTTCTAGAATTAGCCACTTTTCCTCCAACAAATATTGCCAATCCATCATTTAACGGGTCTGCTATTGGAAGCGCAGGACATACAGTATAGCAATTACCACAATAAACGCATCTATCTTCATCAATTTCAACTGATGGTTTACCGTTTATAGTCTTTGGCCTTACTGCATCAACAGGACATGCAGCTATTGTACTTGGAATTTCACACAGATCCTTTACTCTATCAGCCATAACTGTCGGTGGCCTTCTGTGCATACCAACAATTGCAATATCTGAAGCACCTACAGACCCACACATATTTAGACAGCAAGCAAATGCCATCCTAACTTTTGCAGGTAATTTATCCCCAACAAAATAATCGTAAAACTCATCCATTAAAGCTTTAACTACGCCCGAAGCATCGCTAGCTGACGTATGGCAATGTAGCCAACCTTGCGTATGCACAATATTTCCCAAAGAGTGATCAATTCCTCCCACTGGAAAACCAAGGGCTTGAACTTCTTTAATTAATGGTTCAATATTTTCTTCTTTGTCAAGCAAAAACTCTAAATTATTCCTTGTCGTAAACCTTAGGTATCCCCCACAATATTTATCAGCAATATTAGATATATCTCTTACAAAATCACTGCTTACTACTCTAGTAGATCCCACTCTTACGGTATATAACTTTTCGCCTGATTCTGATACATGGACCATTACTCCGGGTTTAAGTATTTCATGATAAAGCCATTTACCATAGTTTCTTTTTACTATCGGCGGTAAAAAATTTTCATAGTTAGGTGGCCCGATATCAGTTATTCTTACTGTTCCTTTATCTACATCTGGCATAGCTTAACCCTCCTTACTCTCTTCTTCATCTGGCACTAAATATTCTTCAAATTTAATAAATGGGTTTGCCCTTGGATGCTCTACCATTTCTGGTAACGGATCAAGTCCAATTGCTTCAAGGAAGTTACCCACACCTACCCTCTGAATAAGTTCTCCAACGCGTTCCCTATTTGTGCCGTATTCATCCCAAAAATCCCAAATTTTTTGAATCAAATCCTTCAAGAAAGCATAATCTTCTTCTTTATCTTTATTCACATCATAGAATGGCACAAGAATAAACCCCAACCTAGGTCCTTGCACCATTGGAACCTTAGCGCCAATTCTAATCTGAGCACCTTTTTCTAAACCAGGTCTCAAAGCTTTTGGCATAGAATTTATACAATGCATACACTTAACGCAATTTGAATCATCTATGGCTAGTTTACCGTCTGCATAAGACATACAATGCGTAGGACATTTATTTACAACATACTTTTCTATATCAAATTTTTTCGCATATTCTGCCACTTCTTTTTGGTCAATTCTAATACTGTCTTTCCAGACGCCTACAATGGATAAGTCGGATCTAGCACCAGATGCTATACAATCATTGGGACAACCGGCACATTTAATTTTAAATTTGTAGTTGAATGTAGGTCTATGTATTTCATTCTGAAATTCTCTAGTTAAGTTATCTGTAATATGAAGCGTATCGTAATTTGCCCATTCACATCTTGCCGGCCCAACACAGCAACTAGGTGTTCGAAGCGCGGAACCACTGCCTCCTAAGTCAAAACCTAATTTTGCACACTTTTGAAATAAATCCTCTGCTTCTGCTTGCTTAAAACCAAGAATTTGAATATCGCCTGTTGAACCATGAAAATTAAATAAACCGCCAGCATGTTCATCACAAATATCGGCCAATTTTCTTAGTATGTCTGATGTGTAAAAAAAACCTTCTATCTGGTTTAACCTGGCTGTATGATATTCTTGAGTACCCGGAAATTCATTAGGTTCATCAGAAAATCTACCAACTATACCACCACCATAGCCTTTCACACCTGCCATTCCACCATGTTTCCAATGAGGTATCCTATCCTCATAAGATTTCTCCAGTTGACCAATCAAATCCTCTGTCCTTGGGCTTTTGTTTGCAGCCCTTTCAAGCTCTTTTACAAAGCTTGGCCATTTGCCTTCTTTTAGGTCATCTAAAAGAGGCGTTTTGTGTTTTGTGCCTGCCATCTAAAACCTCCTTTTAGTATAAGTAACTAAACACTTTAATAAATAACAGTAATTATCTTATATCTAAAAATATGCTCTAATATAGTAAAAGTCAATATAAAAAATACAATTAATTGTATTTTTTTACTATACTAATTTTAAACTTTCATAATAGTAAAATCATAAATATGATATAATAAGTTTTTTTTATTTAAATATAAT
>JABEBW010004102.1_pt1 | contig 12935 bp, 18 predicted proteins | sample 7245961 | NCBI WGS metagenome assembly JABEBW01 (sample SAMN14506364, study PRJNA622280) | hot springs metagenome | biome: hot spring [ENVO:00000051]|acidic hot spring [ENVO:00002120]; feature: spring [ENVO:00000027]|sediment [ENVO:00002007]; material: sediment environment [ENVO:01001048]...
CTTTGCATCAGCCTTAATACCGCTATCTGTTGCAAGGAGTTCTATAATATCTCCATTGTTCGCTTTTTTGTATGCTCTTACAAGATCCGTTATTGGTCCAGGGCATGCCGACCCTCTACTATCAACGTTTATCACTGGCATTCTTCCACCTTCATATGAAGATTACCTGCCCGCCGGCCGATCTTTGCATAAATGCTGCGGCACCAAGAATTTCGTCAACTATGGGATCAAGTTCTTCCTTGGATTTGATTTTAAGTGCTTCGGCCATCAGTGAACATACATAGATATTCACTTCTCCAATCTCTTTTGCACTCTTTAACATTTCGTACCATGACGGAGCGCGCATGTCTTTCAGTCCATTCACAAGAGCTGGTGCCATATCTTCAAATTCCTTCGGGAATCTTGTAACCATCTTATAACCATCCTTTTTGAAGGCGAGAGTTGCCCAACCTGTAACAAAGATATTCACAGGCACGCCAAGGTTTGCAGCTGTTTGCGTCAGCACTCCAAGAGGTATAAACTTATCTGCTGTTCCAGAAAACATTATTATGTTTAATGAATTCGTCATATTTTTTTCACCTCAAATAAGGTAAATGAACGAAACTATAAAAATTTTTCCAAAATTGTCATAAGAGTGAAACTTATAGTTAGATTAGAGTTTGAAATTTAATTTAATGAAGATTTTATAGCTAAATGTATTTATGAAATTGGTGAATTTGATGGAAGAGGGTTTTGATGTTATTGTCGTAGGTGGTGGACCAGCAGGACTTTCTGCTGCTCTTGAGACATCAAGAAATGGTCTTTCCACTGTTGTTCTGGAAAGAGGTGAGGAATGCGGATCAAAGAACATGTTCGGAGGTGTGCTTTACACAAACGCTCTTAAAAAGATCATACCCGAATTCTGGAAAATTGCTCCTGTTGAAAGATCAATAACAAAAAGACGAATTGATTTTCTAACAGAAAATTCTCTTTTTTCACTTGAATTTGAGAATTTCAAATACAAAGAAAATTACAATGGTTTTTCAGTTTATAGATCTAAGTTTGATAAATGGTTTTCAAAATATGTGGAAGAATCAGGTGCATTAATTGCAAATGGAGTTAAGGTTGACGAAATTGTTCATGAAAATGGAAGGGTTGTGGGTGTGAGATCAGGTAATGATATTCTTTACGGAAAAATGGTGATAATTGCAGATGGTGTAATTTCACTTCTTGCACAGAAGGAAGGTATGAAGAAAAAGCCGGATCCTGTCAATTTTGCTCTTGGCATTAAAGAAATAATTAAGCTGTCAGAAGAGGATGTGGAAAGAAGGTTCGGGATAACAAAAAATGAAGGTGTGGAAATATTATACTTAGGTTATCCAACCAAATATATGAGGGGCGGGGGTTTCCTTTATACATACAGGGATGCAGTATCACTCGGTTTAATAATATCCCTTGAAGAACTGAGAAAAAGTGAATTTTTAGCCATTGATCTCATCGAGGATTTTAAGGAGAACAGAAAGATTTCAGAATTAATAGAAGGTGGTAACGTAACAGAATATTCTGCACACGTTATACCTGAAGGAGGATATAGAATAATTCCTGAACTCTACAGAGATAACATTCTTGTGGTTGGTGATGCGGCCGGATTCGTAGTAAATTCAGGCCTTTATCTTAACGGAATGGATCTTGCCGTACTTTCTGGTATTGCAGCAGCTCAGACCGCTATATTAGCAAAAAAGCTGAATGATTTTTCATCAAAAGTGATGAAGAGTTATGTTGAAACACTCAGTAAATCAATACTAAGTGATATGGAAACTTACAAAAATGCATCACTGTTTCTGGAGGATCCAAAAATATATGACTTCTATCCAAAATTTGTGAATGAAATTATGGATAAAATAGTCACATCAAGAGATAATCCTAAACAGAATCTATTATCAATGATTAAGGAAAAAAATCATTGGGAAATCATTGGCACGTTACTGAAGGGGGTGCGATCGTTATGAAAATAAGCATAGAGGATAGACTTGCTCTTTTGAAATATAAGGTTGATTCAAAGCCTCACATAATTCTAAAGGATGAAACTATATGTGAAAAATGTGAGGGTAAGTTTTGTGTGCATGTTTGCCCCGCATCATGTTACAAAATTGAAAATGAAAGAATTGTTTTCCATTATGAAGATTGTGTGGAGTGTGGATCATGCTTTATAGCCTGCTCAGAAAAAAACATTGAATGGGATTACCCAAGAGGGTCGTTTGGTGTATATTTCAGATTTGGTTAGTTCTTTCTTTTGTTATTTCATAGTATATGTGATGAACTTCAGGAATTATCAACTTCCTTAATGCTAGTTCACAAGCCTTAGGAGATCCGGGTAGAGCAAATACCATATTCTTTCCATAAACTCCAGCAAATGCTCTGGAAAGTATTGAACTTGAGCCTATATCGCCATAACTAATATTTCTGAATGCCTCTCCAAATCCTACAATTATTTTCAAATATGGTACAAGTGCTTCTGGTGTTAAATCGTAAAGACTTATCCCTGTTCCCCCGTTGAAAATTAAAACATCTGCATTTTTAATACCGATAAAAAAAGCATTTCTGATCTGTGCCACGTTGTCTTTGACTATTGTATAAAATGTTACAGTGAAACCTTCACCTGTTACAATATCCCTTATCAATTTTCCTGTTTCGTCATTTTGTGGTGTTCTTGTTGAACTCACAGTTATTATTCCAAAGGATAGTTTGTACCTGTGTGCTTTGTGTTCTTCCAACTCAATCACCCCAATTTTTCTTTAATTTTTTATAGGTTTCTTCAAGAGCTTCACCAAGAACCTTGGTATCTGATGTAACAGGCATAAAGTTTGTATCACCGCACCATCTGGGAACAATATGTATATGTATATGATCCTTAACTCCCGCTCCTGCAACCTGGCCCATATTGATGCCAATGTTATATCCTTCCGGTTTCATAACCTTATTGATTGTATTGATGGCCTTTTTTATCATTCTTGATATTTCTAAAAGTTCATCGTCACTTAGTTCATTAAAATTTCCAACATGCCTTGTTGGTGCAACCATCACATGGCCTGGGTTGTAGGGATAAATATTCATCATTGCCATTGCCTTTTCATTGTAATCAAGAACAAACCTTTTTTCAGGATCTTTCAGACCTTTACAGAATATACAACCCTCTTCTACTTTTGCTGTTTCTATGTACTTTATTCTCCAAGGTGCCCATAAGAAATCCATGAAATTTCAGAATAAAAAAGATCTTATAAATTTTTTTTAGTATACGGTTTCAACTGAAAGACCTTTTCTTGCCATGTCCTCAAGTCTCTTAATCCTTTCCTCTGTTGGTGGATGTGTTGAAAAAAGATGTATCAGGGATCCACCCCTGAAAGGATTTACAATAAAAAGAGAAGATGTGGATGGATTTCCATTTGTGAGAGGTTTTTTTCTTACATAATTTTCAATTTTTCTGAGCGCCGAGGCAAGGGCAAGCGGTTTACCTGTTATTCTTGCACCACTGTAATCTGCTTTATATTCCCTCTGTCTTGAAATTGCCAACTGCAGTAAAAGTGCACCCAGCGCAGCCAGCATTGTGATAAACATTGCAATTAGATCATTTTCTCTGTCCCTTCCATTACCTCCAAATATAGCTTGAAGCATATAAACTCTAGAAAGAAAGGTTAATGCGCCTACGATCGTAGCTGCAACAGTCATTATCAAAATATCTCTATTTTTTATGTGTGATACTTCGTGCCCTATTACCCCTTCTATTTCATTGTCGTTAAGTGTATTAAGAAGGCCTGTTGTAACTGCAACAACAGCATGATTTTTATTCCTACCCGTGGCAAATGCATTTGGAATATCTGTATTTATTAACGCAATTTTTGGCATTGGAATCCCAGCCTTGGTTGCAACGTTTCTGACAATTGAAAATATTCTTGGATTGTCTTTTTCTTCTATTATTTTAGCACCATATGAAAAAAGAACGAGTTGTGCACTGAAGAAATATGAAAATAAGTTTATGATAAGAGCAATAATTAAAAACACCAAAATACCAAATATTGAATTTCCTAAATAAAAACCAATAACATACCCTACAACTACAAAAATTAATGTTAAAAGTATGAACAACCCGATGGTTCGAAGTGTTGGATTCATCGAGCCATTGAAAATAAAAGCAATATTTGAAGTTTTTTATCAGAAAGATTTAAATAGAAGTGTAAATTTACAATTAACGGATTATTGAGGTGATCAAATATGATGACTGGACAGGTTCCAATACTGGTGTTAAAAGAAGGAACTGAGAGAGAAACAGGAAGAAGCGCTCAAAAAGATAATATAGCTGCGGCAAAGGCAATAGCCGATGCAGTTAGAACAACACTTGGACCAAAGGGAATGGATAAGATGCTTGTGGATTCCTTGGGTGATATTGTCATAACCAATGACGGTGCCACAATTCTTAAGGAAATTGATGTTCAGAATCCAACCGCAAAGATGATCGTTGAGGTTGCAAAGGCCCAGGATCAGGAGGTTGGTGATGGAACAACAACTTCTGTGATACTTGCGGGGGAGCTACTGAAACAGGCTGAGGTTTTACTGGATCAGAACATTCATCCAACAATTATTACAAATGGTTACAGGTTGGCAAGTCAAAAAGCAATTGAAATACTGCCACAGATAGCAAAGAAGGTAACAAAGGATGATGTAGAAATTCTCAAACAGATAGCAATGACCGCTATGACTGGAAAAAATATAGGTTATGATAGAGAATATTTTGCAGATCTTGCTGTTAAGGCTGTTCTGAGCATTGTTGAAAATGTTAACGGGAAATTTAGGGTGGATGTGGATAACATTAAGGTAGAAAAGAAGATTGGAGGAGGAGTCAGGGATACAGAACTTATTGATGGTATTGTTTTGGATAAAGAGAAAGTGCATCCTAGGATGCCAAAGGTAGTAAAGGGTGCAAAAATAGCATTGCTTAATGCAGGTCTCGAGGTTAAAAAGACTGAAATTAGTGCAAAAATACAGATTGATGATCCATCAAAAATACATGCATTTTTGGACGAGGAAGAGAAACAACTTAAGGACATGGTTGAAAAAATAAAAGCTGCCGGAGCAAATGTTGTTTTTGCTCAGAAAGGCATTGATGATCTTGCACAGCACTATCTGGCAAAGTATGAAATATACGGTGCAAGGAGAATAAAGAAAAGTGATATGGAGAAACTTGCTAAGGCAACAGGTGGAAAAATTGTAACAAATCTGGACGACCTTAAACCTGAGGATCTTGGGCATGCTGAACTGGTAGAGGAAGTAAAGATCGGAAACGATTATATGACATTTGTAAGGGGATGCAAGGATGCGCATGCTGTGAGCATATTGATCAGGGGTGGAACAGAGCATGTCATAGCCGAAGTTGAAAGGGCTCTTCATGATGCACTGAAGGTCGTTGGTGTGACAATTGAGGATAGTATGATTGTTCCGGGCGGAGGCGCGGCTGAAACAGAACTTGCGCTTAGAATCAGGGATTATGCCCATACAGTTGGAGGAAGGGAACAGCTTGCAGTTGAGGCATTTGCAAATGCACTTGAAATTATTCCAAGATCCCTGGCAGAGAATGCAGGAATGGATGCAATAAGCATATTAATGAAGCTGAAGAGTGAGCATGAGAATAACAAAAAATCCTATGGCGTTGATGTAATGAACAACAAGATCGAGGACATGTTCAAGATTGGAGTTGTTGAACCTGTGAGGGTAAAGAAACAGGCCATAGAGAGTGCCATGGAGGTTGCTACAATGATACTCAGGATTGACGATGTCATAGCCGCAAAGAAAAAGAGTGAGATGCAGCCAGGACAGCAGGGACCCGGGCAGCAACCTGGAATGGGTGGAATGGGCGGAATGGGCGGAATGCCCGAAATGTAAATTTTTTTTGAGTGTTTTTTATGTTTCCATCTTTTTCTATTTCCCAAGGTTCAGTTCAAACTTTAAAGGATGAGTACGAAGTAGTTATAGTTGGAGCTGGGCCAGCTGGTCTGTCCGCTGGAATTTATGCGGTAAGGGCAGGTCTTGAGGCGGTTGTAATTGAAAAAAATGTTTCGGGTGGATTGGTTACAGAGGATCCTCTAATAGAAAACTATCTTGGTTTTGAAAGTATCCAGGGGGAAAAACTTGCTAAGGCATTTTCAGAACATGCAAACAAATATGTGAAAATTTTTACAGGTATTGAAGTTCTTGATATAGAGAAAAATAATGAAAAGTTTAGTATTTCACTCTCTAATGGACAAAAAATCAAATCAAAGGCAATAATTTTTGCAACCGGAACAACGCATAAAAAGCTCAATGTGAAGGGTGAAGAAGAATATCTGGGAAAAGGAGTTTCATACTGTGTTACCTGCGATGCATATTTCTTCAAAAATAAAAAGGTTGCAGTTATAGGTGGTGGAAATTCAGGAGCAATTGCGGCCGTATATCTTAAAAGTGTTGGTGTTGATCCAGTCATCATAGAATTTATGCCAAGATACATGTGTGAGAATGCATACCAGAGGCAGCTAAAGGAACTGAATATTTCATATATCATGAACGCAGAGGTTCTTGAAATTTTTGGTGACGGATCCAAGGTTAAAGGAATCAGATACAGAGATAGGGTTTCAAATACAGAAAAGGCAATAGATCTTGATGGTGTTTTCATATATGTAGGATTGAATCCACAGAGTTCTGCAGCGAAAAGAATAGGTATAAACTTGGATAGCAAAGGTTACATAATAACAGATAAAAAGGGAAGAACAAACATTAAGTACATATATGCGGCAGGAGACATTACTGGCGATTCCGGGCAAATAATAATATCTGCAGGTCAGGGTGCTCTTGCTGCATTAAGTGCATATGAGGATCTGAGACTAAAAAGCTAAAATATTTTATTTGAGGTTCAATATACCATTTTGGTGAAAATTATGCTTGTTGAACTGGATGGAAAAGTACAGGATATAAGGGTAATCTGGTATAGTGAAGGTATTGTTCATATGCTTGACCAGAGAAAGATACCTGAAAAGGTTGAAATTTTTCATGCCAAGGATTACCGGGATATTGCCTTTGCAATAAAGGACATGGTTGTGAGGGGAGCACCTGCTATAGGTGTTACGGCAGCATATGGTATGGCACAGGCAAAAATACAGGGTAAAGAATTGAATGAAGTTTTCAATACTTTAAGAAATACGAGACCAACCGCTTATGATCTTTTCTATGCGCTTTCATTCATGAAAGAAAAAATTGAAGGTGGTAATGATCCATTAAAATCTGCAGAAGAGTATGCAGATATGATAGCTGAAAAGGCAAGAAGGATAGGCGAATTTGGAAATACATTAATAAGAGACAATTTTAAGATACTTACGCATTGTAATGCAGGAGCCCTAGCTGTATTAGACTGGGGCACAGCTCTGGCTCCAATGAGATTTGCAAAAAGATCTGGTAAAAAAATTTTTGTATGGGTGGATGAAACAAGACCCAGGCTCCAGGGTTCCAGGCTAACATCATGGGAATTGAAACAGGAGGGTATAGAGCATAAAATTATAGCGGATAATGCTGCTGGATTTTTAATGAAAAAGGGAGAAGTGGATATGGTCATTGTTGGTGCGGACAGAATTGCCTTAAACGGCGATTTTGCCAACAAAATAGGTACATATGAAAAGGCTGTTGTTGCGAAGGAGAACGGAATACCTTTCTATGTTGCAGCACCCATATCAACAATTGATAAATCTATCAAAAGTGGAAATGAAATACCCATAGAAGAAAGGTCAGAAAATGAGGTCCTTTATGCTGGAAGCTGTAGAATTGCCCCTGAAGGCGTAAATGCTTACAATCCTGCATTTGATGTGACTCTTCACAATTACGTAACTGGATTCATAACAGAATATGGTGTGATCAGACCAGAAATGATAAAGGAAATTGTCAGTAAAGAACAAAGATGGTAAGTGCTGTAGTACCTGTTGGTGATTCAAAAAGGCTTGAAGGAAAGCATTTCCTTGAAATTGATGGTAAAACCATCCTTGATTTTCTTGGTGAAAGGCTTGAAAATTCAAATCTATTTAATAAAATTTACTTTTACTCAACAAAGAAAATTGGTTTAAAATGGGGAGAAACAATAGTTGATGATGAAAAAAATGGTGTTCTTTACGTTCTAACCAAAGCTTTGAAAATAATTGACGATGATATTTTTTTCATTGGAGGTGATATGCCATTTTTTGATAAATCTTCAGCTTTAAAAATTTTAGAAAAATTTGAATGTAAATCAGTGATTCCAAAATGGAAAAATGGTTATGTGGAACCACTTTTTTCTTTATATCATAGATCACTCAAATCATTTGGTGTTATGAAGGGATCCATGGCGGATTTTATAAATGAAATAGATAAAGAATTCATAAAATCTGAGGATCTTAATCCCATCACATTTTTTAATATAAACACAATTACTGATTACCATATAGCAAAAAATATTTGGAATGATATAAAATTAAAAAGGTAATTATTTAAAAAATTTTAAATAGTCAGATATTTTTAAGACATTTGTCATACAAATCGGGGTGAAATTATGAAAATACCAAAGAATGTAAAGGAATGGATGAAAAACCATACGATAGGGGATCTGGAGGAATACCTATTTGATGAAGTGTTATCAGAGAAATCCCAGGAAATTTTATTCCTTCTCAGCGAAATGAACGAACTTGAAGTTTTGGAATATGAAACTCAGGAAGTTTCTGCATAAATGAAAAGTTTTAAATTTCAAATCTTTTTTATCTTTTTTCATGAAAATTGCTGTTCCTCTTGAAACAAACAATGGTTTAAATTCCATTACATCAAGACACTTCGGGCACTCGAACTACTTTGCAATTGTTGAAATAGAAAATGGGAATTTAAGAAATCTTGAAATATTAGAAAATCCATTTGAAGAGCATGGACCGGGTGAAATTCCTAACTTTTTAAAGAATCTGGGTGTCCAAACCATTATTGTTTATGGTATTGGTGAAAGAGCCATTCAATTTTTCCAGGAGTTCGGAATTGATGTAATAACCGGGATATATGGTAAACTCAATGAAATTATAGATTCCTTCATAAAAGGTGAGTTAAAGGAAAATTTAGAATGGAGAAGGAGTGAAGAATTCCACCATCATGATTGACCTTGAAAACATTGAACTGAAATTATTCCAGCATGATGATGAAGGTTTAAGGGTAGCAACCCCTCTTTCAATTGCAATAAGTAAGGCAAAGAGGCTAGAGAACAGCACTGTTGCAGATCTAGGATCCGGTATAGGTGTTCAGTCCATTGTATTTTCATATTTTTTTGATAAGGTCTATTCTGTTGAAAGAACAGGAAGGATCAGGTATGCAAAAAGAAACGCAAAAAAGTTTGGTATAAGAAATATTGAATTCATAAAAGGTGATGCACTCAACGAGTCCGTAATTAAAAAATTAAAAGATGTTGATGTGGTATTTTCAGACCCTTCAAGGCCTTTGAGAAAAGGTGAATGGGATTTGGAGGATCTTTCTCCATCGCCATTGAAAATCATTAACTATTATAAAAATGACGCATTTGCATTTGATATCCCAGTTCAAATGAGGACGAATAAGATCGATGGAGAATGGGAAAAGGAATATATTTCACTGAACGGTGAAATAAAAAGATTGAGTGTATACATAGGAAAAGTTAAAAAGTTTGATAAGAGTGCGCTAATTCTTCCAGAAGATCTTAGAGTTTTATTCGATCCAAACCTGGAAAGGAAATTGGATGAAATTGAAAAACCTCTAGACTATGTTTATGACGTTGATCCAGCAATACAATATGCAGATCTTTTGCCTGAAATTGTTAGGGAGATCGGAGATCTTTATCTTTTACTAAAAGATAAAAAAAGGTGCTTTATGACATCCCCAAAAATTACCAAAAATGGATATTTTAGATCAATATACCAAATACAATTTTTTGCAGAAAATATAAATGAATTGATTGAAAAACTCAACGAAAACAATGCAGGTAAAATATTTCTTAGATATAATGTAAATTCAAATGAATACTATGGTATTAAAGAAAAGATTGAAAAAAATCTCAATGGTAAAGAAAAGTATTTTATTTTCAGTTTTAAAGAAAAATTTTATGCTGGAAAAGAAATATTCAAAAGGTTTATTTAACAATTCCTATTTTCATTAAACGATGGATGAGGCTCTTAAATTAATATTCAGGAAACAGGGTTACGCTGTAATTGGTGAACATTCTGGTGTTAAATTATGTCATTGGTTTAGGGAGAGTTTGATAAATAACAGACCTTGCTATAAAGAAACATTCTATGGTATAAGGACGCACAGATGCATACAAATGACTCCTGCCATAAACCAGTGTACTCAGAATTGTCTTTTCTGCTGGAGATTCCAGGGTTTCAAAGAAACATTTATTCAGAATTCTGATGATCCAAAGATGATAGTTGAGGAAAGCATAAAGGCACAGAAAAAATTAATCTCTGGGTACGGAGGAAATCCACAGGCGGATACTCAAAAGTTCAAAGAGGCAAACGATCCTAAACATGTGGCAATATCTCTAACAGGAGAACCGACACTTTATCCATATTTGGGGGATTTAATCGCAGAATACCATAAAAGGGGAATTACAACATTTTTGGTTACCAATGGTACCATGCCCGAAGTCTTGGAGAAGCTGGATCCACTACCAACACAACTATATGTGACTGTTGCAGCACCAAATAGCCAGATTTATAAAGATTTACTCGTTCCAATGATAAACAACGGATGGGAAAGATTGAAGAAAACCCTGGAAATACTTCCATCTTTGAACACAAGGAGGGTAATCAGACACACATTATTAAAGAACATAAACATGGATTACATAAAAGAATACGCAAAGCTTGATGAAATGGCTGATCCTCACTTTATAGAACCCAAGGGTTATGTTTATGTTGGTTATTCTAGAGAAAGAGTAACCATGGAAAGTATGCCATCGCATAAAGAAATTCAGGAATTCGCCAAAAAGCTTTCGGATGAACTTTCATATTACATTGCGGATGAAAGAGCAGACAGTAGGGTTGTTTTACTACAAAAAGAAAAGAAAATGCCGAAAATTAGTATAGATTAAAAAATAAATAAAAGTTAGGTTGCGATTTTAGGAAAAATTTAATATATTTACGTCTATTATGGTATAAAGGTGTTAAATATGATAGACTATTCAAAATTGAAATGTGATCTGGCGGAAAGGTGGTCGCATATTAACCCTGCGCTTCTTCCACTTGATGAAATTGATCTGGCCATACTCTGTTATTTAAGGAATGATTCCAGAACACCAAATATTGAGATAGCAAAGGCATTAAACATTAGTGAGGCAACTGTAAGAAGGAGAATTAAAGAGCTCCAGGAAAGAAAAATTATATTGGGGTTCTCTGTTCTGGTTAATATTCCGGCAGTAGAAAATAGCATTAAGGCTTACACTTACATAAAGGTTGAACCAGATAAGATTGAAAATGTTGCTGAGAGCATTGCTAAGAATTCAAGAATAATATCACTTTACAGAGTTGTTGGGGAATATGATCTTCTTGCTGAGGGCCTGTTCCTTTCAATGAAGGAATTGCAGGAATTTATTGACACGGACTTGAAGAGGGAAGGTATAAAGCAGCAGGTCACGCATGTGGTTGCTAAGGGTTACAAGAGCAATCCATGGATAGGATTGTAAACAACTTATTCTATAATTTTTCAGATTAAATTTACTTTTTAAAATATTTACTTTATAAGTGGGCTCAGGGATTATTTATTCACATACTATAATTATCCTGAAAGTATAAGGAAATCAATAAGATCAACAAATATAATAGAGAGGATGAACAAAGAATTCAGGAGAAGAATAAAAATTATAGATTCATTACCAACGGAAGAATCAGCAAGAAAAATTATATACCTAAGGGTGATAGAGCTAAATAACAAAATGAGGGCAATGCACGGATTCAGAGAATGTAGAGATGAGATTGAGGATCTCTTCAGGAGTAGATATCCATGACATGGATCCCTGTTTACACAAAATTTGAATCACTACTACAATCAGAGATTGGAAGGAGGATATTTGAAATAATGAAGTTAGAAGATCTCATGAGAAAATAATCCTAAGTGCACCCACAGTTCTAAGTTCAAATGAAGTGCTATAATTCTAATTCTTCATCAATACGAAGCTAGCTTTGATGTAAAGTCACGTAAATGATTAAATCTTTGAGATGAATATAAATAAAAACCTAATATATTGAATATATTTTGGTAGTAGCTTAATAGGTTACGATTTTTTTGTTACTGCACTTTTTGAAGTATAAACAAGAACTACTTCACCTTTTTGATTGTAAACTTTGACATCGAAAGTAACAATACCATAATCTTTCTTATCCTCTTTATTGGTCACTTCTGCAACCACCTTAATTGTGTCTCCTATGAAAACAGGATTAATAAAGCGTAATCTGTCGATTCCGTAAAAAGCAACGATTGTTTTTTCAGTCAATCTTAATTTGGTGAGTAATCCAGAGGCTATTGAAAGAGTTAACAATCCGTGGGCTATTCTTTGCCCAAATCGTGTTTGCTTTGCATATTCTGCATCTATATGAATAGGATTCCAATCACCACTTAGAGCTGCAAACATAACTATATCGGTTTCAGTTATTGTTTTTGTAGGACTTTCAAACTTCATCCCTATATTAAATTCTTCATAAAAATAATTCATAAACACACACCTCTATAATATAGTAAGTATTTAGAATTATATTTTTGATATATGAAGACTATATTTATTATAGGAGAGATTTTGCTGCTTGAAAATTTATTAAATCTATCTTTCAACAAATTAACGTTCTTCATATTTTCAATTCTTCACCTCTTTAATTTTTATGACAAAATCTATTAAAAATTTTTCGCTTTTT